>Ga0208116_1000141_pt1 | contig 25163 bp, 23 predicted proteins | sample LakWasMeta9_HOW4_2_FD_183859 | JGI IMG/M metagenome (GOLD analysis project Ga0208116, IMG submission 183859) | Freshwater sediment methanotrophic microbial communities from Lake Washington under simulated oxygen tension - Sediment Metagenome... | ecosystem: Environmental > Aquatic > Freshwater >... | reverse complement strand
GACCAGGTTTTCCAATACCCATGCCAGGTGCTGCGGGTCAATGCGCGCCATGGTAGAGCATTCGCATACCACGTGGCTCATGAACTGCACCAGTTTTCCTTGCGGTTTCATCTGTTCAGCCAGGCGGCTGACCAGGTTCAGTTCGGTGCCGACTAGCCATTTGGTATCCGGCGCAGCCTCGCTGACGGTTTTCAGGATAAACTCGGTCGAACCTACATAGTCGGAATGCTGGCAAACCTCAAATGGTGATTCCGGATGAGAAATGACGAAGCCATCCGGATGTTGCTGGCGGAATTGGGTGATGTTCTGCTGGCGGAACATCTGGTGTACTGCACAATGCCCTTTCCATAACAGGATCTTGGCATTCTTGATTTGCTCAACCGTGAGGCCGCCCATCGGCAGATCCGGATCCCACACCGGCATTTGCTCCAGAGGAATGCCCATTTTATAACCGCTCCAGCGGCCAAGGTTCTGATCCGGGAAGAACAGCACTTTTTCGCGCTGTGCAAAACCCCATTCCAGGATTTTAGGCGCGTTGGTGCTGGTGCAGACAATACCTCCATGCTCACCGCAGAATGCTTTTAAATCAGCAGCAGAGTTGATGTAGGTGATCGGGGTGATGGTTTCATCAAAGTTGAGTACTTTGTTCAATTCGCGGTAGCTGCGTTCAACTTTGGCCAGGTTAGCCATGTCAGCCATCGAGCAGCCGGCAGCAAGGTCGGGAAGAATCGCGATCTGATCGGGGCGGCTCAGGATATCGGCGACCTCTGCCATGAAGTGAACGCCCAGGAATACGATGTATTCCGCATCGACTTCGGATGCGTAGCGTGATAGCTTGAGTGAATCGCCGGTATAGTCAGAATGCCGGTAGACGCTTTCGTGCTGATAGTGGTGACCCAGAATCACCAGGCGCTTACCCAGCTTTTGTCTGGCCGCAATGATACGGCGCTGGCAGTCCGCATCCTCTGCGGCCTGGAATTTTTCAAATTTAATCGGTGATACTTGCATATAAAACCTTTGTACAATTAATTCTTGAATAACAAAACATGCTGCGGTGCAGTTTGCGCGAACCAGTCGTCGGCATTTTACATTTTAAGGCCGTGGCGTTCACCTAATCTTTTCAGGGCGTCAATGTTGGTCCATGAAAAAACCCGTTTCGCCGCTTCGCGCCAATCCACCCATTCGTAGCGGACGTGTTCGCCGGGTGCCAGCGTAACCGGCAAGGCCGTCGGTAATGTCAGGGCAAACAGGTGTTCGCGGTTTTCTGTGATGCCTGGCGCGTAGCGATGACGCCAGTGCGGGTAAATTTCATATACGTTCGACACCTGCCAGTCCTGCAGTTCATATTGCGCGGCATCCAGTCCTGTTTCCTCGCGTACTTCCCTGACTGCGGCCTGCCGTGGCGTTTCGTCATCTTCCAGGCTGCCGGTAACCGATTGCCAGAAGCCGGCTTTATCGGCACGTTCCATGATCAGCACCTGCAGATCAGGCGTGTGAATCAATACCAGCGCCGAAATCGGGGTTTTATACGTTTTCAAGTATCGTCAGTGCTTCAGTTATTTAGAGGGTGATTTGCCGGGTGCGTTCGTTAAATTCTTGGGCAACTGGAAAACCACGTTCTCGACGACGCCCTGTAGTTCCTGTACCTGAGCAGCGCCAAGCTTCTGCAATTTAGCAATGACTTCCTGCACCAGTATTTCAGGAGCGGAAGCACCGGCTGAAACGCCGATCCTTTGTTTATTGAGCAGCCACTCTGGTTTGAGAAAGCTGGCGTTGTCCACCATATAGGCTTCAATCCCCTGGTTCTGCGCAACTTCACGCAGACGGTTGGAGTTGGAGCTGTTAGGTGAACCGACAATAATGACCAGGTCGCAATCCTTGGCCATGATTTTGACGGCATCCTGGCGATTTTGCGTGGCATAGCAAATACTGTCGCTTCTGGGAGCCTTGATCTTGGGGAAGCGTTTTTGCAGCGCATCGACCACGCGGGCGGCATCATCCAGCGATAGCGTGGTTTGTGTGACATAAGCCAGTTTGTCGGTGTTCTGCACTTGCAGGTTGGCCACATCTTCCGGTGTTTCCACCAGGTACATGCCGGAGGCATCTTCCTGTTCCTCAACCTGGCCCATGGTGCCTTCCACTTCAGGGTGTCCCTTGTGACCGATCATGATGATTTCCAAGCCGTCTTTGCGCATCTTGGCAACTTCAATATGCACTTTTGTCACCAGTGGACAAGTGGCGTCAAATGCCGATAAGCCGCGCCGTTCTGCTTCTGCACGCACTGCTTTTGAAACGCCGTGTGCGCTGAATATGACAGTGCTGCCGGCGGGGATCTCATCAAGTTCTTCAATAAAAATCGCGCCTTTGGCACGTAGCTGGTCTACAACGAATTTATTATGCACGACTTCATGACGCACATAAATCGGGGCGCCGAACTTTTCCAGTGCCTGTTCCACTATGATGATGGCACGGTCTACCCCGGCACAAAAGCCGCGCGGGTTGGCAAGCAGGATGTTCGTATCTTTGTTCATTTGTTCTGTATCTTTAGTTCAATCAAGCGAGGCTTGAAAGTTTAATAGCGCATATTCAAACCAACTGATTTTTCAGGTGGCAGGTGCATCGGGTATAATTGTAGAAATTTTAATTCACAAGTTTTAATTAATGATTAACAAAGTCTTTCTATGAAAAACACCGCAACCTTACTGATTACCTGTCCGGATGCCAAAGGCATTGTGGCGGCAATTGCTGATTTTTTACTCCAGCACAATGCCAACATTTTACACGCAGACCAGCATCAGGATGCAGAAAATAATTTATTCCTGATGCGTGTGGAATGGGATCTTGCCGGATTTAACCTGGATGAAGTCCAATTTAATCAGGCATTTGCAGCCATCGCCGATAAATTCAGCATGCAGTGGCAATTAAAGTTATCGCAGCACAAAGCGCGTGTTGCGATCATGGTCTCGCAATATGACCATTGCCTGGCTGATTTGTTGCATCGGCATAAAAGCGGTGAACTGGCCTGTGAAATTCCGCTCGTGATCAGTAATCATCGCGATACCGAAAAACTGGTGCAGTTCTATGGTGCGGATTTTCATCACATTGCAGTTACCAAAGACAACAAGGCTGAAGCCGAAGCTGCCCAGTTTAAATTGTTCGAGCAATACAATATTGATTTGATCGTGCTGGCGCGTTACATGCAGATTCTGTCACCGGATTTTGTGTCACGCTACCCGCAGCGCATCATTAATATCCATCATTCATTCCTGCCGGCATTTATCGGTGCCCGCCCTTATCACCGTGCGTTTGAACGCGGCGTTAAGCTCATCGGGGCAACTGGACACTACGTGACGGAAGTGCTGGATGAAGGCCCGATCATCGAGCAGGGCATTGAGCGTATCTCGCATCGTGACCAGGTAGAAGACCTGATCCAGAAGGGACGCGACCTGGAGCGCGTGGTGCTGTCGAAAGCCGTGCGCTGGCATATTGAAAACCGTATTTTGCTATACGCAAACAAAACCGTTATTTTTGATTAGGTTTGTAAAAACATTTGAGCCACAGATAAACACGGATTAACACAGATAAAAGCTTAAATTACTTATTGAATTGCAAGCGTTACTCAATAAGTAAAATATCTGTGTGCATCCGTGTTTATCGGTGGCTGATTATTTTGAATCTTTACAAAATACTTTCCAGCGCAAATAAATCCTGCACTTTCTCCCGCTGGCGGATCACGATCGTTTGGTCGCCATCTACCATCACTTCTGCGGCGCGCGGACGCGTGTTGTAATTGCTGGACATGCTCATGCCGTAAGCGCCGGCAGACATAATCGCCAGCAGGTCCCCTTCTGCCAATGCCAGTTCCCTGTCGTGGCCAAGAAAGTCGCCGCTTTCGCACACCGGGCCCACGATTTCGTAATTATGCGTATTCGCAACACGCGGTTTTACCGCTTCAATCGCATGATAGGCATCATAAAGTGCCGGGCGCATCAGGTCATTCATGGCGGCATCTACGATCGCAAAGTTTTTGGTTTCGGTATGTTTCAGGTATTCCACCTTGGTCAGCAGCACGCCTGCATTGCCCACCAGTGCGCGCCCCGGCTCAAACACCAGCTTGACATCGCGTTTGCCCAGTTTGGCTAGCATCGCTTGCGCGTAGTCGCTGAATTCCGGCGGTGTCTCATCGCTGTAACAGATGCCGATGCCGCCGCCGAGGTCGATATGCTGGATATGGATCTTGTTTTTAGCCAGCGCATCCACCAGCGCCAGTACGCGGTCGAAAGCATCCATGAATGGTGATAATTCGGTAATCTGCGAACCGATGTGACAATCTACACCGTGGATTGCAATGTTAGGCATTGCGGCTGCCTGCAGGTAAATGTCGAGCGCATCTTCATAAGCGACGCCGAATTTATTGTTTTTCAGGCCGGTGGAAATATAAGGGTGGGTTTTTGCATCTACGTTCGGATTCACGCGCAGCGAGACCGGAGCCACTTTGCCCATGTAGCCTGCGATGTCGTTCAGGCGCACCAGTTCGCTGGCAGACTCCACGTTAAAGCAGAAAATACCGGCTTCAAGTGCAGCGCGCATTTCGTCGGCGGTTTTGCCTACGCCGGAAAACACCACTTTAGACGGATCACCGCCGGCAGCGAGTACCCTGGCGAGTTCGCCGCCCGATACAATGTCAAACCCGGCGCCAAGTCTGGCGAACAGGTTCAGGATGGCCAGGCTGGGGTTGGATTTAACGGCAAAACATACCAGGTGATTTGTGTCTTTGAATCCTGCATCAAAGCGCTCAAAGGCCTGGGTAAGCGCGGATTTGGAATACACGTAGCAAGGTGTGCCGTGATTTTCTGCGATCTGGTTAAGGGCTACATGCTCGGCATGCAGTGTGTTGTTTTTGAAATTAAATGCGTTCACGGTGATGGTTTGTCGATATATTGAGGGTTAGGCTGAATCATTTGCTGGACTGGGTTGGCTGCGGATACTGCTGCTCGGGAATGTAGAGCGGGCCCTTGGTGCCGCAGGCGTTCAGCGCAAGGCACGCGGCCAGCAGCAGTATGATTTTTTTAGTCAGTTTTTGCATAATCAGCGATACGGTAAATTTTGTTTAAAAATTTTTTAATAAACTGTCGGCTATGATGAAAATAGCTCGGCTATTCTATCATTTTTTTATAATGATCTACTTTCTGTATCCATGCCGGATTGTGATGGAAGGTGTTTTCAAGCGCATGATTCGCGGATATGTAACCGCTTATTGTGCAAAATTTACCGATTGTCAGGTGCTAATAGACAATGGAAATGGCAAGGCGCATGATGCAAAGCAGTAAATAAGGTAAAAATAATATGACCAGCCTATTAAAATATAAACATCGTTTTCAGGCCAAACAGGGCGGCTTCACTCATGGTGGTTTTACTATGGTGGAGCTGCTTGTAGCCGTCGCTATTATCGGCATATTGGCCTCTATTGCTTTCCCCAGTTATCTCGAATATGTAAAAAAAGGGCGGCGTGCGGCGGCGCAGTCGCATTTAATGGATGTGGCGCAGCATCAGCAGCAGTATCTGCTTGATACCCGCAGTTATGCGGCAGACCTTTCGACACTTAACCTGACTACGCCTTCGGATGTTTCCAGTTATTACACGATTACGATTGCGGTCGGTGATGGCGCGCCTCCTTCATTTACGGTGACCGCAACTCCGGTTTCAGGGTCGGCGCAGGCGTCCGATCCGACATTGACCCTGACTAATACAGGCGCTAAAACGCCGGCGGATAAATGGTAACGATTGCTACATTGCAAAAGTTGAATGCCGGAGCTGGCATTCCTGCCCGTTTGAGTGCAGGGTTCACCTTGGTTGAACTGGTGATCACGATCGCAGTCGTTGGTATTTTGGCAGCGATAGCGACCCCTTCATTTTCCGGGATGATTGCCAATAACAAGGCAAGAGGGGTGGCAGCAGACTTGTATTTTGATTTAGCCAAGGCTCGCAGCGAGGCGGTCAAGCGCAATATGGAAATTACGTTGTCCCCCAGTGACAACGGCTGGAAAAAAGGCTGGAAAGTTTATCCATCAAGTAATGCGGATAATCTTCTGGAAGATCATAGCGTCAGTGGAGATAATGTCAGTGTGAGTGGGCCTGGAAGCGTCAAGTACAACAGCTCAGGCCGTGTCGGTGGCTCAGTATCTTTTGCCATTGAAGCTACAGCAGGGGGGGCTTCGGCCAATGCCTGCGTAACGGTGAGCCTGAGCGGGCTGCCAAAAGTGAAAAATAGCGCATGTTAAATCAACCATTACTACATCGGAAACATCAGGCAGGCACCACCTTGCTGGAGGTGATGGTCACCATTGTGATCCTGGCGTTTGGCCTGCTTGGTCTTGCCGGGTTGCAGATGAAAACCCGAACCGTTGAGCTTGAGTCCTATCAGAGAAGCCAGGCCATGGTCATTCTGAATGATATGGTGAGCCGGTTTCATATGAGCCGGGCAAATGCGGCGAGTTATGTCAGTGGCCAAGTCAGCGGAGAGGGCGATGTTGAACAGTGTGCCGGCAAGACAGGAGCGGCGCTGGATTTATGCGAGTGGGGTAATGCGCTGCGCGGTGCCGGTGAGTCCCTGGGCGGCACCAATGTTGGCGCCATGATAGGGGCAAGGGGTTGCATTGCCCAGATACAGGCGCCGGATCCGACTGCCGGTACATGCGTGCCGGGCATTTACGAAATTACGGTGACCTGGCAGGGCATGTTCAAGACGGCTGCACCTAATAATACCTGCGCCCAGGATCTGAACATGTACGGCGGCGATAACTTGCGCCGCGCCATTTCACTGCGCGTGTCATCCGGTACCGGGAGTTGTATATGATGCGCACATCCCGTTTGCGCAGCAGGCAGGCCGGGCTTTCCCTGGTTGAGTTGATGGTTGCCCTGACCATCAGCCTGCTTGTGCTGACAGCGTTATCGGCAATCTTTATCAGCAGTAGCCGTTCGCGGAATGAAATGCAGAAATCGACCCAGCAGCAGGAGAGTGGTCGTTATGCTGCGGAATTACTTGCCGACAATCTGAAAATGGCGGGTTACCTGGCCGAGTTTGATGCTACCCCGCTAACAACACCGGCTACGCTTCCTGACCCATGCGCCACGTCAATTGCCAATTTGCTGACGGCAATGCCGCTGCATGTGCAAGGTGTCAATGATGCGACCGACATTCCATCCTGTCTGTCAGATGTGAAAGATGGAACGGATATTGTGGTGATACGGCGCGCGTCCACATGTGTTGCCGGTGTTGCGGGCTGTCCTGCGTTTGTCGATGGCGAGCCGTATTTCCAGGCATCCTTATGTACGCCGAATGATGGCAGCGGCGCCGAACTTGCGCACGCGATCAGCACTGATGCCGATTATGCGACATACCATTTTGCCTTGAGTACTTCGGCAAGTGACTTTACCCGCCGCAAAACCAGCTGTGTCGCGACTGATATTGCGGCCATACAGCGTTACTTCGTGCAGATCTATTTTATCGCTAACAATAATGAGTCCGGCGACGGTATCCCTACGCTGAAACGCGCGGAGCTGGGTGCCGGGGCGTTCAGTATAGTGCCGCTGGTGGATGGTATCGAGGATATGCAGATTCAATATGGCGTGGACACCGATGGCGACGGTGTGCCGAACAGCTACACATCGGCTCCGGCTGATACCGCAGCCTGGCGCAATGCCATGTCTGCGAGCGTCCATTTGCTTGCACGTAACTCAACAAGCACCCAAGGCTATACCGATAGCCGTGTCTACACCCTGGGCGATAAGGAAGTATCCGCGCCGAATGATGGATACAAGCGCCATGTTTACAGTACCACTGCACAGTTTGTTAATCCATCATGGAGACGGCAATGAGAAAGTTCTCCATAGCTAGCAGGCAGCGCGGGGTCGTGCTGCCGATGGCGCTCATCATGCTGGTGATGATGCTGCTGGTTGCTATCGTCAGTTTTAACATGGGTCGCCAGAATACGATTATCGCCGGCAATATGCAGCATAAGGCTGAAGTGGTGAACTCTGCCAACCAGGCGGTTGAGGAAGTGATCTCTAAAACAGCTTTTATCACCAACCCCAACGCAGCGCTGCCTGGAAATAAAGCCAGCTACGATGTTAACGGTGACGGTAAGAATGATATTACCGTCACGCTTAGCCCCGCGCCGTGCGTGAAAAAAGCGCAAGTCATCAAGAATGCAGAACTGAGCGTCAGCAATGCGAATGATGCCGCATGTATTGTGGGCGCAAGTCAGAACCTTGGTGTAGAGGGTGCTGTAACCGGTGACTCCCTGTGCGCCAACAGCGTTTGGGAGATTAATGCTGTGGCTGTTGATGATGTGACCGGAGCTGAGGCAACGGTAACTTCCGGTGTCGGTGTGCGCGTAGCGGCGGATGATGCAAAGAACCCTTCAAGTACATGCCCTTAATGAGAAATTTGCCATGAATAATATCTACAAAAAAATTCTATCCGCGCTGATGGCATTAAGTTTTGCGCTGAACCCTCTTGCAACGGTGGCGGAAGACATCGATATTTTTACCGGGGACTCCGCAGGTGTCTCCGAGCGCCCGAATGTGCTGATCGTGCTGGACAATACGTCAAACTGGGCAAGGCAGAGCCAGCAATGGCCAGGCGGTCTGACACAAGGCCAGGCCGAGGTGCGTTCGATCAAGAATGTGCTGGATTCGATCGGCAGCGACATTAATGTAGGCGTGATGGAATTTGTGACCGAAGGCAATGCCAATAACATCGGCGGCTTTCTGCGCTTCCCGATCCTGCCTATGGATGCTACCAATAAAGCCGCCCTGAAAGCCGAGATGGATGAGATATTCGGCGATATTAATGGTGTGAATGAAAAACGTAACTCAAATACTGCTTACGGAAACATGGCGTATGACATGTATAACTATTTTGCCGGCGCCAACGTGGGCAGCAACAGCAGCAGTCTGAATCCGCCTAGCCCCCGGGTGGATAGCCGTGCCTACGATACTTTATACAGCAACTTCAAGACACCGCTTTCCAGCGCCAACAGCTGCGCCAAGAATTATATTATTTTCATCGGCAACCCTAACTCAAGCGGCCCTACCAGTGACAGTGCAGCCAATAATACCGAGCTGACAAGTCTAGGCTGCAGCGCCGCCAACGTTAGCTTGCCTAATTTCACCCTGGTTTCCACACCCAAGGCGGCAACCCTTGGCAACACGACTGACTGCTATGCCAGCGCAGCTGCCTGCAGCACTGCGGTGCAAGCTGCTTATGCAGGCACAGGCGATACCACCTATGACAGCAAGAGCTGCGGCAATGTGTACGTTCCGACTGGCGCGTGTGCTTCCGGTACCCAGTTGTATTCGGTGCTGGCGACCGATAAACAGGGCGAGAAAGCCCTGGGCAGTCTGTCATCCTGCGTACAGACCTCTTCAAAATGTGCTGATGCGATTGCCGGACAGTACGGTGCCCAGTGTACCGGCGCCGGTGTTTCCTGCTCCTGTACGAACCAGGTCACGACCGGTTGTTCAGGCACTGGCGGTCAGAAATATAATTACACCATCGTGCGCAAAAAAACCCTGACTGAAGTGACATCCCTCGGGTATTCCGCGGCCTGCTATGCAAGCGCGCCGTCTTACACCGCTACGTCACCGGACTACACGTCGCAATGTACGACTTTTGCCAATTATGCCAGCGGCAGTGGCTGTACTTATGGCACGCCTACCAGTACCGGCGCTTCATCTTGTGCTGCAGGTACCTCGCAATACACGATTCTTGGTAACTCAACCATTACCTCTGCAACGGCTACAGGTACTTATGACACTACTGGCAAGGGCAGTGCCTGGCATTTGGATGAATGGGCACGATGCATCTATCAGAAAGGTGTGCCGGTGGCTGACGGTGATAACCAGACGGCCGCGATGTATACCATTGATGTCTATAACGCGCAGCAGAACAATGACCATACGGCATTGCTGATGAGTGCGGCCAGCCAGGGCGGCGGCAAGTATTTCTCAGCCACCAATGAGGATGCGGTACTCAATTCACTGAAACAGATTTTTGCCGAGATCCAGTCCGTCAACTCCACTTTCGCTTCAGCTTCGTTGCCGGTGAACGCGACCAACCGTGCGCAGAACGAGAACCAGGTGTTTATCGGTATGTTCCGCCCCGACCCTGGCATGAAGCCGCGCTGGTATGGCAACCTGAAGCGCTATCAATTGGTTTTTGAAGGCGATGGTGTCACGGTGAACCTTGGCGACAAAAACGGCGCGATTGCGGTGAATAACCAGACCGGCTTCATCAGTGATTGCGCAGCCAGCTATTGGACGACCGATTCACTGCTGGACGCAGCTGACCCATCCAAGGGCTACTACTGGTCCAATGTGCCGGTGAGCCCGAGCGCCGCCAGCAAGTGCCAGGGTTTAGACCCGGCCAAGGTTTATTCTGACATGCCTGATGGCCCTACCGTTGAAAAAGGCGCGATTGCTGAAGTGATCCGCAAGGGTAACAACCCTTCGGCCACAGATGTTACGCCGACCTGGGCGCCTAATCGCACCATTTACACCACGGATAGCGCATTTGCCACCGGTCTGAGCGCCCTATCCAGCGCCGGGGGGCTCGATACAACCCAGCGTTCATGGGCGGGCGGTGCCGATACGCAGAACGAGGACAGCGATACGGTGACCACTGCCGAGACCCGCGCTTCGCTGCATGGCGATGTGGTGCATTCGCGTCCGTTGCCTGTTACATACGCAAGTGGCGACGGCGTGGTTTATTATGGCGCGAATGATGGCATGTTCCGCGCAGTGAATGCCGAAACCGGTAAAGAGCTGTGGGCGCTGATGCCATTCGAATTTGCGCAGATGAACTTTGTGGACAGGCTGCGCAACAATGCGCCACTGATTAAATATCCAAGTACGGACATGACCATTACGCCAACGCCAACGCCAAAAACCTATGGCTGGGATGGTTCTATCGGCATTGCGCAGAATAAGGAAAATACCAAGGTATGGATTTATCCGACCATGCGCCGCGGCGGACAGATGGTTTATGCGCTGGACGTGACTGACAAGAATTCACCGGTCATCCGCTGGAAGCACGGTTGTTACGCTGGCGCTTGCAGTGGCGGGTTCTCAAACATGGGGCAGAGCTGGTCTGCACCGGTGGTGGTGCCTGTCGCCGGTTATGAGACTGAGAAAGTTGCGCTGTTCGGCGGCGGTTATGATACCTGTGAAGATAAAAACCAGAAATCGCCATGCAGCAGCGGCGGCAAGGGTGCCAACATCTATGCCGTGGATGCAGGTAGCGGCACCTTACTCAAGTCGTTCACCCATGAGAAGATGCACAGTGTCGTATCCGAGGTGTCAGTGGTCGACATGAATGCCGACGGAAAAGCGGATTACGGCTATGTCGGCGATACCGATGGCAATATATTCCGTATCGATATGGTGACTGCGGCGGTTTCCGGCGGTGTGTCCAGTTATACCGCGCTTGCTCCCGGCTCATGGACAATACACCATATCGCCAAGGCAGAGGGTGGCCGCAAATTCCTGTTCCAGCCGGCCTTGCTGCCACTGGCCAAGGATGGCCGCGTTTATGTCGCCATCGGTTCGGGCGACCGTGAACATCCGCTGGTATCCCATTATCCATACAAAGATGACGTGACTAACCGTTTTTACGTCTATCTGGATAACCTGACGGTGACATCCGGGGATCCTGTTGACCTGAACAGCCTGGTGGATAAGACGGTAGATGCCGGATGCAGTTCTGGCTCCATCCTGCCGGATTCAGTGAAGCCTGGCTGGTTTATGGACTTGAACCAGTACGGCAAGGGTGAACAGACCGTTACATCATCCATTATTCTGGGCGGGCAGGTGGTGTTCAGTACGAATCGCCCGATACCGCCAGCTGACGGTACTTGCTCTACCGTACTTGGCGAGGCCAGGGGCTACTGGGTTAACCTGTTCAATGCATCCGGCACGATCGGCCAGGATAGTGCGACTTGCGGCGGTACGCGGTCTGCTGTTTTTGTAGGCGGGGGCTTACCGCCTTCTCCGGTGACCGGTAATGTTTATATTGATGGTAAGCCTGTCACAGTTGTTATCGGTGCGGTAGACCACAATGGCGGCGCCAGCACACCGATTTCACCGGGCAAGGTGGTGCCTGCCGTCAGTCCGATCCGTAAACGTATCTATCATAAGGTGAAGGGTATCGATTAAGCAGTGCTTTACCCTGTGCATTAGACTCTATTCATTGACAACAACACAAACGGCTCTTTTGAGCCGTTTGTCGTTTCGGGCTTATGCCGATCGCATTCTGCAGAGTGTTGGCTGCTTTGGTTGATGGCGGTGTCATGGCCGTTGGAATAGTGATGCAAGGCGGTCTTGAGACCTGAGCAATCATTAGTATGGCTGTTGTTTCAATCCGGCACGCTGGTTTTGATAGCGGACGCGATCTGTTCAATCACGGTACCGTCTTTCTCGGTCTTGCGGATCCTTACCGGCAGGTACTGATAGTCACTGGCAAGCCAGACCTCGGTTTTTTCTTCATCGCCGCTGCTTTTCAGCAAATGCACGGTTTTGAGTTCGCCCAGCCTGGTTGTCACCGTGTCTTCACCTTCAAAGCTGTAAGCGTATGTACGCAGCCGCTTGCCGTTGGTCATGGTGATTTGCATGCTGTCGAGTGGCGGCATGAACATGAATTGGTACATGAAACTTAAAAAGTCCTGCGTGCCGGCAACCAGTTTTGCGGTGCTGTCGCCTTTGGCGTTATGCATGTGCAGGATATTGTTTGCCCAGTCAAAATTTGCGGTTTGTGATTTATTCGCATTGCTGCCGTACTGGTAGGAGTAAAAGCCCGGTCTTAGGCCGTCTTCGGTAACCGTGCCTTCGCTTTTTTGTGTCAGATTGCCAAAGAACAGTGAAGCCAGGCCTTTGGCCTGTGTCGTGCTGATAATTGAATAACGTCCGTCAGCGTCAATATTGAAAACGATTTTGCTTACACCGACAGCAGAGGTGTCGCCGCCACGCAGGACTTCAAATTCTGTTTCTACATGCTGGTAGGCAGATTTAGCGGGCGCGTCATCTTCTGGAGCTGATGTGGTCTCGGGGGTCTCTGCGGTTTTTGCCGGCTCATTTGAGGCTTGGTCAGTATCGGCAGGGGGGATCGGCGCTTTATCCTCTATTGGATTATTTGCGTTGGCAGGCGCAGGCGCTTCTTCCGCAACCGGAGGAGGAGGGGTGCTGGCTTTGGGCGCGCGGTGTTCGGGTTTTGGCTGATATGTTTTGCTGGCAGGCTGGAGAGTGGTTGGAGCAGCTTGCTGCTGCACCAGATGCATATCAAGCGTTTGACCATCATCAGCTGGCTGCGGTAACGAGATCGAGAACTCGCTCAAGAAAGCAATGTGTAAGAGTATGGAGCCGGCAGCCGCCAGCAATAGCATCTTATGCTGCACCAGAAGCAGTTTAAGGCGGTTGATGGTTTGGTGAAAAATAGGTGGCCGCATGCTATGGGGGATTGTCCACGGACTGATTCGCTGCTGATGACTGCGTTTTGCTATAAAGTAGTTTTGCGGTGATCAGGCCGTTGATAAACCCGAAAAACAGCGCGGCCACTGCAAAGACCGGTATCAGGTAGGCCACGCTGGCATGCGGGATGAGCCATAAACGCACTACGATAAGTTGCCCGGCTATGTGTGCGAATGCAGCGAGGATGCTTAAGCTGACCGCGCTGAAATAGCGCCTGGGCAAGTGCTGGGCTGCCCATAACATCCCCAGGCTTAGCAGAGCCCCGCTCAGGCTGAGTGCGAATGCAGGCGACATGAACTGCCCGAGCAGCAGGCTGCTGGCAAATACACGCAGTATGCTGACCCAGGCCGCTGTTGCAAAATCGTATTGCAGCAGCACATAGAGCGTGACGATATTGGCGATGCCGGGCTTAACCCCGGGTAGCGGTGACGGCACAACCGCCTCAATCATGTGCAGGGCAATTGCAAAAGCAGCCAGTTTTGCAATGCGGTGGTCGTCGATATTGGTCTGGATCTGCATGCGTTATTAAACCGTATTCAAGGAGATGCCCATCAGTAATTCAGTGAGTCGTAAGGTTTTTTCGCGCCAATCAGCTCCAGGCTGATTTGATTAGGCAAACAAATCGCCACTTGTCCGCTATGGGTGAGCCAGCCCTGATGCACACAGTATTGATTATGACACGGTGACTTGGAGAATCGTACCTTACCTTGGTTAATGTGAATAACCGCGTCCCCGATAGCGCCATGAACCGTAATATCGCGCTGCTGGTTCAGGTCATAGGTCGCCTGGATTTTATCGCCCACGCGGATTTGTATTTTCGAAGCCAGCTCATGTGACCATAACGTCAGGAACAGGCCGGCGGTGATTACAGCACTGAAAATAATGGTGAGCCAGTCACCTATCAGCAGGTGCCTGAAGGTCGGTTCAGGGGAGCGTAACAAGCTTAACATGGCGGTTATTATTCACTTCCGGGTCTAACCAGTCGAGTTTTTTAGCAAGTGCCTGGCTTACAAAAATATTGGATTGCTGATCAATCACCATGAAATATTGTATGCCAAGCATGGCGGCAGTGCTGGCTTTATCTTCAGCCGCCGCGATGAAAATGGGTTTGGATGCCACATCAGACAGTACGCCGGCATTCTTCCGGGGTGGAATCAGCACCGTAACCGCCTGTGTATGCTGCACTGGGTAACCGTTGCGCGGGTCAATGATATGGCAGTAGCGTTTGCCATCCAGCATGAAGTAGCGCTGATAGTCGCCCGAGGTGCCGATTGCCCAGCCATCCGCCAAATCAAGCGTGGCTATTGCCGCCGGTTTGCGCGGGTGCTGTATGCCGACGCGCCAGGGTTTGTCGCCATGCCGGCCGATGGCAATGATGTTGCCGCCTATGTTAATCAGCGCGTTTTTAACCTGCTGTCGGCGTAAATAGTCGGCAGCCATATCCAATGCATAGCCTTTGGCATAGCCGCCCAGATCCAGTTTTACATTGGGGTTGGTGCTGAAGGCGGTGTGATCTTTCAACACAATGTCGGTCATGCGCGGCTTGGTTTTGAGCAGTGCTTTAATTGTTTCATCATCAATCCTTACGGCAGTGAACTCATCACGCTGAAAACCCCAAGTGCTGATTAAGTGGCCGATGGCCGGGTTGAATAAGCCTTGTGACTTGACCGATAGATCCGTTGCTTCCGTCAGCATTGCAGCAAGCTGCGGGCTAATGGCTACAGGTTTGGTGCCGCTTGCAAAGGCGGTGTTTAATGTACCAAGCTCGCTGGCTTGGCCTTTGCCGGCCTGTTTCCAGGCATGCAGCTGGTTGTGCAGATTCTGGAAATCCTGCAATACCTGATTCGCCAGCAATGTTGCGCGGTCTTCGGGTTCACCGTAAATGCTGATATCGACCAGTGTGCCGAATACATAACTCTGTGTATGGTAAAGCGGCTCCTGCCTGAGCGCACGCACACCGGCGATGACTAAAGCCAGCATGGCAATCACTAGCAGGCTGACCGGCCATTTACGCATAGGCCGGGCGTTATGCCGCCAAAAACTGCTCTAGCGCATCCAGCATCAGCCCTGCCGGATTGCAGTCGGTTTGCGCGGCAATTTCCACCATGCCGGTAGGACTGGTGACGTTGATTTCGGTTAAATGGTCACCGATCACATCCAGCCCTACGAGGAACAGGCCGTGCTGTTTGAGCGTTCTGCCGACCACGGTGGCAATTTCATGATCGCGTTCACTGAGTGGCTGCGCCACGCCGGTACCGCCGGCTGCCAGGTTGCCGCGAGTTTCGCCCGCGAGCGGTATGCGCGCCAATGCATAGGGTAACGGGTCGCCATTGATGATGATGATGCGTTTATCGCCCTGCACGATTTCCGGCAGGTAGCGTTGCGCCATGATGGTACGGCTGCCATGCAGGGTGATGGTTTCCAGGATCACGCTGATATTCGGGTCGTCCAGCGTCAGCCGGAAAATACTGCTGCCACCCATGCCGTCCAGAGGTTTTACTACAATATCCTGATGCGTGTTCAAAAACTCGCGGATCAGTGCATTATTTGCAGTGACCAGAAATTCCGGTGCAAATTGCGGAAACCGCGTGACCGAAAGTTTTTCATTCCAGCCGCGGATTGCCGCCGGGTCATTGAACACCTTGGCACCCTGGCTGGCGGCAATTTCCAGCAGGTAAGTGCTGTAGAGGTATTCGTTATCGAACGGCGGGTCTTTGCGCATGATGATGGCGTCAAAGTTAAGCGGCACATTTTCATCCGGGATGCCCAATTCATAGCCGTCGCCGGTGAATTGGAACGACTGTGTCCTGATCCGGGCCTGGCTGCCGCGCAGGAAAAGGTCATGCTGCATGCACACAAATAATTCATGGCCGCGCCTGCTTGCTTCGCGCATCATGGCGAAGCTCGTATCCTTGTAGATTTTCAGGCTTGGCAGCGGATCTAGAATAAATACGAGTTTCATCGTTAGCAGTTGCTCAGTGGTTATTGGTTAAGCGGATTCTGTTCCTGCAGCTCGATCGCAGCTGCCAGCAGTGCCAGGCGCGCAACCACGCCATAGGCATAGAAGCGGTTCGGCGCGGCATCCGGAGCGCCGGCGCAGTCAGGCAGGGTACAGGGTTTTTCAAATGCCAGCGGTACGAAATGCGAGCCGGGTGCGTTCAGGTTCTCATCCACGCCGCGGCCTGTATGCACGCGGTAAAAGCCGCCGATCACGAAATGATCCATCATGTACACGACAGGCTCGGCCACGGCATCGTTGATGCTTTCAAAGGTGTAAACACCTTCCTGGATGATGACTTCAGAAACTTCCAGGCCTTCTTTCACGACTGACATCTTGTTGCGGGTCTTGCGGTTCAGGGCGCGTACATCATCCGGCGATTTCACGGTCATGATGCCCATGCCATAGGTGCCGGCATCCGCCTTTACAATCACGAACGGCTCCTGTGTTACGCCATACTCTGCATATTTAAGCTTGATCTTTCCCAGCAACTCCTCAACTTTAGCCGCAAGGCACTCTTCGCCGGTGCGGGCGTTGAAGTCTATCTCACCGCAGGTATCAAAATACGGGTTCAGCAGCCACTCATCAATGCCGATCAGCTGCGCGAACTCGCTCGCTACGCGGTTATAGGCCGAGAAATGCTGGGATTTCCGGCGCGTACTCCAGCCGGCATACAGCGGAGGAATCAAATCCTGCTCAAGGTTCTGGAGTATTTCCGGAATGCCGCCGGACAAGTCGTTATTGAGCAGGATGGCACAGCTGTCGAATTCATCCAGCGTGACGCCGTCAATAGAGGATTGCGGCAATTTGATGCGGTTGCCGACGCGCACCACAGGTTCCAGCAGCAGCGTTTGCCCGCCCTGTGTTTCAAATCGGGTAGGCACCGTGATTTCCGGTGAGATGGAACCGATCCTGATGTGCATGCCTGCCTGTTTCAGGATATTGGCGAGTTCAACCACGTTGTGCAGGTAGTAAGCGTTACGCGTATGGTTTTCAGGAATAATCAGCAGGCGGTGCGCTTCCGGGCAGACTTTTTCAACGGCCACCATCGCAGCCTGCACGCTCAGGTGCAGAAATTCCGGGTTCAGGTTATTGAAACCGCCGGGAAACAGGTTGGTGTCTACCGGTGCCAGTTTGAAACCGGAGTTGCGTAAATCCACAGAAGCATAAAACGGAGCGGCATGCTCCAGCCATTGTGTGCGGAACCAATGCTCGATTTTTGGCATCGCGCCAAGCATACTTTTTTCTAAACTCAGCAGGGGGCCGTTCAATGCTGTTGTCAGGTGAGGAACCATATTTACCTTTTTTTAAAGAATATCGCGATTATGCCGGAATCTATTACGGACATCGCGGTGTTAATTAAACTACCTGCTGTGCCTGAAGGTCAGCATGGTAACTACTTCTTACCATGGGGCCGCTGGCGGTATTATTAAAGCCCATGGTATCCGCTTTTTGGCGTAAATCCTCAAAAATTTTCGGTTCCACATAGCGCATGACCGGCAGGTGATGCACGCTGGGCTGCAGGTATTGCCCCAGCGTCAGCATGCTGACATTGTGCGCACGCAGGTCGCGCATCACATCCAGAATTTCTTCATCGGTCTCGCCCAGGCCGAGCATCAGACCGGATTTGGTTGGAATGTGCGGATACAACTCGCTGAATTTCTTTAATAAGGTGAGCGAGTTCTGGTAGTCTGAGCCGGGTCTGGCTTGTTTGTAGAGCCTGGGGATCGTTTCCAGGTTATGGTTCATGACATCCGGCGGCGCTTCGCTCAGGATCTTCATGGCAACGTCCAGTCGGCCGCGGAAATCCGGTACCAGGATTTCAATCTTGATGTCAGGTGATTGCGTGCGCACGGCTTTAATGCAATCTACAAAATGCTGTGCGCCGCCATCCAGCAGGTCGTCGCGGTCTACGCTGGTAATCACTACGTATTTAAGTTTCATCTGTGCGATGGTGCGCGCCAGATTTTCAGGTTCATTCACATCCGGCGGCAGCGGTTTGCCGTGTGCAACATCGCAGAATGGGCAGCGGCGCGTACAGATGTCACCCAGGATCATGAAAGTGGCGGTGCCGCCGCTGAAGCATTCGCCGATGTTAGGGCAGCTTGCTTCTTCGCACACGGTATGCAGGTTGTTATCGCGTAGCACACGTTTGATTTCCTGATAGCGCGCGGAATCCGGCGCTTTCATGCGTATCCACTCAGGTTTGCGCTGTGCAGGTTGCGGTATGATCTTGATCGGGATGCGCGAGGTTTTGGCCGCGTCGATTTCCTTCACGCCGGCAATTTTCTGCCTGGGTGTTTTAATGTCTGTTTTGTTTGAGTTATCAGTCATGCTTTTCCATATCGTCAGTCATTGCCGAGTTTCGCAACTGTTCAAAATTGGCATTGAGTATTTGCAGCAGTTGTTCGCCGATTGCCCGCATATCGGCAGCAATGCCTAAGTCTTTAGTCTGCGTGACTTTCAGCCCGGCGTAGCCGCAAGGGTCAATCGCTTCGAACGGGCTCAGGTCCATATCCACATTGAGACTCAGGCCGTGATAGCAGCAGTTGTTCTTTACGCGTAAGCCCAATGATGCAATTTTGGCTTCTTGTGCATCAGCAAGCTGCACATAGACGCCGGGCGCGTCTTGCTTTGCGTTTGCCTCAACCCCGTGCGCCGCCAGTAGCTCGATGATCGCATTTTCCAGCAGCGTGACTAGCCTGCGTATATTCAGGCGGCTGCGTTGCAGGTCTGCCAGGATATAGACAACCACCTGCCCTGGCCCATGATACGTGATCTTGCCGCCGCGGTCAGTGAGTATGGTCGGAATATCAGCGCGCTGCGGCAGCCTGACCTGCCTGCGATTGAGTCCTAGGGAATACACCGGCGGGTGTTCAGTCAGCCATAGTTCATCCGGTGCAGCCGGCGTGCGCTTCGCGTTGAAGCGTTGCATGGCCTGGCATGTGCTTTCAAATTCCGTGAGGCCTAAACGCCGGATGATCAAGGGCTGCTGCATCGCTTGCTGCGTTGGTTAGAGTGCGAACTTCACCAGGGGATGCGTGCTTAACAGGCGGTAGACATTATCAAGCTGATCTTGAGATGTGACATACACATTACAGGTCAGGCTGATGTATTTGCCGGCTGAACTCGCGCGCATTTCTACATGATCGGCAGTAAATGCAGGCAGTTGCGTCTGAATGACTTCAACAATGGTGCTTGCAAATGCATCGTGGGTTTCCCCCATGACTTTAATGGCAAAGTTGCAGGGGAAATCGATTAATGGTGGTGCGGTGTGGGGTTCTATTTCACGCATACACGTTACCTGGTTATTGTAATAGTAATTTTATCGAGTCCCACGCACGTCCCAGAATGCCGGCTGTGTCGACGGCTTTTGCTGCAACGATAGGACGCTGTTCGACTACTTTGCCGTTCAGCATGAATTTCACGGTGCCGACTACCTGACCTTTTTTGATCGGGGCGATCAAAGGCTGCGTGCTTGAAATGACGGCTTTGGTATTGGCATATTCGCCTTTTGGCAGCGTCAGGTATAAGTCGCTTGCCACGGTTGAGGCCACCGTATTCTCAGCGCCTTTCCATACCCTGAGCTGATTGATGGCCTGGCCGCGTTTGTATACAAGGGTAGAATCAAAAAACTGGAAGCCGTAATTGAGCAGTTTCTGGCTTTCTGTTGCGCGAGCGGCGTCTGTAGGTGCGCCCAGTATCACGGAAATACGGCGGGTGTTATCGCGCTTGGCAGAAGAAATCAGGCAATAGCCGGCAGATTCGGTATGGCCGGTTTTCATGCCGTCCACATTCGGGTCCAGCCACAACAGGCGGTTGCGGTTAGGCTGTTTGATATTGTTGTAGCTATATTCTTTAACGGAATACAAACGCTTGTAGTCTTCCGGAAAGTCGCGAATCAGGGCGCTGGCCAGAATCGACAAGTCTTCAGCGGTTGTGTAGTGCTGCGGATCAGGCAAGCCGGTAGCATTCATGTAATGCGTGTTTTTCATGCCCAGACGCTGCGCCTCTTTGTTCATCATGCCGGCAAACAGTTCTTCCGTGCTTGCAATGCCTTCTGCCAGAGTGATGGAAGCATCGTTGCCTGACACGATTATCATGCCATGCAGCAATTCATCGACCGTAACGGGTTTGTTGGGCTCGATGAACATTTTAGAGCCTTCGACTTTCCAGGCGAGTTCGCTCACCGGCAGCGTTTGTGTCAGTTGCAGGTGGCCGTTCTTAATGGCTTTGAAACTCAGGTAAGCCGTCATGATTTTGGTCAGTGATGCAGGTTCAATGCGCATGTTTGCATTTTGTGTGGCAATCACATGGCCGCTGTTGAAATCCTTAAGCAGATACGCTTTGACTGCCAGGGTTGGCGGCGGCGCGATCTGCGCGCTGTCCGCATGTGCAAGCGGGCTGAAACTCAGGGTCATGCATAAGGTGGTTGCTGAAATAAGGCTGATGCTGCGAGCTAATAATGAATGATTGGTCATGTGAATTTATTAATGATTACTGATTGGTAACGATTGCTGAAAGATTTAATTGCTTGCGCACTTTGTTGGCAGAGACATCGGCTTCTTTTCTGGTGCTGAAAGGGCCGAGCTTCACGCGGTAAATGCCATCATTATACACGTTAGTGACTGCCGCATCCCCGGCAAGTTCCAGCCCCAGGATTTTCTTCTGCAGCAGGTCGCCGTTCGCTTCGTTTTTAAAGGCGCCGACCTGGACATAGTAGCTTGCCGGACTCGGGTCCGGATTGTTGTTAGCGTTAGCTACTACGATCTTTGTGTCCGCTACGGGCGGTGGCGTATAGGCGACAGGAATGATTTCCGGCGCGGGAGCCGATGTTGCAGTACGGATGGTCTCTTTTTTCTGCAAGGCTTCAGGACTGGTGTCAATCCATTCAACCTCAACCGGTGCGCTGCCCTGCGAGGATATACGCAATTTATAGGCTGCTGCGTAGGATAAATCGATCAGTCTGTCCTGCTTGAAAGGACCCCGGTCATTGATACGCACGATCACCGCGCGTTTGTTCGCCGGATTGGTGACCTTGACATAGCTTGGTATCGGGAGTGTAGGGTGCGCGCCGGTCATCCCGTACATGTCGTAGATCTCGCCGCTAGAGGTTTTTTTGCCGTGGTAACGCCTGCCATACCAGGACGCTACGCCCTGCCGCACATAAGGCGCATAGCTGGTCATGGGCACATATTTCTTGCCGAGCGCGGTATACGGCTGATTGCTGCGCGCCAGGGGTGCTTCGGTCTTGAGTTGCGCATCAGGAATGCTGTCTATGTCTGCCGGTGGGTTGTCGCCAGGTCCGTCATCCAGATAATAACCACCCTTGCCGCCGGGTTTGGACGCCTGGGTATCCGTCGGCTTTACTGCCGACTGGCCGCCGCATGCGGTCACCGTCGCGATGCAAAGCATGATCATAAATCGTTGAAAGTTAAACATTCAATCACCTCCATTAAGGTATCTATACGTCTTGGATACAGGTCAGGACGTTTCTGAAATTGTAGTATCCGGGATGCCTCGCTGCCCGTATGCCTGTGAGCCTGCAAGCAGTGTGCCGGGGAGTATCCCTTAATTTGCAACTAGATTCTTGTGTGTATGTATGCTCATTAAAATACCAAAGCCCAGGCACAGTGTCACCAAAGAGGTGCCGCCATAACTGATCAAGGGCAATGGTACACCTACTACCGGTAAAATTCCGCTCACCATGCCCATGTTGACGAAGGCATAAGAAAAGAAGTTGAGTGTGATGCTGCCGGCGAGCAGCCTGGAAAATGTACTCTGCGCCTGTGAGGCTATCATCAGGCCGCGCATGATGATAATGCTGAACAGTGTCAGCAGCAGCATATTGCCCAGAAAACCGAATTCTTCACTGAATACCGCAAAAATGAAGTCGGTCGTGCGTTCGGGCAGAAAATCCAGCTGTGTCTGTGTGCCGTTGAGCCAGCCCTTGCCGGTTGCCCCGCCGGAGCCGATCGCAATAATCGCCTGTATAGTGTGATAGCCGGCACCTAAGGGATCTTGCGTCGGGTCAAACAGGATTTCAATACGCTTTCTCTGGTAATCATGCAGCATGGACCAGAAAATAGGCATGAATCCAAGCAGTGACACCATGGCGCCTAGCAAGAATTTCCAGCTCAGCCCGGCCAGGAATAATACATAAAACCCTGATGATGCAATCAGTAACGATGTGCCCAGATCCGGCTGTTTCATAATCAGTGCAACCGGTACTGCCAGTAAAAGGCCGGCCACGATAAAGTTTACGGCACTTGGTTTGCCTTCGCGTGAAGCAAAGAACCATGCCAGCATCATCGGCATGGCGATCCGCATGAGTTCCGAGGGCTGTATCTGGGTGAAGCCGATATTCAGCCAGCGCCTTGCGCCATGGCTGATGGAGCCGAATAATGCAACGGCTATCAGCAGCAGCACGCCAAGCACATAAAGGATCAGGGCGACGCGTTCAAGTTTCTGCGGTGAAATGTTGGCAACCACCCACAGCACGCTTAATGCGACTCCCATATTCACGGCCTGTGCATATATGCGATCGAGGTTTTGCCCGGATGCGCTATACAGCACGAACAGGCTGGTTAACAACGCAAAAAACAGGCATGCCATCAAGAAGGCATCGATATGTTTAAACAAATGCTGGAGTAGTTTGCTAATCATGTAGCTCCTCCTCGGGAGTCGCTGTGGTGGCAGCATTGCCGGTTAATTGCTTATTATCTTTTGCCGCTTCGACAGCGGGGACTTTGCCCAGCAAGTAATAATCCATCACTTTTCTGGCAATCGGGCCGGCAGTGGAGCCGCCGTGCCTGCCGTTCTCGACAATCACCGCCAGTGCGATGGTCGGGTCTTCGGCCGGGGCGTATGCGATAAACAAGGCATGGTCAAGGTGGCGTTCATTCATGCCACTTTCATTATATTTTTCGTTCTGCTTGATGCCGATGACCTGTGCCGTACCGGTCTTTGCCGCGATTGAGTAGCCGGCATTGGCGCCCACGCTGGCGGCAGTGCCGCCAGGCAGCGTGACGTCTATCATGCCGCGTTTAACGATTTCCACATTATCCGGATGAAGCTCGACCCTGTCCTGGATGACCGGCGGTGTCATCTGTTTCTTGCCGGATTGTGCGCTTTCGATCTGGCTCACCATGCGAGGTTTCATCGCGACGCCGTTGTTGGCCAGAATTGCCGTGGCCTGTGCCAATTGCAATGGGGTGACTAAGGTGTAGCCTTGCCCAATGCCGACAATAACGGTTTCTCCGGGAAACCAGGGCTGTTTGAAGCGCCGCTGTTTCCATTCGGGCGTGGGGAGCAATCCGCCGTTTTCGCTTTTGCCGCTGACATTGTCGATGTCTATGCCTGATTTCCTGCCGAAGCCAAAATGGCGCACGAATGATGTCAGGCTTTCGATGCCCATTTCCATGGCCAGGCCATAGAAGAAGGTGTCGCAGGAGATGGTGATCGCTTTCTGAATATCAACGGTGCCATGGCCGCTTGGTTTCCAGTCGCGGTAACGGTGGCTTTTACCGGGCAGTGTGAAAAAGCCCGGATCGTGGATCGAGTAAGGTGGCGCACGCTTGCCTGCTTCCAGCCCGGCCATTGCAACAAAAGGCTTGAAGGTGGAGCCGGGCGGGTATACGCCGCGCAGCGGCCTGTTGATCAGGGGTTTGTCCAGTGACTCATTCAGCGCTTTCCAGCTCTCGCTATCAATGCCGTCTACAAATAAATTGGGGTCAAATGTGGGTTGGCTGACATAACTCAATACCTCGCCGGTCTTCGGGTTGATAGCCACCAGCGCACCGCGGTGTGTGCCGAATGCGGTTTCGGCAATTTCCTGCAGCTTGCTGTCGGCGGCCAGAATGATGTTGTCGCCCGGAATCGGCGGTGTGCTTGAAAGCACGCGCACGGCATGGCCGTCGGCATCAATTTCGACCTGCTGGAAACCGGTGGTGCCATGCAGTTGCTTTTCATAATACTGTTCCAGGCCGCTTTTACCGATATGGTCTGAGCCTTTGTAGTTGGAAAGATCGCCGGATTCTTCCAGGTTTTTCAGGTCACGGTCATTGATGCGGCCAATGTAACCGATCATGTGCGAGCCCAGTTTGCCGAGCGGATAATGCCTGAATAGCCTGGATTTTATCTCTACACCGGGAAAGCGGTAATGATTCACCGCGAATTTAGCCGCCTCGATTTCATTCAGGTGCGTGCGTATCGGGATACTCTCGAAGTTGTGGCTTTGTTCGCGGAATTTCTTGAAACGCTTGCGGTCGAGTGCGCTGATCTCGACCAGGCTGCTGATCTCGGCAATGGTTTCTTCCAGGTTCTTTACTTTGGCCGGAGTGATTTCCAGGGTGTAGGCAAAAAAGTTGTGGGCCAATATGACGCCATTCTTATCCAGGATCAGACCGCGATTGGGAATGATCGGTACCAGTGAGATGCGGTTGTTTTCGGCAAGTGTCTGATAATGGTTGTACTGCTTGATTTGCAGATAGGAGAACCGGAAAGCCAGCAGTGCAAACAGGCAGAATACGACTAGCGCGGCAACGCCAAGCCGGAACCTGAAATAATGCTGCTCATGCAGGTAATTCTTTAATTCGGCACCCATGTTCTAATCAGCTGCCGTGAGAGTGTCTGCCGGTAT
>Ga0208116_1000140_pt1 | contig 25165 bp, 19 predicted proteins | sample LakWasMeta9_HOW4_2_FD_183859 | JGI IMG/M metagenome (GOLD analysis project Ga0208116, IMG submission 183859) | Freshwater sediment methanotrophic microbial communities from Lake Washington under simulated oxygen tension - Sediment Metagenome... | ecosystem: Environmental > Aquatic > Freshwater >... | reverse complement strand
TATTGATATTGGTGCCTTATGCAAGCCATAAGAACGAACGCCTTGTTAAAGGCAGGCATTGTTTTTCTCGTCGCATTCATACTGTTTTTTTTAAGCATGGATAAACGCATCAATGTCTATGACGAAGGTATCGTGCTGACTGCGGCGATGCGGGTGAATGCGGGGGATATTCCGCATCGCGATTTCTATATCAATTACGGCCCTGCCGAGTTTTATATATTGTCATGGCTGTTCGATTTGTTTGGCCAGCACGTCATCGTTGAGCGCTTATTTGATTTAACCGTGCGGGCGGGCATCGTAACTGCGGTTTATACACTGCTGATGCAGCATTGCAGAAAATTGATCGCAGTCATCATAAGCGCGATTGCTGCATTGTGGCTTGCTGCGATCAGCATGCATGGTTACCCGATATACCCGGCGTTACTCCTTGCTGTCGTGGCGACTGCAATCATGGTTAAAAACACAAGTACAGTCACCTCAAGCTGGTATCCTCTTGCGGCGGGTCTGCTGACCGGGTTAACGGCTTATTTCAGGTACGACATCGGATTTTTACTGTTTGTTTCCAACCTGGTTTCGATATTGCTGATCAGTTTGTCCGGTTTGAAAACCCATGCCGGCCAGATGGTCAAGAATATATCCCTGTATACCCTCGCAAGCGGCATACCGGTTCTGGTGCTGCTTGGCTTCTACTGGCTTAACGGGGCAATAGCATCCTTTGCGCACGACATCATATTTTTCCCTGTAGCGCATTACGCAAAGTTCAGGGGGCTGCCATTCCCCGAGGTGTTTTCAGTGGAATCGGGCGTGGTATATTTCCCGCTTCTTCTGGTGTTGGTCGTGATCGTCGCATTTTTGGCAAAAACGATCCAGGCTGATGAAAAGACGCATCGCCATGCCTTATTGCTGGGAGGCGCGCCCCGGCATGGCAGTGTCAACTTCCTGATATTTTTTACCGTACTGCTTGTTTTTTTCTATTTCAAAGGCATTGTCCGCATTGGCCCTGCACAAATGCAGTTGGCGTTAATTCCGGCGTTAATGGTTCTGGCCATGATACTGGAGTACGGCATCAGAACCCAAAGCTGGCTGGGTTGGGTTTCAATCATCCTCGTAATACATACGAGTGGTTCGGCATTGACTTATGGCTTGGTAAAAATGTTCGTAAAATGGCATGATCATATCGTGGTGAAAGAACTATACCAGGCTTATGGCCGGGTTGCCCCGGATCCGGTTATCGGCAGCAGGTGCAGCGCTTTCTTGGCTGAGTCCAAGCGGGTGTTTACGGAATTCACCCTGGAGCCGGATAGAAATGCCGCAATTGATTTCATTAAAACTCACACGGCGCCGAACGAACGTATTTATATTGGTTTGAACCGGCATGATAAAGTGTTTGTGAATGACGTTGCCAGTTACTTCCAGGCGCAAAGGATGCCCGTAACAAAGTGGCATCATTTTGACCCCGGGCTCCAGACTGCGGCAGACGTGCAGGCCGAGATCATTGCTGAGCTGGAGAGCAGCAAGCTGCAATACGTTTGGCTGGAAGCCAGCTGGGATGATGTTGCGGAGCCGAATGAGAGCGCAAAAAGCAGCGGCGTATACCTGCTGGATGTTTATATACGCAATCATTATCACCTGCAGCAGACTTTCGGCAGGATCGCAATCTGGAAACGCATCGCTGATTAAGGAAAACAATAAGGCGGAGATTATGGTGGATGCAGTTGAACGTTACATACATATAGCCGGGCGGATATGCTGACGAAACGTAAAATAATCTTGCCCGGCGGCGCTGGGCTTGTCGGGCAGAACCTTGTGGTGTGCCTCAAGGCACAAGGTTTTGCCGATATTGTGGTTCTTGACAAGCACAGGGCGAATCTTGAAATCCTGAAACGGCTGCATCCTGAAATCACGGCTGAGTTTGCAGACCTTGCCGAACCCGGCGATTGGCAAAGGCATTTCAGCGGAGCCGATGTGGTCGTAATGCTGCAGGCTCAGATAGGCGGCACGGATTACCGCGAGTTTGTACGCAATAATGTTGACGCTACACGTCTTGTGCTTGATGCAATCGAGGCTCACAAAGTGCCGCATTTGGTGCATGTAAGCTCATCAGTGGTCGAGTCCGCCGCTGAAGATTATTACACGCGCACGAAAAGAGACCAGGAACAGCTGGTGCTGCGTAGCGGTATAGCCTGTGTGATACTGCGCCCGACTTTGATGTTTGGCTGGTTTGACCGCAAACATCTAGGCTGGCTTTCGCGCTTCATGAAAAAAGCGCCGGTATTCCCGATACCGGGAAACGGCCGTTACATGCGCCAGCCGCTTTACGTGGGTGACTTTTGCAACATGATCATCAGCTGTATCCGCAATAATATCGATCGCGGTGTTTACAATATATCCGGGCATGAAAAGATCGATTATATCGACATCATCCGTGAGATAAAACGCGTAACCGGCGCAGGCACGCCTATCATTCATATTCCTTTCGCGCTGTTTTACAGCTTGCTTTGGGTTTGGGAGACGTTTGACAGGAACCCGCCTTTCACCACGCAACAGCTCACTGCCTTGATTGCAAAAGACGAATTTGAGGTGATTGACTGGCCGGGGATATTCAATGTGCCTGCGACACCTTTTGCCAAGGCGATAGAAGAGACTTTTGGCCACGCCGAATACAGCAACGTGATTCTGGAGTTCTGAATTCTGACCAGGCACCTTCATTGAAAGCATGTTAACTAACGCTGAAAACACGATGCAAATGAAAATCAAAGCATTCAATCCAGAGACGTTGTCCATGCTTTTTATCATGGCACTTTGGGGCATTATGATCGCAGTGGCCAACCCGGTTGGGGATTTTCCGCTTATTGATGACTGGGCGTATGCGGAATCGGTAAGAGCCCTGCTGTATGAACACCGGCTGGTGATTTCAGACTGGTCAGCAATGAACTTGCTGACGCAGGTGGTATGGGGGTGGTTTTTTTCATTGTTGATGGAACCGTCATTCACTGTGCTGAGGATGTCGGTACTCGTGCTAGGCCTGCTGGGTGTCTTGACTGCATTCAAGTTAAGCCGTGAGGCTGGCGTGCCATTATCATTGGCATTGCTGGGAGCGGTGCTGCTGATGGTGAATCCGGTTTATTTCACGATGAGCAATACATTCATGACGGATGTGCCGTTTTTTGCTTTTTCTGTCATGTCGTTATTGTTCCTGGCCAGGGCTGTGCATCGGGACAGAACGCAGGATATTGTTGCCGGCACCGTGCTGCTTGTTCTTGCGCTGCTGGTCAGGCAGCTCGGTTTCGCAATCGCAATTGCCTATGCACTTGCATATATGGCCGGGCGCAGGCTGTCGATCAATGCAATCACCCGGGCAACCCTGCCTTTGCTGGTTTGCCTGCTGGTGCAGTTGTTATATCGCACATGGCTCGATGCACATCACCAACTGCCTGCAATGCATGGCTATCAGATTGATCAGATCAGGCGCGCATTTTCATTGTCCTTGCTGGATTTTGTGACAGTGTTTGAGTTGAATGTTTTTAAAACGCTATTGTCTTTCGCGCTGTTTCTATTGCCGCTGATTCTGCTTGTTTTTTTCTATTTGAATAAAAAGATCGATACCGTTACCACTTGCTTGCTGGTGATCGGCACGCTCCTGCTGTATTACAGCTTGCGCCTGGCAGGCATGCAGCTGTTCCCGCTGCAAAGTTATCTTGAAGGGGCTTTTGGCTTTGGCGGCAATATTTTAAGCGCCTTCGGGGTCGGCCCTTCCTTGCAGTATGGCGCGGTGGGATATTTCCCTGAATACCGGATAGCGGTTGGCTACTGCTGGTTTTTGATAGGTTTGCTGATTGTTTTTGCAACAGGGCTGATGCTGCATTTTTTATTGACTGCGGTGTGCGGTTTATGGGGCAGCAGACATCAAATTTCGAAGATATGGTTCTGTGAGCAGGCCGAAGACATGAGGAAGATACGGTTATATATTTTATTCGGGGCTACCGCGCTCATCTATTGCGTACCTACTTTTCTGCTGCCTACCTTGTATGACCGCTATTTACTGCTGCCCATGCTTGCCGCCAGTTTCCTGATGCAGCTGAAAGTGGCGGTCACCACTGATCTTTCGCGTTCAAGAGTTGCCGTTGTGATTTTAATGACAGTGTTTGGCGCAATCATTACCAGCCTGGCTACACATGATTACCTGGCCTGGAACCGTGTGCGCTGGGCGGCTCTTGACGATCTGGTGAAGCGGCAGGGTGTGGCACCGGAGCGGATAGACGGCGGCTTTGAATTTAACGGGATGACCCTTTTTTCTAAAGATCACCTGAAGCCACGTCCCAAAGGCTGGTGGGTAGTGGATAATGAATACCTGATCGCGTTTTCACCAATGTACTTTTCAATCGTTAAAGGCTATAAAGTGGAGGCAAGCTATCCGGTCGAGGCATATTTACCTTTCAGTCCCCAGCATATCCATGTATTGCATCGAAAATAAAGCGTATGAACGATCAAGCTGACAGCCACAGGAGTTCACAGTCCATCGCGGTACTTGGCGCCGGCCCGATGGGGCTGGCTGTTGCATACCAGCTGGTAGTTGATGGATACCGTCCCGTATTGTTCGAAGCGGATGACCGCATAGGCGGCATGGCTGCCAGCTTTGATTTCGGGGGGATTGATATCGAGCGCTATTACCATTTTCATTGCATTTCTGACCATGCTTTTTTATCCATGCTTGATGAGTTAGGCTTGAGCGGAAAAATGAGATGGGTAGAAACTAAAATGGGCTATTGGTATCAGGGTCAACTGCAGCCATGGGGAAACCCGCTGGCGCTGCTCAGGTTTCGCGGCCTCGGGTTTGTAGCCAAATTGCGTTATGGCCTGCATGCCTATGTCTCCACTAAACGAGTCAACTGGCAGGCGCTGGATCAGGTTGAAGCGACTGCCTGGATCAGGCGCTGGGTAGGCGCCGAGGCTTATGAAGTTCTGTGGCGCAGGCTGTTTGATTATAAGTTCTATGATTATGCCAGCGGGCTTTCGGCAGCCTGGATATGGAGCCGCATACGGCGTATCGGACGCTCACGCTACAGTCTGTTTCGTGAAAAATTAGGTTACCTGGAAGGCGGGTCCAATACACTGTTGAATGCCATCCGGGATGCGATTGAGGCAAGCGGCGGTGAAATCCGCCTGCAAGCGCCTGTAGGCAAGGTGGTCATGCAGGACGGCAGGGTGATCGGGCTGGAAGTGAATGGCCGGTTTGAGGCCTTTGATAAAGTGATCAGCACGATACCTTTGCCGCATGTAGCCAAGCTCATGCCAGATCTGCCGCATGATGTGCTGGCTGCATACCGGTCACTTAAAAATATCGCCGTGGCATGCGTCATCGTCAAGCTATCCAGGGCAGTGACAGAAAATTTCTGGCTTAACACTAACGATCCGGAAATGGATATTCCGGGTATGGTGGAATATACGAACCTGAGGCCAATGGCACAGCATATTGTTTACGTGCCTTTTTACATGCCCGGGGAGCATCCTAAATTTTCTGATCCAGATAAAACCTTCATTGATAAAGTGAAGCAATACCTGAAAAAGATCAATCCGGAACTGAGCGATGAGGATTTTATCGACATCCGTGTCAGTCGCTACCGTTACGCGCAGCCCGTGTGCGAACCCGGCCACCTGAACAAGCTGCCTCCGGTTGCATTACCCGTCAACGGTCTCTGGGTGGCAGACACCTCTTACTATTACCCTGAAGACAGGGGGATTGCCGAAAGCATAGATTTCGGGCGAAAAATGGCAAAGACAGCGCTGACATGATGCGGCAACTCAAATCCAGGCAGTTTGCCTTTTTCCTTGTGACCGGTGGCATCGCTGCGGCGGTGAATTTTGCCAGCCGTATCGTCTTTAGCTGGTGGACCAGTTTCTCGCTGGCGATTATTCTTGCTTACGTAACAGGAATGGTGACAGCCTTTATCCTTGCCAGGATTTTTGTATTTAAGGATAGCCGCAAGTCGCTGCATCGCTCCGGCATGCTGTTTGCGCTGGTGAATCTCGTTGCGGTACTGCAAACCTGGTTAATCAGCATGGCATTGGCTTATTATGTGCTGCCTGCAATCGGCGTGCAGGCCTTTGTGCATGAGATCGCACATGCGACAGGGTTGATTGTGCCGGTTTTCACCAGTTACATCGGCCATAAAAAATTTTCTTTCTCGTAACATTGAATTGGGTGCAATATAGCTCTATAGTCACATCACAATTTTTGATCTGCACCTTAAGCTACCATTAAAGCTACCATCATAATGAAGACTAAAAACCAGCAATACTTCGAGTATCTCCAGGGCAGAAGCTGTATCGGAGGGCTTTATCGCAAGTATTTCCTTTATCCCAGGCTTAATCGCTACCTGAAAGGACGTATGCTTGATGTAGGCTGCGGTATCGGTGACATGCTTGTTTTTCGCCCCAATTCCATCGGGGTGGATATTAACCAGTTAGACGTTGAGTATTGCAGGCAGCGCGGTTGTGTAGCCTATGAAATGCCTATCGACAAACTGCCTTTTGAAAACAGCTGTTTTGATTCCGTGCTGCTGGATAATGTTCTTGAGCATCTGGCAGACCCGCTTCCCCTGCTTGCTGAAATCAAACGCGTGATGCGCAAGGATGCGGTTCTGCTGATTGGTGTGCCTGGCATAAAAGGGCAATCCGCTGACCCGGACCATAAAGTCTATTATAGCGAGAACGCATTAAAGGAACTGGCCGGTAAACTGGGTTTCCATGTGAACGTCATGCTGCATTCACCGCTCTGGAAATCGGATTACCTGAGCAGGAAAGTGCGCCAGTATTGCATTTATTCGCAGTGGTCATTAGAAGGCTGACCCAAGTTACCCTTATGTTGAGAAGTGGTTTATCTTTGATCGTTGCTCAAAGGCTGTGGCAGGGCTTTGCCGGCCTGTTAACAGTGCTTGTGATCAGCTTTACCTTGACGCAGGAGCAGCAAGGCTGGTATTACACTTTTTTAAGCCTGGCTGCGCTGTACTCCGTGTTTGAAATGGGGCTGGCAGCCGCCCTGATTCAGGTAACTGCCCACATGTTCGTTAATATGCACTGGCTGCCCCAGGGGCGGGTGGCTGGTGATGCCGCTGCAGTTTTTGCATCATTTTTCTCCCGCTCGGTAAAGGTTTATGCAGTTTTTGCCCTGTTTTTTTTAGTGGTTGCACTAGGCGCGGGGTTTTATATTTTCAGCCACAAAACCTCACAGGCTGTCACAGCGGAAATGTGGGGGTTGCCATGGGTTTTCCTGGTGATGATTACGGCATTGAATATGCTGACATTGCCGTTTCTGGCGGTGGTCGAGGGTAGCGGAGAGATCGCCGAAGTGTATAAAGTCAGGCTGATGCAGGGCATGACAGGAGCGATTGCATGCTGGGTGGTGCTGTATCTCGGCGGCTGGCTGTGGGCAGCCATGATGATGCCGCTGTGCGGGATTCTGGTCATGGTTTTGTGGATATTGAAAAAGCGCAGCGGATTGGTGCGGGTACTGGCCGGGGGCAACGCAGGTGCCGCTTTTAATTGGACACATGAGATTCTTCCATTGCAATGGCGCGTCGGCCTGAATTGGATCAGCGTGTTCATGATGTCACAATTGGCGACGCCGATTTTATTTTATTACCAGAATCCGGTGGTGGCTGGGCAAATGGGGCTGTCGCTCACGATTGCCCACATGCTTGGCATTGTCGCGCAGTCGTGGATTGCGCGCAGGGTGCCTGCACTTTCCCAAGCGGTGGCGAAGAAAGAGTGGGCAGTGCTTGACCGTTTATTTAACAAAGACCTCAGGCATTCGCTGCTTGTATTTTTTGCGGGTGCGTGCGTGGTCATGGCCATGCATTCCCTGGTTGAAAAAACGGAATATTTCACGAGGGTGCTGCCGTTCTGGCCATTTGCAGGGTTGTTGGGGTTCGTATTTTTTTACCATATCAATGGCGCGTTTTCTTCACAGCTGCGTTCGTTCAGGAAAGAGCCTTTGGCCTGGGTATCTTTGGCCGGTGCCTTGCTCATTTTGCCGGGGTCAGTCTATGCCGCTAAACTTTACGCTGCGAGCGGGGTGGTGATGGTGATGCTCAGTGTGCAGGCCTTGTTTGTATTCCCGCTGTCATTTTTCCTGTGGCGTCAATTTAACCGGAACTGGCGCGCAGCTGCTGGGGGAGCATAAACGATGCCTTCTATTGCAGTGATTCTGGCCGCCTACAATGGCAGGAGATGGATTCAAGAGCAGATTGAATCCATCTTTGCCCAAAGCGACGTTGATGTGACACTGTTCGTGAGTGTTGATGTCTCCGCTGACGGCACCGAGGCCTTGGTCGAGCGCATGGCGGCGGCAGATAGCCGGATCGTCGTGTTGCCGCATGGCCAGCGCTTTGGCGGTGCTGCCCCCAATTTTTATCGCTTGGTCAGGGATGTCGACTTTGCCGCATTTGATTATGTTGCGCTCGCTGACCAGGATGATATATGGTTAAGGGATAAACTCAGCCGGGCATGCCATGTACTGGCGGCAGCTGGCGCGGATGCCTATTCCAGCAATGCGACTGCTTTTTGGCCGGACGGGCGGCAGATGCTGATTAAAAAGTCTCAGCCGCAGGTCAAGTGGGATTTCCTGTTTGAAGCAGCCGGCCCAGGCTGCACCTATGTGTTGAGTCGGAAACTGGCGCTCGAAATACAGCAGCACCTGAGGTGCAAGTGGGATGAGGTGCAGTCGATAGGTTTGCATGACTGGCTGTTTTACGCCTATGCCAGGGCTCACGGCTATCGATGGGTGATTGATGACTTTTCCGGCATACAGTATCGCCAGCATGCGCATAACCAGGTGGGCGTGAACGCCGGGCTGAAAGCGTTTCTGCACCGGTTTGCTAAAATCGCCAATGGCTGGGGATTGACTCAGGCTGCTAAAATAGCGCATATGGCGGGTGTGGCTGGTGACCCGTTTATAAGCCGCTGGGCAAACGGCAGCCGCGCCGGTTTGCTGTGTCTGGGTTTGCATTGCTATCAATGCCGCAGACGGTTCCGGGATCAGGTTTTTTTCCTGCTATCCTGTGTGCTGTTAAGTGTTTTAGGGAAGCGCAAGCAGTGAACCGATCCAGAGTGTTGATTACCGGGGCCAATGGATTTGTCGGACGGGCTCTGACACATGACCTGCTTGACAAAGGCTGGCCGGTGACTTGTGCTGTGCGTTCAGATGATATGCCGGATGGCGGGATCGCGCGCAAAGTCATTTTACCTTCGATGGATGAGTACACCGCATGGACCGATGCTTTATCAGGGTGTGGCGTGGTGATCCATCTTGCTGCCCGTGTGCATGTCATGAATGACAGCGCTTCAGACCCGTTGGCAGAGTTCAGGAAAACCAATGTCGAAGGCACGCTTAACCTGGCTCGACAGGCCGCTGCCGCTGGAGTGAAGCGCTTTGTTTTCATCAGCTCGGTTAAGGTCAACGGCGAGCAGACATTGCCGAGACAGGCTTTCACGGAGGAATGCGCTGCCAGACCGCAGGATGCTTACGGGCAATCGAAATATGAGGCAGAGCAAGGGCTGATGGCGATCGCAGGGAAAACCGGCATGGAAGTCGTGATCATCAGGCCGCCGCTGATCTATGGCGCGGGGGTAAAGGCAAATTTTGCGAGCATGCTTAATTACGTCAAGCGCGGTATGCCGCTGCCGCTGGGGGCTATCCATAATAAACGCAGTTTTGTTTATCTGGGCAACCTGTTAAGTTTGATTGAATGTTGTGTTGATCACCCTGCAGCGGCAAATCAGGTATTCCTGGTTTCTGACGGAAACGACCTGTCGACCACAGCGCTGCTGGGCAGTTGTGCTGCAGCATTGGGCATAAAAGCGAGGCTTTTGCCTGTTCCGCAGGGTCTGATCGTGTTTTGTGCCGCAATCCTGGGTAAAAAGGCAGTGGCGCAGCGGTTATGCGGGAATTTGCAGGTGGATATCAGCAAGGCACGTACCGTGCTTGGCTGGACTCCCCCGATTTCGGTGGCTGATGGTTTACGGGCAACCGTGATTGATTTGTTTAAGATGGATAAATAATGAAACGTTTTTTTGATTTATGCCTGTCGCTGTTTGCATGCATCATTTTATTTTTGCCTATATTGCTGGTGGCATTCATGGTGCGCATGACCTCTGCCGGCCCGGTTATTTACTGGTCTGACCGGGTAGGGCGCAACAACAGGATATTTAAAATGCCCAAGTTTCGCACGATGCGGGTCGATACGCCTGCGGTGGCGACCCATCTGCTGGGTGATCCAGACCGCTATTTAACGCCGATTGGGTCTTTTTTGCGTAAATCCAGCCTGGATGAGTTACCGCAGCTATGGAGTATCGTGCATGGCGATATGAGTTTTGTCGGGCCTCGCCCCGCATTGTTCAATCAGGATGATCTGATAGGGTTGCGTACGCAATATGGCGTGCATGCGCTGACGCCCGGCCTGACAGGCTGGGCTCAGATTAATGGCCGTGACGAACTGCCGATACCGGATAAGGTCAAGCTGGATGTCGAGTATATGCAGCAGCAGTCTTTTCTGATGGATATGAAAATTATTGTTCTCACTTTCGTGAAAGTGCTGAGAAGAGAAGGTATACGGCATTAAAATAGATCAAGTTAATCCAATAAAAGACATTACATGAATAAAACACCGATTAACCTTCGTATTTTTCTGGCATTGCTGCATGATATTGTTGCCGCTGCCATTGCCTGGGTGAGCGCCTATCTGCTGCGTTTTAACTTTTCCATTCCGGAGGAGTTCACTGCCAGCATGTTGCATTCATTAAGCTGGGTGGTGTCGCTGCAAACGCTGGTGTTCATCAGCTTAGGCCTTTACCGTGGCGTATGGCGTTTTGCGAGCGTTTCTGATCTCAAGCGCATCTGCCTGGCAATCGCATCAGCAACTGCGCTGATCATTGCTGCAATATTCATGCTGCAAACCGGTATCGTGATACCGCGTTCGGTCATCATACTGGATCCGCTCCTGCTTATCCTGATGATGGGTGGCAGCCGGTTTGCATACCGGGCATGGAAGGAGCATCAGCTCTACGGTGTCACACTCAAGCAAGGCCGTCCGGTGATCGTGCTGGGGGCCGGTGAAGCTGCATTGGCTTTGGTCAAGGATCTGACGCGAAGTACGCAATGGCAGGTTGTCGGGCTACTGGATGATGACAGCCGGATGCTGGGGCGTGAGGTTTTTGGTGTGAAGGTTTACGGTGCAATCCATACCCTCAGTGCAGTCAGCCAGCGTTTAAATGTTGACCATGTGATCGTTGCGATGCCTTCTGCGCATCATCAGAAGCGCAGGCAGGCGATTGAGCTGGCTAACCAGCTTGGCTTGGGGGTGTTGACGGTACCGGCGATCGATGACCTGATCAGCGGCAAGGTCAGCGTGTCGCAGATCCGCAAGGTGGATGTTGAAGATTTGCTCGGCAGGGATGCGGTCAGCCTGGATAACTCAGGCTTGACGAAATTGATCGGTCAGCAGACGGTGCTGGTGAGCGGGGCAGGCGGGTCAATTGGTTCCGAACTTTGCCGGCAGATTGTGAAGTTCAATCCCGACATACTGATCTGCCTGGATATTTCAGAGTTTTCACTTTACCAGCTTGAACAGGAACTGATTTCACGACAGCTGTCGACCAAGCTGGTATATGTGACCACCGATGTCAAGAATAAGGAGAGGGTAGCCAGCTTGCTTGCCCAATACAAGCCTTCTGTGGTGTTCCATGCCGCAGCCTATAAGCATGTGCCGATGATGGAAACGGCCAACGTATGGGAAGCGCTGTCAAATAACGTGATTGGCACACATACACTGGCTCAGGCTTGTAAAGAAGCTGGCGTGTCAAAATTTGTACTCATTTCAACAGATAAGGCGGTCAATCCTACCAATGTAATGGGGGCAAGCAAGCGTCTGGCGGAAATGGTCTGTCAGAGCCTGCAGGATGATCTGGCCGAGGATATGGCCGGCACCCGTTTTGTGATCGTGCGATTTGGTAATGTGCTGGGCAGCAGTGGCAGCGTGATACCGAAATTCCGTGAGCAGATCGCCAAAGGTGGCCCGGTCACGATTACACACCCGGAAATCACACGTTATTTCATGTCTATCCCTGAAGCCGCACAGCTGGTCATGCAGGCCGGACTGATGGGTAAGGGTGGCGAGATATTTGTGCTTGATATGGGGGAGCCGGTCAAGATTGCTGCTCTGGCAGCCGATATGATCAGGCTGTCAGGTTTGCAGCCCGATGAGATTAAAATAGAATACGTAGGGTTGCGCCCAGGTGAAAAGTTGTATGAAGAATTGCTGGCAGATGACGAACATACGATGCCGACGCCGCATGATAAACTGCGCATCGCAAAGGCCAGAAAGTCTGACTCAGCTTGGGTGCGAAGGCTTTTGAAATGGATTGCAGGCGCGACCAATGCCGATGAGAATATTCTGAAAACAGAATTAGCCGTTTGGGTGGAGGAGTACAATCCCCAGATTCAAGCCGGCACAAAAGCAGCATCAATGGCGCATCCCGAGCAATTGACGCTGCATTAGAAACTTTTCTCGGCCAGTTGCGACATGATTCTTTTAACAACATTTCCCGGCAGGTGATCAATTGAGTACACCACATCCACAGCACTTGCTTGAGCAGGCTGAGTTAATCCATTCCACTGAAGTGATTCATGCCGCAATCCACAGGCTGGGGGAAGAAATCTCCAGCGTACTAGAGCATGAAAACCCGGTGGTCTTGTGTGTGGTGAGCGGCGGGATTGTCTTTACCGGACAATTGCTGATGCAGTTTGATTTCCCGATGGAGCTAGACTATGTGCATGCCAGCCGTTACCAGAATGCAACGGTGGGTCGCTCCCTTGAGTGGGAGGTGCTGCCTAAGCTCAAGCTGGCCAATCGTACCGTATTGCTGGTTGATGACATTCTGGATCAAGGCGTTACCCTGAAAGCCATACAGGACAAGTGTTTTGAATTGGGGGCGGCAAAAGTACTCAGCGCAGTTCTGGTGGAAAAGCTGCTTGATCAGGAAAAACCGATTACCGCTGATTTTGTGGGGCTTGTGGTGCCTGACCGCTATGTGTTCGGTTACGGCATGGATGTTTATGGATGGTGGCGTAATCTGCCCGCAATCTATGCTTTAAAGGCATCATAATCTCCTTGTAACGAGCTGTCATAAAACTGACAAAACGGTCGAATTCATAACAATTACCATAAATGTAAATAACGGTAATCTTTGTAAACTACTGTTAATGAAGTGTTTTTCTCTCTGGCATCTATTTTGCGTGTATGAAAGCATCGTATGTAAGCGATCAACAGGTGCATCAAAATGGATATTGAAGTTAAAGGATATTATCTGGATAGGCTGTTTTCGGCTATCCAGCGTTCTAATAAAGTAAAAAGACATATCGATTTTTTTACGTGGCTGCAAAACTCCGTTGCAGAGTTTATTCCGCATGATGCTTTGCTGGCAGCCTGGGGCAACTTCAGCGATGGCGTTGATATTGCCAGACTTCAATATGATGTGGCTTCCAACCTTGATGCATTCAATACGCGCGCCATCATAGGGGCATCCAAAGAAGTCAATCAGTGCATGGCCTATTTATATGAACTGTGGCTGGATAACAACCGTCATTTCTACGCACTCAATAATTTCGGCACCAGTGAATTTGATTGTAAATTCCGTAAGGTATTTCCTGAACTGCCCAGCGAACTGAATTCACTACTGGTGTTCGGTGTGAGTGACCTTCGTGGCGGTAACGATTGCCTGTATGTATTTTTTAGTAAATATAATAAGTTTCAGATCAAAAATACCGTGATGGATTTCATGATGCCGCACATTGATTATGTGCTAAGAAAAATCCAGCATTTAGCCCCAGTAAAAACCCTTTCCAAAATCAGTCTTCCGTTTAATTTATCTTCTCTTACCGAGAGAGAGCTGGAAGTCATCGAATGGATTAAAGCCGGTAAAACCAATCAGGAAATTGCCACCATCCTTAATATCACTCAAAACACCGTAAAAAGCCACCTTAAAAGAATCTATCAAAAGTTGAATGTCGGCAAACGGGCTCAGGCTGTAGCGTTATTGGCAAAGCATTAAATATCAGTGCTTTTCCTTGCACCCAAGCGCTCAATTACAGGTTACCCTGTTGTAAATTTAAATGGATGCGCTTTCTTAATGGCTGACGGAAATAAAATGAAACAAGGATTGTTAACGGTTTTTGCAGTTTGCTTAACCCTTCTCACAGGCTGCGCAACAAACAGCATGACGGGTAGAAGCCAGCTCATGATTGTGTCTGAGTCTGCCGCCATCAATAAAAGCTCATCATTGTATGAGTCCATGATCAATGCTTATGACAAGAAAAATAAAGTCAGTAGCGATACAGCTCTGAATGAAAGGGTGCAGACAATTACAAATCGCCTGGTTGAGCGGGCTGTTTTATACAAACCGGATTCTCAAAAATGGCAATGGCAGGTCAATGTGATTGAATCTGACGAGGTGAATGCCTTCTGCATGGCCGGAGGCAAAATGGCTGTCTATACAGGGCTTGTTGATAAGCTGCAGCCAACCGATGATGAGCTGGCTCAGGTGATGGGGCATGAAATCTCACATGCTCTGGCTAATCATACGGCAGAAAAGATGTCGGTTGATTTGCTGACTAAAATTGCCATCGGGGCTGTGACGGTTGCTGTGGCTGCATCAGACCAAAGTGCCAGCGGCAATCAAAGGCAGCAGAATATGAGAACAACGCAAGATCTGGCCATATTGGCCGGAGCCGCGTTTGTCACCCTTCCGAATAGCCGCGGTGCAGAAACCGAGGCTGATAAGCTTGGTATTGAACTTGCCGCTCAGGCTGGCTATAACCCGCAGGCAGCCATTACCTTATGGGAAAAGATGATGTCTGAAACCGGGAATAAAAGCAAAGGTGATTTTATGAGTACGCATCCATCTCCGCCAAACAGGATTGAGGCATTTCAGGCATTGCAGGAACCTATGCAGAAAATCTACCGGGAGCGGTCTCCGCTGTACGCGAATTACAAGCCAGCATATCAATATGTGCGGGCAGCCAAGGACTCTGCAGGGTTCTCATCTTCGAATGTCAGGGTCATCACCGAAGGTTCAGCATTGGCGGAAGCCCCGGTAATCGATGCGACTCAGGCGATGGCGTTTTATTCTTCAGGCTATGAATCGTTCAAGCAAGGCACCATGGAGTTAACTTGTAAGAATTGCAGCCTGAAATTCTATATGAACCTGTCAGACTTAAAAAAACTTCATGATCAGCAGGATTGGCGTGGGTTAGCCCAGAACGTCATCAAAATAGGATACGAATTTGACCTGTCTTATTATTATCTGGGCGCTGCTGCAAAGGGCTTGGGTTTAATCGAGCCTTCAAGAATATATTTCACAAAAGCCAGGGCATTGGCTGAAACGCCTGATTCAAGCTGCACCCATGCCAAAATGATCAAGTGCGGCGACATCAATATTGCTGCATCCGTGGATGAATTGCTGCGATAACAGCGATCAGCAGGTAATCGTTTTGTATGAAGTAAGGTATTTTTCCCCAGGCAGTCACTAAATGCTGAGGTAATGGTATGTGACCATGAAGAGTAGGCTATAATGCGCCTATGCTTGATGCGTTGATTATTACTGAGTGCATCAAAACTGCATCACAATCCCTTGAAACAGCTATAAACAAGGATTTTATGGTGCCCAAAAGAGGACTCGAACCTCCACATCTTTCGATACTAGTACCTGAAACTAGCGCGTCTACCAATTCCGCCATCTGGGCTTTTGTTTGCAAAGAAACTATACTGCAACAAGAGAGACGCAATTTTATATTAAAGGCAGGCTTTGTCAATGACTAAACATAAAAATAAAACAAATAGAAGTAACGATCCACATGCAGCACGTGAAGCAAGCCGGTATGAAACACCATTGCCGAGCCGGGAATTGATCCTGAGTACCATGGCGGATCAAGGTGTTCCGCTCAGTGTAGAGCAGCTTTATATCCTGCTGGATATCAGCGAGCAGGAACGCGAGATTTTCAATCGACGCCTCAAGGCCATGGAGCGCGAAGGCCAGATCATGCAGAACAGAAAAGGCGCTTTATGCATTACCGACAAGCTGGATCTGATTGCCGGTGTCGTGCAGGGGCATCCTGATGGTTTCGGCTTTCTTGTCCCCGATGACAAAACCAAAACCAACGGTGAAGATTTATTCCTGAGCCCTAAAGAAATGTCACAGGTCATGCATGGCGACCGTGCCATGGTCCGTATGAGTGGCCTTGATAGAAGGGGGCGTCCAGAGGGGAAGATCGTAGAAGTGCTGGATCGCCGCACGCAAAAGCTTGTAGGCCGCGTGATTCAGTCGAGCGGCGTGACTATCGTAGCTGCGGAAGATAAGCGTGTTAATCAGGATATCCTGATTCCATATCATCTGGATATGGGTGCCAAGTCCGGCCAGGTGGTGATGGTGGAGTTGACCGATCAGCCATCCGCGCATGCGCAGCCGATGGGTAAGATTGTCGAGATTCTGGGCAATTATGCCGATAGCGGCATGGAGATTGAAATTGCCTTACGCAAACATAACCTTCCGCACGAGTTTAGTGCGGAGGCGGTAAGAATTGCAGAAGCATACCCTAAATCAGTACAGGCGGATGACTTTAAAGGCCGGATCGATTGCCGTGAAATGCCTTTGATTACGATTGATGGCGAGACGGCGCGTGATTTTGATGATGCGGTATTTGCCGAACGCCAAGGCAAAGGCTGGCGTCTGGTGGTGGCAATTGCCGATGTCAGTTTTTACGTGAAACCCAAGGATGCATTGGATAAAGATGCTTATGACCGCGGCAATTCGGTGTATTTTCCGCGCCGCGTGATACCGATGCTGCCAGAAGCCCTGTCTAATGGCCTGTGTTCACTGAATCCCGATGTAGAACGGCTCTGCATGATCTGTGATATGCAGATCGATGGCGCCGGTATCGTCAAACAATACAAGTTTTATCCGTCTGTGATGCGATCCAAAGCGCGGATGACGTACACCAAAGTCCATGACATCCTGCAGAACCCGGAAGGTGAACTGGCGCAAGAGTATGCATGGCTGAACCCGCACTTGCAGAATCTGCAGAGCGTGTATCAATTGCTGCTCAAGCAGCGTGAAAAACGCGGTGCGATTGAATTTGAGTCATCAGAAACGATCATGGTGTTCAATGAGAACGGTAAGATCGAGCGCATAGAGCCAAGCTTGCGCAATGAAGCGCATCGATTGATTGAAGAATGCATGCTGGCTGCCAATGTCTGTGCATCCGAGTTCCTGAAAAAGCATGAGCATCCGGCTTTGTATCGTATTCATGAAGGCCCGACACCTGAAAAGCTCGAACTGCTGCGTACCTTCATGGCCGAGTTCGGGTTTGGTGTAGGCGGAGGTGAATCGCCTCAGGCCAAGGATTATTGCAAACTGCTGGATCGCATCAAAGACCGGCCGGATGCTCAACTATTGCAGACGGTATTGCTGCGTTCCATGCAGCAGGCGGTTTACAGCCCTGACAATGTCGGCCATTTCGGCCTTGCCTATGATGCTTACGCGCATTTTACGTCGCCTATACGGCGCTACCCCGACTTGCTGATACACCGGGCTATCAAAGCCGTGTTGAACGGCGATAAATATAAAGCAGGGGACTGGAGCGAATTGGGCATACATTGCTCCATGACGGAACGTCGAGCTGATGATGCTACACGCGATGTAACGAACTGGCTCAAATGTTTCTATATGCAGGACAGGATCGGCGAAGTGTTCGAAGGCACGGTTGCCGGTGTGACCAGTTTCGGTTTGTTTGTGGCATTGGATGGCGTCTACGTTGAAGGACTGCTGCATGTTACCGAACTGGGTAATGATTACTTCCACTACGATAAGGCTCGCCATGAAATGGCCGGTGAACGTACCGGTGTACGTTATCGCCTGGGGGACAGGTTAACTGTCAAGCTGGTACGTGTTGACTTGGAAACCACAAAAATAGATTTCACTTTAGTAAACAAAAACAATGAATTAGATGTTAAACCTGAAGTTGAGTATGCTAAAAATTCTGCAGCAGTTAAAACGAGCGTTAAAAGCCAAACTGCGGTAAAATCCACGCCTAAATTTGAAGGCGGCAAACCTGATGCCGCATTTGGCAGGAAGCCGGCCAGCCGGTCAGCTAAAAGTCCTGCTAAACCAGCTACCGGTTCAGCAAAGCCCAAGCTAGAGAATAAACCAGTTAAATCTAAAAAAGTGGCGAAGAAAACCACGAAACGCAAGGTGAAAAAATGAGTGATGCACGTATCCTGTTTGGCTTTCATGCAGTATTAAGCCGTTTACGCCAACATAGCGCGAGTGTACAGGAGATTTTAATCGATCGTGATCGTGTAGATGCACGTATGAAAGATCTGCTCAGCATGGCTGAATCTGCCGGTGTACGCACCATGCAGGTAGAACGTTCGCGTCTGGATGGCATGGCCGGCATGAATGGTCGCCATCAAGGCGTGATTGCACGCGTGGTGGACACGCCTATCCCTTACAAGGATATTCATGACATTCTGGAATCCGACCTTAAAGAGCCGGCGTTTTTCCTGATTCTGGATGGCGTTGAAGACCCGCATAATTTGGGCGCATGCCTGCGCGTTGCGGATGCGATGGGCGTACATGCGGTGATTGCACCTAAAGACAGGGCGGCCGGCTTGAATGCGACCGTGCGTAAAGTGGCGTGCGGCGCAGCAGAAACCGTTCCGTTTATTGCCGTGACCAATCTGGCCAGAACCATACGGGAGTTGAAAGAGGCCGGCGTTTTTGTCGTAGGTACGACGATGGATGCCCCGGGCACTTTGCTGAACACCAAGCTGGAAGGGCCGATCGCACTGGTGTTGGGTGCCGAAGGCGACGGCATGCGTCGCTTGACGCAAGAGACCTGTGATGCGTTGATTACGATCCCGATGTATGGCTCTGTCGAAAGCCTGAATGTAAGCGTTGCCAGCGGCATCTGTCTATATGAGATACGCCGTCAGCGTGAGCAGATTTAACAACCGCAAATCTATAATGACAAGCCGTGAAAGTGTAAGTTGTGAACAGGTAACTGTAAGTTGTGAACAAGAAAGTTTCGTTGTGAACAGGTAAGCGAAGCAAACAGGCCTTCATAGATGAAGGCCTGTTTCTTTTCAAAACCTGGCGCTAAGTGATTGCAACGTTTGCTAATCAGGTAATAACTGCAATACCTGGAGTGTTCTTGCGCGAACCTGTTTCAGCAGGGCTGCATCATCAATCAATGATTCGCCGTAGCTGGGTACCAGCGCTTTTAACTTCTGCTGCCATGCGGGGCTTGCCAGCTGCGACTTGAAACAGCGCTCTATCACATTGATCATGGTCTGTACCGACACCGATGCACCTGGAGATGCGCCTAGCAGGGCGGCAATGCTTCCATCTGCCGAATTGACAATCTCGGTGCCAAATTCCAGTTTCCCGCTTTTATATTCACACTTCTTGATGATCTGCACACGTTTACCGGCATTCTGCAGGTGCCAGCTGCTATCAACCGCTTGTGGGTAGAATTTGCGCAGGGTATCCATGCGTGATGCGTGAGATTGCAGCGCTTCACCCACCAAATAACGTGTCAGGTCGAAATTATGCCAGGCTACGCCCAGCAGCGGCTTCAGGTTATTGGCTCTGATGGATTTGAACAGATCCAGATACGAGCCCTGTTTCAGGAATTTGGTTGTAAAGCCGGCGTATGGACCGAATAATAAGGCCGGTTCACCATTGATGATGCGCAAATCCAGGTGCGGGACAGACATCGGTGGCGCACCCAGAGCGGCCTTGCCGTAGACTTTGCTATTATGCTGTTTGATCACTTCCGGGTCTTTGCATACCAGCCATTGCCCGCTGACAGGAAAGCCGGCGTAGCCATAGCTTTCGGGGATTTTTGATTTTTGCAGCAATTCCAATGCGCCGCCACCCGCGCCAAGAAATATAAAGCCGGCATCAACCGCTGAGGTTGCGCCATCGTTGATGTTTGTTAATTTAACCTGCCAGCGACCGTTGTCGGTTTGTTTTAATGCGCTTACTTCGGTGTTCAGCTTTAACGTAAAGTTATCTTTGGCTTGGAGGGATGCCAGCAGGCTGCGGGTCAGTGCGCCAAAGTTCACATCGCTCCCATAGCTGACACGGGTAGCGGCAACCGGCTGCCCATCTTCCCTATCTTGCATGATCAGGGGCATCCATTCCCGTAATCTTGCTTTATCATCGCTATATTCCAAATCCTGGAATAAATGATGCGTTGAGAGCGCCGCATGGCGTTTGCGTAAAAAGTCGATATCCGCCGCACCCCAGACAAAACTCAGATGGGGCACTGCGTTAATGAAATTTTTCGGTGCCGGTAATACATTCTTTTCAACCAATGAAGACCATAGCTGCAAAGAAACTTCAAATGAAGCGTTAATGGCGAGTGCGCGGCTAACCACCACGTTGCCTGCATCATCCATTGGTGTATAGTTCAATTCACAGTAGCCGGCGTGACCGGTGCCGGCATTGTTCCATGCATCGGTACTCTCGGCGGCTGCATCGGGCAGGCGTTCGAGCATCATGATGTTCAATGAGGAATCCAGTTCCGACAACAGGGCAGCCAGGGTAGTACTCATGACTCCGCTGCCGACTAATAGTACATCTACTTTTTTTTCATTCATATCGTGATTGCCAAGCAAGGTTACTGGTTTGGTTTGTTTGTGATGGATAACAACACATCAACATCTTTGTTATCCAGTTTTGTGGTTGGGTTAAGCGCATCAGCATAATGCGAGTGATGGAAATTATGGCATGACATGCAATTACTCGCGATCCGTTTATGTTTTGGCGTGTTGCCGGAATGGCATTGCAGGCAGGATTTGCGGTCGGGGATTGCCACATCTGCGCTGCTTTCCGATTCTTCCACTTTATGGCAGCTGATGCATTGCTGGGTGCGGTGGGCGCCATGGTTAAACTGAGCTTTGCTGAACCAGTCCTGATTGATGCGCAGCGGAGCCACGCGCCACGGCTGGGCGTCGCCTTCTTTTGATTCCGTGATTTCATGGCAATAGGCACAGCCGTTTTTCTTCAGATTATCTGAATAGCTTGAAAATTGTTTTGGCGCATATAACTTCAATGCGTTAAATAAATTCTGCTCATTGCCGTGCGGCACCGTTATTTTCAGGTCTTTAGGCCCCAGTTCCAGCTCTTTGGCATGACATGAAACGCAATTATTTTTAAAAGTAAGCGGTTTAAAGCGCATTTCCTTACCTTCAGGCACATGGCAGTTGGTGCAGGAAAGCTCGCGCACATCCCAGATACCATTAGGGCCCTGTACCTTACCTGTATGCTGGTAATGCGGAAATTTAAGCCCGGATTTTTCAACCAGACGCGCTTTGTCTGATTGGGGGATCCTTTCCACATCTGTCGCAGCATCGCCTGTTTTGAATGTAAGCTTGAATTCCGGGTGGTCGCTGTCGAAGTCATGCACATTCGAAAGCGTTGTTTTTGCATCTATTGCCTTGATATTGCCGTGGCATTTTACGCACATGCCGTTATCCTGCTTTGCAATCGGATGCGGTGCTTTATGTTCCTCATGACATTCTGCGCAGCGCGTGGTGCCTATAAAGCGGTGTGCCGCGTTGAATGTGTTTTTTTGCAGTGCGGAATCAGCGATATGCGGTCCGATGTCCCGGTGACAGGTCATGCAGGCTTTGTCTGAAACTTTCTGCAGCGGCACCTGGTGGCAATTGAAACACTGGGAGCCGAAATGCATGTGTGAAGCCGATATGCGTCCGGGGCTCCATACGCGGTCGAATCCGAACGGTAATTCCGCCATGGCTTTATGCACCTGAGGCATCATGCTCTGCATCAGCGGCAATACCAGCGCTAGCATGGTGATCATGATGGCAAGGAAAATCGATAAACGCCTTTTAAATGAAGATGCGCCTGCAAGTGGTTTGTGGGTGCGTGCCTTGAGATCCTGGAAATCATCCGGCATGCGATGCGCCAGTGCCAGAGAAATAGCCAGGTCAACGTCGGGTGGCGCAGGTTCAACTTTTAATTCATAAGGCCCCACCATTAACCTGGTGCCATAAGCGAGTTCTATGCCCGGTATCAGCGCGCCATCAATTTCGAGTTCGCCGTTTAATGCCTGTACGACAAAATGGCCTTCTACGTTTTGCTTGATCACCGCGTGATGCATGGACAAACGGGGATCCGGCAGATGCACGTTGCATTCAGCGCCGCGGCCAAGCATCAGCTCATGGGCGGCGATGGTGCGGTAGCTCCTGACTGGCAAGCCGCGGGAGTTGTAGGTGATTTTTATTAAAAGACAATTAAACATATGATAGTTTCAATCAATTCATCGTTTGAGCGCATTGCCGTGCTTGCTGCCGCTCATGTAACGCATTGCCGGATGTCCTTTTCATTTTTTACCAGTAAACAAATACGGAAATGATGTGCGCTGTCATTGCCACCAGCAGCGCGATAGTAAAGGGAACATGCAGATACAGCCAAATGCCTAATCGTGCGCGATACATCAGATCCTGGCGGGCGCGTTTCACCAGCGACAAGCGGCGTACCATGATGGTGTATAGCTCACGATACAGTTTGCGCTGATCAGGCGTGAGTTCATTCGCCATTGCTGTCAGGTCATCCACGGCCTGTGCGGAAGGGCAGTTGGATTGGTAGCCGCGCAACTGGTCAATGAGCCCCAGGCCTATTGATGTCTCCCGGCAGGCGCGCGACACCGTGTTGTTAATGGCGTCAGGCATGACAAGCGCGATCTGGCGCGCTAGCTTGTCAGCTTCCGCAATGCGCAGCAATAAGCTGTCCAGGCTATCTTCGCCCATATTCTCGCTCATCTGGCGCGGGTAGATCATATAGGTGTAGTTGCCGAAAAAACCGCTGGCGACCACAATCAGCAGCAAGGCATAAGCTAGCGTATGGATGTTGATGCCATAATGAAAACCGCTATGCAGGGTAACCAGAACCGTCATGGCCGTTCCCAGGTAGATGTGCGCAGATAGCCAACCCTGTGTTGAGCCACTGCTGCGATAACGTCTTTTGCGAATACCATACCATGCCATCCACAACACCATCAGTGCGGAAACCGTGCCCAGGCCATAACCGAGTACGCTGCCGCCATAATGGCCTACCGCCGGCTCAAAGATCAGGTAAGCGGCAAAGGCAATCAAAATGACAAGGACTGCGATTTTGAAATAGCGATAGTTTTTATAATCGAAAATATTGCCGCGCTGCATCAGCTGTTCTTTCTATTCATCATCGGAGCCCAATAAATTGACTTCACCCGATGTTCCGCTTGCATAGCCCAGCAGGCCTTCCGGGTTTACGCGCAGTGCAGCGCCGACCGGACAGGCACGCACACATACCGGGCCTTCCTTGATGTCTTTGCACATATCGCATTTAACGGCCACTTTGGTGCCTTCTGTGTCATCACGCACCTTGGGGGTGATGCCCAGCATCATCTGCCACAGGCTACGTTCAGGCTGTTCGCGGATGACTGCCATCTGGATCACATCATATGGACAGTTCTGCTGGCAGTTGCCGCAGCCTATGCAGCTGTCATCGATATAAACCTCGCCATGCGGAGCGCGATGGATTGCATCAGGCGGGCAATCTTTCATGCAGTGGGGGTGTTCGCAATGGCGGCAGGAAGTTGGAACGCGGATGTTGGCGAAGATCGGCCCTGTCTCACGGTCCAGGCGTGATGCACCGCCATGGGTGGCGGCACAGGCTTCTTCACAATAGTTGCAACGTACGCATAGGGATTCATCTATGAGCAGCACATCGGTGGCTTCGCCAACACCTTGCTGTATCAGGAATGAAATCAAATTCGATTGAGTGGACTGGCTGGTTAAAGAGCCGCCGCCACTGGGGGCGCTTTCCAGCTGCTCGCGTTTTTCCTGGTCCTGCAGGTGCTGAAGGTAACGCGCGTCCAGTGAACTGCGTATTTCCGGGTTGCGCGCGATGATTTCGCGCATGCGGTCAGCCTTGATCATGACCGCATCTGTCGCTACTGCTGCCCGCACTGTAGCGTAGCGCGGCTCGCCGGATACCAGTGACATTTCTCCGACATAGTTGCCTGCGGCCACATAGAACAGCACAACTTCCCTGCCGGCGATCATGCGTGAAACCGTGACCGAGCCGCTCTGGATCAGATACAAGCCGTCGGCCTCATCACCTTCGTGGAAAAGCTCTTCTCCAGCCTCGAAGTTTTTTAATATGGCATGGCTGGCAACATCGTTGAGTTCTTCTTCATCCAGTGAAAGGCCAATGCAGATCTGCACAACGGTCTTGATTGCAACCTCATTCAGTACGCGGCGCATTGACTGCACCGAATTGATGAGTTTCTGCATCAAGCGGCGCGGGGTTTCAATCAGTACGCACTTGGTGCGTGCCTGTACGGTACCTGGCCTGCGGCGGCCTGATACCAGTGCCATTTCACCGAAAAATTCCCCCGTTTTAAGATGATCATCCGGGTGTTCGTCATCGTCGATCAATACATCGAGTTCACCTTCTACGATAAAAAAGAAAGTGGTGCTGTAATCGTTACGTTTGAAAATGTAATCACCGGGCTCAGGCAGCAGTATGTTGCTTTCCAGCACAAGCTCACGCAATTGCAGCGTGCTGAGCATTGCCAGCAACGGTACGTTTTTCTGGATTTTCAGAATGACGTCATCAACACCGCGGTCATTGCAGAAGGTCGAGAATTTCTCGCGCAGCAATTCCGTATCGGCTGATTCCACGGGATTGCCAAGGATATGCTCAATAACTTCATAACCCTGGTTAATGCCCTGTTTGATCAGCGGGTAGCCCGCCAGTGCGCCGATAATGTAAAGTCCGGGTACATTGGATTCATAACTTGCGGAAAGCAGGGGCAGGGCACCGGCATCGGCAGTCGGGAAAGCGACACCGAAGTTTTCCAGCACAGGGCGCGAAGGCAGCGCACCAAGACGTGCAATCACCCTGTGGCAGGGGATGCGTTCGATGCCATTCGGCGTGCTTGCAAACAGCGTGATAGGAAAATCGCCGCTGTGGTTTATTTCTATTGATTGCGGCTTTGTCTGCAGCAACCAGTCTACAGTGCCTTTCTGCCTGGCTTCGGTCA
>Ga0208116_1000138_pt1 | contig 25678 bp, 37 predicted proteins | sample LakWasMeta9_HOW4_2_FD_183859 | JGI IMG/M metagenome (GOLD analysis project Ga0208116, IMG submission 183859) | Freshwater sediment methanotrophic microbial communities from Lake Washington under simulated oxygen tension - Sediment Metagenome... | ecosystem: Environmental > Aquatic > Freshwater >... | reverse complement strand
CCGGTAGTATAATTTACGGTGCCAATATTATCTTGTAATATAACTTTAATACCATTATTGTAATAATATGATCGAATCGGTACAGCATTACCAGATAACACTACCGTACAAGTAGCCCCTGATCCACCGCCACCAGAAATCACGGCAATAGCCTGAGTGTATCTAGAACCGGCTTTAGTTACGGTAATTCCAGTAACTGCTCCATTGGTAACTTCCACAACCGCTGTAGCCCCAGACCCATCACCAAATATTTCAACGGTTGGGATACTAGTGTATCCACTACCAGGAGTGATAATTTGGAAGGATTCAACATGGTTTAGTGATTCAGGAGTTTCTTCTAATTTACAATTTGGTATTATTTGTGCAGTTTCTGGTACAATATAATCAAAGTAATTGCTACTCAATGACCCACGTTCGATGCCATATCCAAATTCTAACTGGAATGAATTAGAGGTATTAAATATAGGAGTAAACTTTTTCTGTAAAATCGTATCAATTTCAAGGGTTATAATAGCTGGGTCTGCTCCTTTAATTGCTACAATAAAGTCTGGTAATACAAACATAGAATTAAATGTATTTAAATGCTCATTACCATATTCAATGACTTTAGTTTTGATAATACCCTTCAACTGTGCTGCATCATAGACAGAAATATTCTTATTGAACAAGGCAGTAATATTAAATTTCAAATACGTGTAATCTGGGTCCACTATTACAGGAATAGTAGTAATAATACTAATAGGCTTAATAACCTCATTCAGTAATCTATATTTCTGTGATTGAGTAATAGAGTATCCACTTTGCGGTTTAATACAAATAAACATTTTACCATATTCAGGATGTTCCAATTCCTCTCCACCCCAAACATTAACGGCTTCGATAGGAATAATTGAATTATTGTTCTGTAATAAACTCACATAATCCGACTTAGTTACGGCTCTATTCTGAGAGGCATATGCTTTATTTGCAGAATATTTTATAGAGGAAATAGTTTCCTTTTCTTGACCGCCAATAGAATTTTCAGTTACGGTGATGGTAGACGATGTATAGGTTCCAATATCATCCATCAAGGTAAATGACGATATACCATTAGACGCTGAACCTTTAGTGATAAGATACTCAATAACCACGACATTACCATCATATAATTTAGCTCCGAGTATACCATCACCAAAATATACCTCATAGGAGCCGTCTAACGCTTCCTGTAAGAAGTAAACGTTTGTATTGGGGTCAAGGGTTAGGTAGTTTCTAATAGGCTCAAAAACGCTGTACGTTGTAGATACGGCATTTGGGAACACGCTCACTACAAGAGTTGAAGTATCGACCGTTGCGTCTGGTAACTTGAACACGAATTTAGGGTTAGTCAACGCATTTACGGTGTATGAATACTTGATAGGTTGCCCTTGGTATAACTCTAACCCAGTAAATGTTGCTACACCTCCAGAAACATTTACGGTAGTTTCAGTCAAAGTCACATATGGATAGTTTACTCCATCTACAGCTTGTGAGTAAAATTTAGTGTATTTTGGAATTGTTAGTGTTGGATCAGTACATCCAGTGAAAGTGATATTAACCAATGCCCTGGGTGCAACATATGATCTTGGAGTATAGTTTAGCAATTTTGAATGGGAAACTACAGAGCTACGTTTTGTTGCTGTATCTAGGAACATCTCATTTGCAACCATATTCAAGTAATATGCGTTGTAATGGGTGTTATATGCCAGGATGTCTAAGACTGTAGAAATAACAGAACCTTCGAAATTATAATCCGAAAACGCATCTTGGTTACGTAGATAATCTTTGAATGATGCTTTAATTAGATCAAAATCTAATTCCGCAATATTTATAGTTGTATTGGCTCCTGCCATGTCGTCCCCTAAATTATAATATGGTTTCTTCTATTTATCAGCGAAGTCTAGATAAAATAAAATCCGCAGTAAATGGTTGTGTTAGGTTATCGATGTAAAACTCAATAGTAACTTGATATGAATTATAAGAGGGTATTTCCTCCACATCAATTTTAACTATATCTACCCTGGGTTCAAAGTTACGGATCGCATACTCAATCTCTTTACGCAATGCCGCCGCAATCATAGGAGATAATGGTTCAAATAACATCTTCCTGATATTAGAACCGTATTCAGGTTGAAATGGCTTTTCGTATCTATTCGTTAAGAGCAAATTCTTCAATGCCTTTACTACCGCTAATTCCCCAGTATTGGTTATAATATCCTTCTTTACTGGGTGAATATTAAAGGTTAAGTCTAAATCTTTATAACCGCTATAATCTTGTATCGCCATATTAGTTTAATTTAATTTTACTTGCTTTAATTACCGTGTCACCCGAACTTGCGTGATTCACGCTCCCAGATACTGTAGTATTCCAGTCTCCCTTAACCGTCACATCCAAATTACCTTTTACTTCCTGTGTCATATCACCATCTACTGTAAGATCACAATTTTTCTTGACATAAATGTTGGCATTACCTTGAACAGTAATTTGACAATCTCCCATGATGTACACATGGTCGTCTTTCATGACAATGGTATACTTATCCTTCACCACTTTATCAACTTTAGAGCCGTCTGGGTGCGTTTCGGTGAATGACCCTGACCTGTGGTATAGGTGAACCCGTTCCGCGCCTGGAGTGTCATCTAGTTCGAAATAGTGTCCAGATTCTGTACTGGTTGCCTGATTGTATGGATACTTAGCGGCATACTTTGTTTCAGGTTCGCTCCATGATTCCGTTCCATCTGGGCCATTAACCTTAACTACAGAGTCAGTTTTACTTTTAACTATGGTTTGATCTATATTCTCATTTCGAGAAAGGCGACTAGTCGTTGGCTCATTGATTCTATAAGGATACCGTAAAGCAGAATCATATTCCTCAACAGTTGCCCCAGTTCCATCAGAATTGTAGGTGACACTCTTAACCTGTTTTGGGCTAGACTGTAATTGATCAGAGGTTCTCTGATCATTAAACCCAGTTTCACCATTCGGTTCCTCATCTGGTATACCATGAAACATACCCAGGATGATTGGATGCTGTGCTCCAGGGCCATCCATAAAGAACCCCATGACCATATCCCCTTCTTTAAGAGTCGATGGTGTAGAGAATGTATTGTTAGTTGGAAATAGAGGTTGCGCCCAAGGTAACGTTTCTTTATTTACAGAGGTATTGTGTTCTGAATGTAACCCCTGGATTCTAACTTTACATCTACCACAGTTTAAAGGGTCATTTCTATCTTCAACGACCCCTACCCACCAGACAAACCCATCATACCCTATAAAATTATTACGTTTTTTATTGGAACTCATTTTACACCTTTCCATGCCGGAGAAGTATTATCAAACTCTGCATACTGGTTGTTGACTGCATCTTTACAAATTTCCAACACGGTTACGAATTTCCCGTATCTGTCATAAATATGTCTAACTGCTGTAACCAAGTATTTACCTGAATAAAATTTATCTAACTCTTTAGTTTTACTGGTATTGTTGTAAACGGTTTCTGGTAGATTAAATTCAATTAACTTACCAACTGTCAAATGAAAATCTCCTGGGATCATCAATTTCATCCTATTAGCGGTGAATATCATTATCTGGGCGGTTCTATTAGATAAAGTTTCCTCTATTCTATTTTCATGGACAGTTACTTGTTTATCCTTGATGTACACGCTTTCGCTCTGACCAGTATTAGAAACTACGAATTTTACTGATCCCGGGATTTCATTCAGTTTATCCCCAAACCTATTAGTTCCGGAGGTAGGTAACGAATACTCCCCTAATGATGGAGCGTCTTTACTGTAACTTGCATAATCAAATTTGGTTCTACCAAACTTCAATCGTAATGGGTCTACAGTAATAGTTTCATTTGCATACATTCCTTTCTTAATTGCTGTTAGGCTATCAAAATTTCTGATATGTTCATATTTCATGACATTAACAATATCTTTACCTATATCAGAGTATCCACCATCAAGCTTGATATTCTTCTCATCATAACGATATGTTCTATAAACATCCTGCCTGAATAGATTTAGAATTGATTTAAAATGGAACTCATCTTTATTCTCATAGAAAAAGAATGGAGCACCTACACTTTTTTCTCCACTAGAAAGTGCCATCGTACATAACCAATTCAATGCCTGGAATGGTTTTATATTAGGTATAACAATATCTCTTAACCCAATGGTGGCATCAACGAATAACTTATTCTTGGGTATACCCAATGTATTAAGACATATATCAGTGACAATATCTGAGATTAATACCTTTTTATAAGATTTAGATACCAAATATTGCTCATTTAACAACCATTCCTCTGAATGAAAATTTAATCGATAGTTTTCATTTGTGCCATGAACTCGGTTTCTATAGGATACATTTGAGATACGAAAGGTGTGTTGGATAGGGTTATCGAATCCAGGTTTATCTAATTCCATGATAAGAAAATCGTATCCCTGAAAATGGAGGTTACTCAAAAACCCCATAGAATCAGAAATTAGGATATTACCAGTAATGGCGTTGTTAAATAAATCTTCAAAATAATTAAATTCAACTACTATATCTTTCAGTTCAAATGACTGGATAGTTGCAGTTACTATCTTACAAGATTTTATATTTATATCAAATGGATTTAATAACCCGTTTTTATTCATAAGTCACTCTCAATAAATATTTCAATTCAGTTTCAACTTGATTTACATAATCTTTTCTAAGTAATTTAATTTCCCGTTTCTGTTCATTTAAATCAGACTCATAATCATAGATTGTTATTGCTTGGGTAGTTTGAGTGTAGGTAATATCTCCTACCTGAGTAGTCATATCTGCATAGTTAAACGATGCATCTGCATATTGCCCAAGATAAGCTTTCTCATCAATATAAAATTCTTCGGTAGTTGATACTCCGGTATTATTATCTGTTGTGGTGATGATAGCTTTATATCCAATAGGGTCTGTATTCACCGTCAACTTTGCATATTCAGACCCAGTTCTACTGATGACTGCTCCCTCTGTTGCATATTTCTTATCCAAGTATTTCTCGAATTCATTAGCTGAGATAGGGAAATCGAAGAATGGATCGGTAATATTATTGAACAATAAAACCAACCAATGTTTTTCTGGATCTCCATAATATTTAGAGGCAACGATTTCTGGAGTATCCCCCTCCTGCAAGTGGTATGGGTAATAGACAGACAATCTATCAGAATACTTTTCGGTTACAGTAATTCGGGTTAAAATATCGGTAATGATTTTCTTATTATAGAAAACCTTTGGGAATTTAGTAAAATAACTAGCCATTAATATCCCTCTTCCACCTTTTCTTTGGTGATAATATCAACTTCCATGAATCTCAATGTCAATCGAGTTTGAACTGGCATACCATCTGTATAAGTTGTCCATCCAGATGGAGAATAATCCACGATAACACTTTCCAGAACACAAGAGGGTAGAATTTTATGGATATTCTGGTTAGGAGCAGAATTGAAATACAATTCAATATCAAACATGGATGGAGAAATAAAGAATCGACCAATACCACTTTCATCCAATGATGGAGCAGAATGGTATCTAAAACACTTCACAATATCACGAATCGATTGTGCTTCATCCTCATTATATGGAGTCAAGAAAAAGTCAAATTGAAAAGTTCTAAACCCAACCCCTTTGAATACCACCTCTAATTGTGGATTAGATGCATACCCCATTTTTGATAGAACTAATGCATCCCTTTCATCATTTTGATGTTTGGTTCCTCCACGGTTTAACATATTGCTTATTTTTGATGGGATGTATGCAGAATATGGACTAATAGTAGACAAAGGGGTATCCCCATTAACAGTATTCCTCCCACGCTCGTACAATTCTGCTGTATTACTCAATGTAGAGAACAATTCCGTCACACTAACATCAGAATACTTTAAATTCTGGTTCACGTTAACTGTATCTGGCATATAGAGATACACATAAGCCTTTGGGATTTTATTTGGAGGCTCCAGAACACTATTATAAGCATCTTTCAGGGCAGTACCAGAAAAAAATTGACCAATACTGGAGAGTTTATCTGCGTAATTCACCACAGATCCAGCTTGAGTAGAAATATTAGCTTTCTGTGGCTCAGATATAGTAAAAAATATAGAGTGTAACCGTTTCGCAGAGGTATTTAAATCTCTGGGAAAAGAATACATTGGAATTTCATTTTGATTCTTTGTGATGTCGCGTAACGGTTCTTTTGCCATATTGAGTTAACTTATTGTTAATAAATAGTATTATTATTTATAATGAAAAATAAATTTCAAACATGGCAAACAAACGATACCCCAAACCCAGAAGGTGGATACCAAAGCACCCAGAAAAATATGCAGGAGACCCTACGAATATCGTAGCAAGGTCATCGTGGGAACTTAAAGCATTTAAATGGATGGATGACAACCCAGGAGTAGTTTCATGGAGTTCGGAGGAGATTAAAATTCCATATTTGTCTCCTGTAGATGGAAAATACCACACATATTATCCTGATATATTGGCTAGGATGAAAACCAGTGATGGTAGGACTACAACTTATCTGATAGAAATTAAACCCCACTATCAGACGCAAGAACCCCAACCTAAGAAACGTATAACCAAGCAATATATCAATGAAGTCTGTACATGGGGAGTTAACCAAGAAAAATGGAAAGCCGCTAAATCTTATTGCTTGGATCGTAGATGGAAATTTCTTTTGCTTACGGAGAATGATGTTAATTTCTAATGGATAATTATAACTGGCGCAAAGAGTCATTAACTGAATCAGTCAAATGGTTCAAGAAAAATTTACGTAAACTAGCCTACAAAACTGCTTTATCTAGTAAGTTTGAGTCTGGAAATTTATACCTCTATAAATATGACCCAAAACTTAAGGATGTATTACCATATTATGATACCTTTCCTATTGTGCTAGTATTACGATTAAACTCAAAGGGGTTTATTGGATTAAATTTACATTATCTACCACCTAAAATAAGAATGAATTTTCTTAAAAAGTTAAAATCATTCAAGAATAACACCGGAGAATTCTTACTTAACTATGAACAGTTAAGAGATTTTCCAATATTCAGTGAATATAAACCCTGTATAAAACAATATCTATATTCACATATCAGATCAACCATTAAACCAATCCCACCAGAGGAATGGGAATTTGTTGCCTCATTGTCCTTAGAACATTTTATCAAAATGTCAAAAGAAGAGGTATGGCAGGAATCACTAGAAAAAATAAAGGAAGATTAAAATGTCTGTATTAGATATATTATCAGATGCGGTTCGTGGTTCTGGACCAGAAACATCAGATACAAAATATGAAAATGCATTAGCCCACTTATTAGCCTTTGATGTGAGTAGAACATCTTATTTTGATGTGTATATTGGCAGTAAGATAATATCAAATTCCTCTCAAAAAAAGGATTACTTAGACACAAGGTTCGTTTGTCACTCAGCAGAACTACCTGGAGAATCTCTTGGTTTTGTCCAGCAGAAAATTTATGGTGTTGTTGAAAAGTTTCCAACAATGGCAAGCTATAATGACATTAACCTAGGATTTTACACACACGGATCAGGTATAGAATTAACTAGAAATTATTTCTTAGGGTGGATGACTGATATAACTGGGAGATATGAACAAAAATTAAGCCCCTCTGGGTCTCCCGCTGGACCAACCACCTACAATTTGAAATATAAAGACCAATATGTGAGGGATATTTATATCGCCCAATATGCCAGTACAGGAGAACCTCTTATACGAGTTAAGTTGATTGATGCATTTCCAATAGCAATTAATCAGAATTCATTATCATGGACTGATCAAAATTCAGCTATGTCATTGTCTGTAACATTCGCGTACACTGAGTATGAATATATGTTCAGTCAGGTAGAGAATAATGGTGACTATAGTAGAGGTGGGCTAGACCCATTTATTACAGCAGGCATCAAAGGGGTTGCGGCAATAAATACTATCAAGGGCGCAATTGAGAGCAATAACCCACAAGCAATAGCCTCGATATTACCAAACATAGGTTTATCTGGGTTTACGGTATCATCTATAACAGGAAAAATAGGACTATAACATTTTATGCATTTACCAAAACATGATTACCCAGTTCATAACATTATCTTACCGATTTCTGGAGCAGTAATTAAATTCAGACCTTACGTTGTCAAGGAACGTAAGCTATTGACTATGGCAGTTGAATCAGAAGATAATGTCGAATTGATCGATACCATGAAACAGATTATCAACAACTGTGTCATTTCCTCCAGTGTTGATTTAGATACATTACCTATAGTCGATTCAGAGTATCTATTCTACAACCTCAGAGCTAGATCAGAATCAGAGATAATAGAACTGAAATATAAATGTGAGAATCCGGTAAATGGTAAGGCATGTGGCAATATCTTATACCATGATTTAAATTTGTTAACTGATTTAGAGGTGACAAAGGGAGTAGAGCCAACCATCACATTTTCCGATGAAGAGGGGATAAAGTTATCATATGAGAAATTAGAATCTCCTACGACAGAAGAATTACCAGAGATAGATAAATTATTCTTGGATATTGCAAAAAACGTAGAGTACATCTATGATAAGGATAATGTTTATTATACCAAGGATATGCCAATCAAGAATGTTGTAGAATATCTTGAACAATTAACCCCAACACAATTCTATAAGATTGAGCAATTTTTTAAAAATCAACCACAAATCATCAAGAAAGTTGATATTAATTGTACAAAATGTGGAATGAACCATGAAATTGTCGTGGAGGACATATTCGATTTTTTTACCTAATGCTCGGTAATGTAACTCTGGCAAGCTATTACAAGATGAATTTTGCGTTAAAAACTCATCATGGATATAGTTTATCAGAGCTTGATGGTATGATCCCCTGGGAACGTGAGATTTATATTGGGTTGTTGATTCAACATTTACGCGAAGAAAAAGAAAAGCAGAACCAAAACAAAGGTTAAAATAAATGAGCAATAAACTAACAATAGAAAACCCATCAAGTCAATTCACCGAGCAAGATATTAAAGAGATGGAGAAATTACATAATCAGCAGGAGGATGATTCATTCTTCTCTGCGGAAAATGTAAAACAATTATCCAAAGATTTCATATTCGACCCAGAAGACCCAGTAGACGTAGCCTTAACAGCGGCAGCTATGTCGCCTATTGCGGCAGGAGCAGCACCGTTTAAAGTAGGATACAAATTCCAAAAGGGAGTTAGAAGTCTATTTAAAATTGGTGAAAAATGGTTCAAGAAAAATACCAAGGGGGAAATCAAGGAAGAAGCTAATCCATTCACGGGTAAACAGCCAAAAGTAAAGCCTCCTGCTCCAAAGGCGAAACAAAAGAATGTATTTGGTAATAGAAAAGCCAGAAAAGAAAGAGCCAAACAAAACCGTGAAGCACAAGAACAATTAGCTAGACAAGAAGTAGATCGTACTGCTACGACAGAACTGCTAGCAGAGGAAGAATTAGCAGCAGCGGAGGCAGAAGGAGTAGCGGCTGGAGCAGCTAAAAATGGGCTAGGTAAACGGATTGGTGATACAGGTAAAGCATTCTCTGGTAATTTAGCAAAAAACTTTGGTAAATTGGCCTTATTGTCTTCACTTTTTGGTGGAGGAGATAAAACTCCAGTGGTGGCTAATGCAGATAAACCGGAACAATCACAAGCTCCAGTTGGCAATTTGTCACCAGTAAGATCATCTATCGAATCAAATAATGATGTTGGGGATGGATACTTCAACCCCGCAATTGCACATGAAAAAAGAGACGGAGAAGAAGGGGCTTGTTGTGCCAGAGATATATTAGAAAAAATATATGAATCTGTAAAAAATATTGATGAGACAACTAGATCAATTTCTAGAGATACTGGAAGAATGGTAGAGCGCTTTACATCAGATGATATATCAGGAGACCTTGATAGGGCGAATCGTTTATCTAGAATTTATGAAGGGGGTAGCTCAGATTCATATGCTCCATCACAATTGATTTCAGAGTACACAGACGAGGAAAAATCTGGGAAGTTTAATCTAGCAAATGGGATAGCAGCACTACCTGCTGCGGCTGGATTCTTAGGTCTTTTAGGCGGAGAATCAGAAGCGGCTCCTACCCAACAACAAGGAGAAGAAAAAAGTACATGGAGTAAAGTTAAAGATTGGTTCACTTCTCCAATGTCAGTATTCACTCCAAAGGGAAAGCTTAATCAAAAAGATGACATGATGGTTAAAGTCTACAATTCATTCTTAAAAGCAGGGTTCAGTGAAAATCAAGCGAAAGCCTTGACGGCAGAAGTGGGTAGAGAAAACAGTTTCAATGCAAAAACTATCTTCGGGAACCATAAAGACGCCGCCAATGGTAAATCAAACATGGGGTTCTTTAGTTGGCAAGGTGATAGGAAAAAAGCTTTGTATGCTGAATTATCGGAGAAAGGGTTAATAGATAAAAATGGAGGCATGGTTCAAGGTCAAGATTCTCTAAACACAATGGCAGAATTTTCAAAACAAGAATTATTGAGCGGAAAATATAACGTTGGTAGCTTCATGGAGAATGAAAATATAGACCCAGAAGTTGCAGCTAAGTTACTAGGTCAAGGATATATCAAATGGGCATATGGACAGGATACACTGAAATCTGGAGCACATTTTGATTGGAGATCACATGATGAACGAAGAAGAGGGCATTTAAACAACCTAAACAAAATTGTATCTAAAGGTTCAGTATTCTCTGTTATGCGTGATGATCCAGATTTAACTCCTATTGATAAATCTATGCAAGGGGTTAAAGATATGCCACCTATACCGGCTCCAGGCGTTGAGAGACCTAACCCTAATACTACCCAAGCACCAATCATCATCGCGGCTCCAGCGGCTCCACAGGCAGCTAAAAGTGATACTGGAAATAAAAGCCCACACTATCAACCATTACAAATACCTAATGTAAGAAACTTTGATGATCCTATACAACTACAAACTACAATGGATAATATGTGGATGTGGTAAAATAAAAAAGGGAGCATTGCGCTCCCTTTCCTTTATGAGTTATTTACTCGTCAACTAGACTTGCAAAGTAGCTCATTTCATCGTCATCCATGTCAAATGGCAGATCTTCCTTTGGTTCGGACTTAGCTGAACTTACCGTTTGCGGTGCTTTGGTTTCGGTATTACCAAATGCACTGGTGGTATACTCTTCTGCGGTTTTGTTCTTAGGAGTAGCAGTTAAACCCAATACTCTCTTTAAACGTGTATCCAATTCAGCATACGATTTGAAGTTCTTTGGATTTAGAATTTCCAACAAGGAATATTCTTGTTTCCAAATCTTTTCCAATTTAGCATCATCTTCAAACAATGGAGCAGGTGACTCAAATTCAGAAGACTCATAGCTTGGATAACCATCCACCTTTTTAACCTTCAATTTGAAGTTTGCACCATTCCACAAATCAAATGGATCAAATGCTTGTTCATCTTCGAATTGAGGATTCATTGCACCGGTAATTTTTTCAAATATCTTCTTTCCAAAAATATATTTGAAACATCTACCTTCATTCTCTGGATTCTTTGAATCCTTTACAACGTAGATATTAGCTACATAATGTAATCTACGTTTTTGCTTCCTTGCAATTTCCTTATTCGATTCCAGACCAGTTGACCATAATTCCGAATTATACGCACTAACTGGATCTTCTTGACCTAAAGTAGTTAGAGATTTCTCAATATACCAACCACCAGGACCTTGGAACCCATGATCAAAGTATTTAACCCAAGGTAACCCATCAGCTTCAATATCTTGTGGAGGAGTAGGTAGGAATCTTATGATCGCAAATCCATTTCCACTTTTATCAACGCTCAACTTCCAATATTCATTAGAGTCATCATTTCGATCACCACCACCAGCGGACATAGCTTCAACTGCTTTGGTTAGTTTTTCTAGGTTAGATGATTTCTTTAATTTACTAAAATCCATATTATTTACACCTTATTAACAATTTATTTACAATTTTATCTACAATAGTTTACACTCATTTTCGACAGTTTTATTTATCACATTATTTTAATTCTATGCGACCAAAGAATTTAACGAATTATCTTTATATATTCCTTAAAGATAGAACGAAAATCAGAGTCATCATAATTTAAAAATGGTCTGTATTTTAAGAGTTTAGCCCTAAAAATAGGCCAAATTATATCATCACTTATTTTTGTATCCCATTTAGTTACGATCCCTGTAAAATTATTTAGAATCACTAAAGTTTCCAGATTTATTTCCTTACTGATAGTATATAGCAGCAATTCTGGATACTCCCCTGATTTACTTTTGAGAATATCACCATTTTTATAATGAATGTCATCAAAAATGAAATCTAAATCTTTTTGGAAAATGTATTTCAATGACTGCTTTCTACGGAGAAAGTCAATATAATTTTCGTGAGATTCTTGATTACCCAAATCTTGAACCCAAACATTAGGATTTTCTAAAAAGTTAGCAATGAAGAAATCCGTTATTGTAGATTCGTTCTCATACTTCTTTGCTAACTTTTCATAGACAAATTTATGTGAATTACCAGTGAATTGAGCCACTGTGTATTTAATTTTACCGTGATACTGAAAAAAATCATAATCAGAGGTAAAATGAAGTTTCAATGCCCTGTAGAGGCAACATGTTGTATAAGCAGTAATCATCGGAACATTATATCACAACTTTGTTAAATTGTCAAGCGTTGTGTTGTTGACGTAATCAATCTCAAACTAAGAGCTTCTTGTTCAATCTCAGCTTTTAATGATGGTGAGATTAAATCTACAATTGTATCAACTTCAATTGCATGTTCTTCACAATAGGATACAATACTGTCTAAGTAATCAAGATTACCCCTTTTCACTCGTTCAAAGATAATACTTGAAAACCTTTGAATCTCATCATAATTATCACACATTTATTACCTCGTCAATTTTGAGCTAACGCTAATTGGGTAGAAGCACGTTTAATGTCACGCAGTTCTGCCATCACTTTATCTGGGTATTTGGATCTTCGATTACCCAAACTCCCATTATAACGCAACAAAGTTCTTCTTAAATTTCCATCACTGGCATCTTTATACTCAGCTAGAATATTACACCCAAGAAGGATGTTCTTACTAGGGTTATATAATGATCTAACTCCACCAATACTTTTAACCTTCTCTTTATGGGAAGAAGCAAGCACTTGCATCAAGCCCCTGGCTCCATGCGAACTTACCGCTTTCTCTTTAAAAGATGATTCAACACCAATAACTGCTAAAACTAATTCTGGACTAATACCAGTATTAGTACCATGTTTAATAGCTTCATTAACTATAAATTTTGCCTTAGCTTCCGGGACTTTATATTCATCCACAATGTAGTAGACAATTGCCTTGGCTTTCATGGCATTAATTGGTTTATGAACAGCAGAGATATTATGTTGTGGATACAATCGTATTGATTCTTTGTTTTTTTCTTTTGCGAAACTTACTGTTGGCACTGACACCAGGACTGCAAGAATTATCGCTTTCTGGATACAAGAATGCATCGGTCTTTCTCCTTTCAGGCGTTTCCGTCTAATTGTTGAAATTAGGACTTTTTCTGGGATTTTAGAAAAGCTTCTAATCTGTTTAAGTTGGTATCCGCATTACCATTAAGCTATGCGAATAGTAATAGTATACTTGATAAAATGATTTTTGTCAAGCACTTTTTGAACATACATGGTATAAACTTCAAAAAAGTATTTATGCTTTCTTTTTCTTTATATCTTCAACGATAAATTGAATGTTTGCTTCAATCCTATCTAATAAGATATGTGTCTCTTTAATCATTTCTTCTTTAGGCATTTCCCTTCCTTTAACATTCTCACTAAATTCTTTAGTATCTTTCAATTAATTTTCGTCATACCATAGTCTATACCATCCATGATAATGTGGATACAAATGTTCCACATTAGATTCAATATACTCTGCAAATAAATCCCCAAATACACAACAAACTGATGGATCCACATTATACAAGATCAACTGATGATCTTGATGAATATAATGGATATCATTATCGCATTTACTTCTAACCCACCCAGGGTGTAATACATACTTAATCATAATTTCCCAACACCATCTTCATTTAGACCTAAGCGTACCTGTGAATGTATAATGCGCTCCAATAACTCAGAATAATTTTTTGGTTCAACTATTTTTGGTTGTGACTTTTCTAATTCACCCATTCTATTATAGATGGATGCAGCTAATACATCAGTATCATTACTACACCAACATCTCGACCAAGGTCTACCTCCACACATGCTGCTATCTAGATCATCATAAGCTAAATATCCCCATTCACCATACCAGTGATTAAAGCATTCATACTTATTACCACAAGAAACTTCACATTCTCTTAAGGAAAAATAGGATTCAATGAAGTCCTTTGTATCTTCAATTAACTCGCGTTCCATAATATTGTTCCTATATGTAAATAATATAAACTACATTTTAATTATATCACACAATTTAAACAGTGTCAATAGCATATATAAGTTTATTCACAACTTAAAGGGTATTAACAATGGTCAAATTAGATAAAAAATATGTAGTTTATATTATTCACTATAACGGCACTGCATTAGAACCGAAAAATGGAAATTCAAATATAATTCAAACAAATTATATAGGTTCAACAACTATAGACAAAATTTCAAAAGGTTATATGGGATCAGTTTCTTCTAAAAAATATAAAAAAGTATGGAAACATGAACTAAAATATAATATAGATGCCTTTAAAATAGACATAATTAGATACCATTACACAAAATCTGAAGCTATGTATAAAGAATTACATCTACATAAAATTTTTAATGTGGTAAAAAATCCATTATTCGTTAATATGTCATACGCAACAGTAAATGGGTATTTTGGTAGGGACCAAAATGGGAAAAATAATGCAAGATTTGGTAAAAATAATTCCAACGAACACAATGAGAAAATTTCAAATTCGCTAAAAGATCAAAAGAGAACATTAGAACAACGCAATAATATTTCAGCGTCCCTAAAAAAGAAACCTAAATCCACAGCACATAAAATAAGTATAGGAAAAGCAAAAAAGGATAAACCACAATCAATAGAACATATTAAAAAACGGGTTAATGCTATAACAGGAAAAATTAGAACCCAATCACAAAAGGATAATATATCAAAAGGTAAATTATGGAAACCTCAACCATTAACCGCCATTAACAACACAAAAACCAAAAGTGCGGATTGGCATATTACAGACCCAGATGGCAATTTATTATCAATAACAAACTTAAAACAGTTTTGTTCAGATAATGGACTGAACTATAAATCAGCGGTTTCATATTCTAAAAAGGGAATAGCAACAAGCTCAGGAATTAATGCTGGATGGATTTTCGAGAAAAAATCTATTTCGCAGTAATATCAATTCCCTAATATATTCTGGTGTAATCTTTTTCACAAATAATAATGGAGGGGAATCTTCTACTGCCATTATAGTAACAAGTTGTTTTATTGAAATAGATGATAATTCATAATACGCTATAGAATAAAAAGTCTCTTGCAACAAATATGAATAAATTTGCTCCTCTGTTTTTTGTTTACGTGAAGTCTTGAAGTCTATTATAGACAAAACTCCATCGAACTCCGCAACGCAATCTACCGTACCGGCCAATTTTAATCTTTCACTGAAAAGACACCCCTCTAAATGATGTATATTATCTATTCTATTCAATAGTGGTTTTATTGAATAGAATAGTTCCAATGCATCCCATCTAACTTTAGGCAAGGTAAAATTATTTAAGTAATATTCACATAATAGATGAAGGGTTGTGCCTCGGTTAGATGAATTTCTGGTTATTCTATTTGCTTCTGCTTCACCGACTCTGTTCCTCCATTCCTCTAACCAAGTTTTATCAGCAGTAGAGCTTAAAATAGTTGTTATAGAAGGATATTTACCCTTTGGAGTATCATAATGACGTTTATCATTGATGCTGACTCTAGGGTATTCAATTAATGGAGGAACAGAAGCGTGTGTAAACATAGAAATAGTATATAATAGAAATTACGTTTTGTCAACTACAATTTCAATTTTTCTTTTGCTTGTAAATAAGCTTTAGCAAAACCACTCCTTACACAATCTTCGATAGTAAATTCTACTACTCCAAAATATTCCTCACCCATTTCCCCTGCAATTTGTAATAATTCTGGCATACAGGAGGTTTCCCGTCTAGAATTAAAATCACACTGTTTAATATCACCTGCGAGAATAATTCTTGACCCATCACCTAATCTGGATAAAATAGTGTTCAGCTCTGAGTAAGAAAAGTTCTCAATTTCGTCCACAAAGATCAAAGAATTTGAGTAAGTCATACCCCGTAGGAATGAGGAGGATTCAAATTGGATATAATCCTTTTGTTTTAATATCTCATACGCATCATCCCTACCAAAAAGATCACTAACAATGGCTCGATACGGAGCTTCATATACTGCCATCTTTTCCTTTTCATTTCCTGGGAGGAACCCAATGTCCCTTGATGGAACAGCAGACCTAATAATAACGATTTTATTATAATATGAATTGTGTAATAGATCTTTTAACCCTAAAAATAGACTGAGATAGGATTTACCTGCACCAGCCGAGCCGTACAACACTAAATTTTTACCTTGATTATATAACTCAAAAGTTTTCTCTTGATTCTCCGTTTTTGGGTAAATTTTTTGCAGTTCAAAATTCAGAGTAGAAACTTTGTTGGTCGCCACTTTCTTTTTGTTCTTTTGAGCTTTTGGAGGCTTAATCATAAATTCCTTTTAGGTAGTTGAAAAGTAAAAAACCCCGCTGGTTACTAGAACCATAACGAGGTTTATAGGGGTTACTTGAGAATAAAAATCATGTTATTACATTAGTAATTGATACAAAAGTATTTATGTTATCACCATTCACGTGGAGTCTGAAATTTTGTAATTTCTTTAATACGATTGCCCGGAACAGAGTTAGCAATCCGGTCGATCACTCCCTTTTGAAAATCTGCTGGAGGCTTAGTTATTCCCAATCTAACAGGATCACCAAAAACCGGAGCAGTTCCGATAAAAACTTCTAGATCAGGGTTATCTTGTTTAAATTGATCTAGTTCAGAAATTTTCATGATTTTTTCAATAATTTCTTCGGTTTGTTTATTTTTAAATTGATATGTAGGCAAATTTATTACTCCAAAATTTTTAGGGTTCCCATAGGTCAACAGCAGGCTCTACTATAAGTGAATATCTACACTGAAATGAGAAGTTATCCTTAGTATGGGATTCATTATCACCCCATTTATGGGTTATCCATCCATCTTCTATAGAGTCAACTGTTACAATGCTACCAGATGAACCCATCCAAGAAGAACCGACCGTAACCATTTGAATAGGAAGAATGCATCTTACTAGTATATATTTACCATTTGTTTTGGCTAATTGCATATTATCCACCTTAATGCCCATAATTAAACCCAATCATATAAATATCATAGTCTAAACGCTCCTCCCAGTTCCACCTATGAACTAGAACATCATAAAACCCGCAACAACCTTTATCCTGTTGTTTACGATATCTACGTCGTTGACTAGATTTCCAAATTCGTGCAGCTCTAAAATTGCCACAACACGAATATGCTGGATACCAATCAGAACCCACCTTATTCGTGATTCTATTAAATTCTCTCCATATAAACTTAACTTCATCTGGTGTCATAGTTTGTTCCCAATGTTTAGGTTCATTCATAATAAATAATCTTTCTCTGTAAGTTTACGAAAACCTAAGTATACTATATAAGTATAAATTTGTCAAGTGATAACATATTTAGGTTGAAATCTACCAATCCAACCCCATATAATAGAATAAGATAAAACATAAATATTTACAAAATAGTGCTTGACTTTTCAGAGAAAGCATGATATAATGTAACATTACATATAGAATTAAGGTTAACGGGCCGATTGCAATACCGTTGGAAAATCCTTTCTGAAACATGAGAAGGTCATCCACTGAGTGTCTATACTCAACTTCCAATCACTATCCTTAACAGGACGCCTAAATCGCCTAGTACCACTAGACACGGTTTGATTGGTCGTAACGGTTAGAAAACACCCAATGAATGACTTATGTTCCAATGACACGCGGGAACTTAAAAATCGATGTAGGTATATGGTAAGGTTAGAGCCAAAAGTCATGGGTTAAATTTAAACACCTACTGTCACTTTAGACACCACCTCTATAGGTGTCACTTTGCCTTTTATCCAGCATCTATTAATACTAATTAAATAATATCTTATCCAATATAAAAAATAAGGTAGCTGCGAAGCAGCATCCATGAGCGAAGCGAATGGATTAACATTAATACTTCATCTAACATGAATAAAAGTAATATCTATGTTACATTAAACCCATAATAACACTCCTATCATGAATAGATACAATAATAAAACCTAAAGTGACCGCGAAGCGGTATCCCGAAGCGAAGCGTAGGGATCAACATGAATACAAACATCTATACTAGTTAATACCTCATCTATGTAATATTAATCATGAATAAATGTTATCCATTATGGTTTAACATGATAAAGTTTACATTAAGCCTGATTAATGCCTGTTGGATATAAATCTAACATGAATAGATACAATATTTAATCATGATAAAAGTATTCTTTAACTGCATCTATGTTTGATTAAAATTGCTCGTTGCACTCGCTGTTCGCTCCTTCGTCGCTCACACGAATCATGTTAAATATCTATTGACAAAATTAAATTTTTATGATAACATATATAATATAATCATTAAAGCGTTTAATTAAACACTAGATTATAATTTAATTGATCCATGATTAATAACTACATCATGTTCTCTAGAGCCATTAATGTTCATCTATGGTATAAGACTACATGATTTATTACTTGAACATGCTCGTTGCACTCGCTGTTCGCTTCGCTCACAACATTTATTTTTAAGATATGACAACAAAAAACGTTTATGAAATTTTAAATGAGTTTAGTCTAGTAACCACTAGATCAGAAAGAAAAGAGGTTTTGTCTAAGTACAACCTCCATTACTTTAAGGAAGTATTAAAGTACACTTTTAACCCTAATTATACTTTTTATGTAAAAGAGTTCCCTAAGAATTATATTAAACCAGATACTTTTCCAGGGATTAGATATGCTGGTATTGATTCAGAGATCAGACGAACATATTTATTTTTAAAAGGTGATCCAACTGCTGACTCTTTAACCCCAGAGAAACGTGATATTCTACTTCTACAGATGCTTGAATCATTTGAGCCAGATGAAGCAGTAGTATTTGTTAACATGATGAAGAAAGACCTGAAAGTAAAAGGTTTAACCTCGTCACTCGTCCAAGAAGTTTATCCCGAGCTATTTTAACACAATTTTTATTTTTACATGAGCAAACAAGATTTTACATTAGATAATCATAATCATAATCAAGATGAACAAGATTTTACACCAAAGAAAGATAAGAAACAAGTAAAACGATCCAATAGGATCAATTCCTTCTCTGATCTTGATTTTGATGATTCAATGTTTATGTCATCCAATATCAACCTTAAAAACATTATTAGCGGGTATTAAATCATGATTACTTTTTTAATTGTTTTATTAGGCGTCTATTTGATTTATTTGATGCTTCGTCCAACAAGGTCTTCTTATGGTAGAAGATCCAATTCTAGCTGGTATGATGGTTGGAGTGACTTTGGTGATGGAGATGATTAATTTTTAACAAGGAGAAAATATATGGATATTAAAAAAATGCGGGATTTGTATTCTCAAATTCCACCATCAGATAAACAACGTCAGATGGATAAGGTTTCACCCACTAATACAGATTTGGTAAATAAAACTGTAGATCATTTGGCACAACAACCACAATTCACCCCAAAGGTTAAATAACCCTTGACAAATTAAAGCCATTATGCTATAATTATAATGGCTTTTTTATTATTTGGAAATATTATGAAAATTTACGATATTGAAACAAAACTTAACCTGAATACACTTAGAAATGAAGCACATTTCAGAGTGGTTATTCCAACAGAAGTGTTAGTTGATACTAGAGCTCTAAGTGGTGAAGGAAACCTAGAAAAATACTTAGGTGAACTGTTGGTTATTGCGTTACAGCAACAGTTTGGTGAAAACTTCTTTAAGACATTATAATTATGCATTTACAAAATATTCCTGCTGGATACCAACTTCATATTCGCTCCTATGAGGGTGATCTTGATGCAAGCACAACAAACATTATTTCTGGGTTAACTGAGGAAGATGTTAAGTTTTATATTGATTTAGCAACACAGTTTCGTCCAAGTTGGTATTCTGGATCCCCAAGAGGTTTAGGTAACTCTGGTATCCTTGATCATGATTTGATTAAGGTTATTGAGGATACATTGGAAAGACACCCTAATATTTCAGAGAATGTGAATTCTAATTGGGCTATTATTTGGGATGATATATCTCACTGTAAAACTGATGATGAATTGGTGGGGTCTAGGGCGTATATTTACTATGATATTCTAGCTGATACTGTATTGGGTTATCCTGAGAATTATGTATATAAAGATGAACCGAATTTCTGTCGGGTGTTTAATGGGTTTGATGTATACTATATTGAAACTCCTATTATTGATGTACGGGATAGGTTTCCAGATTCTCCATCAAACTGGTAACTATGTTTTTAATTTATGGAAAGATTTTTCACCCAAGAAGAGAATAAAACGGAAGAAATTAACAAGAAGTCTATGAATAAGATAGAAAACACATATAAAGTTTTAGATGAAATATCACATATTAGAGCAAGAACCGGAATGTATGCAGGCTCAGTATCCCTCCAAACGTTTAATGAGTGGGTATTCAATGCTAATTCATCTAAAATGGAAAAGAGAGATATTCAGTACATCCCTGCGTTTATTAAAATATTTTCAGAAATATTAGATAATTCAATAGATGAAGGTAAACGTGCTCCTGAAACTTTAAATACCATTAAAGTTGATATTGGCCCTGATGGTTCCATTACGGTACAGGATAATGGTAGAGGTATTCCAGTTAAAATTCATCCTGATACTGGAACTTACATTGCCGAAACTGTATTCTCTAATTTGAGGGCGGGTTCTAACTTCAATGATGATGAAGATCAATCCTTGATTGGGACAAACGGTGTAGGTTCTACTCTAACAAATGTTCTATCTACTAGATTTAAAGTAGAATCCTGTGATGGTACAAAATTGTTTAAGCAGGAATATTATGATGGGATGAGAGAACGTTCTGAACCTAAAATAACTTCTAGCACAAAGAACGGTACAAAGATCACATTCACTCCAGATTATGAATTTTTTAAAATGTCTGGTATGGATACAGAACACTCGAATAAAATTTATAAAAAGGTTATAGATGCTGCGGCTAATAACTTAGGTATTAAATTTTATTTCGATGAGGAAAAGGTTGCAATCAAATCATTCGATGATTATATTTCACTCTACACTGATGATTTTGTTGTAGACACTAATGATTCATGGAATATTGGTATTGCATCATCTGATGGCTTTGAACAAATATCATTTATTAACTCTGTAGAAACATATCAGGGTGGAACACATGTTGATTATGTTACCTCACAGATTGTTAATAAACTGCGAGAGCATTTCAAGAAAAAGCATAAAGTAGATGTAAAACCATCTGATATTAAAAATCACCTTAAAGTTTTTATTTTTGGCACAGTCAATAGACCTAGATTTAGTTCTCAAACTAAAGAAAACATGATTAGTCCATCTTCTGAGTGGAAATCTAGTTGGGAAGTTAATGATAAATTTATCAAGAATATTCTTAAGACTGAAATTGTCCAATCTATTTTAGATTGGGTACAAGCTAAAGAAAAAGCTCAGTTGATGGCTGATTTGCGAAAGGCTAATAAACACTTAGATAAAACTGATCCAAAGAAAGTTGATAATTTTTATGATGCGTCTTCTAAGGATAGGTCTAAAGCAATTTTATTTATTACCGAAGGATTATCGGCAGCAACTGGAGTTTTATCTGGTAGAGACCCATCAACTATGGGGGTATTCCCGTTGAGAGGTAAGCCTATCAATGTTTATCCATTAACCATTAAGGAAGTTCTAGATAATAAAGAATTTAAGAATTTATTAACGGTGACTGGTCTTCAATTTGATACTCCAGTTACTAGTATTACAGATATTAGGTTTTCTAAAATTATATTATCCACCGACCAAGATAGGGACGGCTATTCAATCCGTGGTTTATTGTTAAACATGTTTTATAAATTTTGGCCTGAATTGCTTGATCTAGGGGTTATCTACATCCTCAATACCCCTATCGTCAAGATTAAATATAAAAAGGGTGTGTTAAGTTTTTATGACTTGGAATCTTTCGAGAATTGGAAGATTGAACATAAAAATGAAAAATATGAAAGCCGTTACTTTAAAGGGTTGGGTACAAGTTCTAGCGCAGAATGGAAAGAGTATTTAAGTAATCTAGATACTAATTTGGAGCTTGTTAAAACTGAATCCTCGTCTGATGGCGAGTTGTTTATGTTACAATTCTCGAAAGATTCCGGTTCTGCTGATAAACGTAAGGAATGGTTAAACATTCGAGGATAATATGAAAACTCTAACATTAAATAATTTTTTCGAAACTCAATATAAGGAGTATTCTAATTACGATAATGAAAGATCCATCCCTAATTTAATTGATGGGTTGAAAATTACACAGAGGAAAATTCTCAATACCTGTGTAATTAAGAATATCGTAAAAGAATACAAGGTTGCTCAGTTGGCATCCCTAACTGCATGTGAAATGGCATATCATCATGGTGAAGTTTCTGTAGGAGGAGTTGTTTGTACATTAGCTCAGACATTTGTTGGTTCTAATAATATAAATCTGCTTTCTCCTATAGGTCAATTTGGTTCTAGATTAAACCCTGTCCCTGCGGCACATAGATATATCTTTACACATTTATCACCTAACTTTAGGAAATATTTTAAGAAAGATGATGATATTATCCTAGAATACTTATATGATGATGACACTAAAATTGAACCTAACTATTTCATCCCAATTCTTCCAGGGATTTTGTTAAATAGCTCTGAGGGTATTGGTACAGGTTTTGCATCTAAAATTTTAGCTAGAAACCCTAAAGAAATTTCTGATTATATCAAAGCTAAATTAAGTGGTAAAAAGAAGAAAATTGCCTTGCTTCCATATTTCAATGGATTTAAAGGATCGGTTGAATTGGTTGGGGAAAACAAATATCAAATTTGTGGGGTTATTCAATCTATAAATTCTACTACAATTAAGATCACAGAGTTACCTGTTGGTATGTATCTTGATGATATTAAGAAGCAACTTAATAAGTTAGTTGAATCAGAGTTTATCAAGGACTATACCGATAACTCAACAGAAGATGGTTTTGATATTGATGTATATTTACCAAGAGCAACTATTTCTAGTTTATCTGAATTCGAACTGATGGAGAAGTTGAAACTAGTAACTACCATCACCGAAAATTTAACTTGTTGGTTAGATACTGGTAAATTACGTAAATTCAATAGTGCATCTGAGATCATTGATTATTTCATTGAATTTAGGTTGAATAAGTATTCTGAACGTATCACTAAATTATTAGAGGTATATGACATCGATATTTTCACTATGAAAGAGAAAATCCGTTTCATAAACTTCTATTTGGCAAATACCCAGAAATTCAAGAACGCTCGTAAATTGGAATTGCTTGAATTATTAGATGAAAATTCTTTTGACACTAGTTTATTGTCCATGCAGATGTGGAGCTTAACTGGTGATAAAATTTCTGAGATAACCGAACAGTTGCAGAATGCTATTAAAGAGCGTGATGAATTAGCCGCAACAACAAACATTCAAATTTATACTAAAGAATTGGAGAAACTATGATTACCTTAGCAGAACAAGAAAAGAAAGAATTGAGAGAAAGATTTATTGGTGGGTTTGTCATTAATGAAGAAAAACAAACTGATCAAATTGTACATACCCTATCAACTGGAAGAATTGTGAAAGGTGTGGTTGAAGGTGGGGTATTGGTTATCACCGAAGTACAGGACTATCTTTGTGGATGAGTTTGAATTTTATGACACCGGTAAAACTTTGTGTCCGGTTTGTATTGGAAATGTCAAATTTGTACGCGCAAGAAATACCAATACGTCTACCATAGTCCTTGTGTATACAGAATGTAGAAGTTGTAAAAAACTATGGGGAAGTAAACGTGATATGCGATTAATTTCTACGGGGAGATGATGATTACACTTACTATACGAAATGGTGATAGGGTAATAGAATTTGAAGCTCATGAAGAATCTATGCTTGATATGAAGTCTATGTTTGTGCTTGATGTTAAGGATGAACTCAAGGGTATTGTTTTAAAAGAAAATGGTATCCCACAAGATGAGTGGGGTGATTGGGAGCTTGAATTATGATTGATTTTGTATTACGTAATGGTGATGAAAGTATCAAATCTTCTATAGAGGAAGATGCTTATAGAGATTTAACTGAATTTCAGGATATTGATGTGGATAGACATATTAAAGAAGTTGTGTTATCATTTCATGCTATTCCAGAAGAAACTTGGAATGATTGGATTCTGGAGATACCGTGATTGATAAGATTTATATAACTTCTACCCCTATCGGTGGAAATTTGTTTTACGATATGTTTGTTGAATCTCAGAAAAATAAAATAAAGATTTTGGTTAGAGAAATGAGGAAATGTAATGGATATAGATAGTGTAGTAGTAAATGTTTTAAGTAAAACTGAAATAGATGAAAATAGTGTGGTGCATGTGACTGTTGATACCGGAAATTTTCCTGTATCCAAAGCAAATGGTTATTTAGAGAATATTCGAAAGGTTTTTGCTGATGAATTTCCAACATCATCAGTGATCGTTACTGGTAAAAATGTAACTATAGACGTATATCAGAAATAATATGGCTATCCTAATTGATTTATCGCAAGTGGCGATTTCAGGGTTACAAGCACAAATAGCTGCGAATAAGATCAATGTATTAAGTGAGGATTTATGTCGTCACTTAATCTTGAACTCGATTCGTGCTAGTGTTTTCAAACTAAAACGGGAATATGGGTCAGTTATTATTTGTTGTGACTCACGTAGGTATTGGCGGAAAGATGTTTTTCCTTTTTATAAATTTAAAAGAAAGAAACTTCGAGAACAATCAGATTTTGATTGGGAACTAGTTTTTAAGGTTTTAGGTGAACTTAAACAAGACATTAAAAACTATTTTCCATATAAACTATTGGAAATCGAAGGTGCTGAATGTGATGATATTATCGGAACATTGGCTCCACGGTTATCAGCTCATGAACCAGTTGTTATTGTTAGTACGGACGGGGACTTCCGACAATTACAGAAGTATCCTAATGTGAAACAATATAATCAGAAGTTAGGGGTTTTCATGAAGTCTGAGAATCCTGAACTGGAATTGAAAGAGAAAATACTTAAGGGCGATGGGGGCGACGGAATCTGTAACTGCTTATCTCCATCTAATAGTTTGGCGGAAGGCATTAGACAAAAATCTAT
>Ga0208116_1000134_pt1 | contig 26420 bp, 26 predicted proteins | sample LakWasMeta9_HOW4_2_FD_183859 | JGI IMG/M metagenome (GOLD analysis project Ga0208116, IMG submission 183859) | Freshwater sediment methanotrophic microbial communities from Lake Washington under simulated oxygen tension - Sediment Metagenome... | ecosystem: Environmental > Aquatic > Freshwater >... | reverse complement strand
TGTATATTATCGTCAGAAGAACCAAATGGATGCGCTGGTCGGTGGGGTTATTTATTTTTGCCGGATTATGTGTGGCGATATCGATTGCTTCAGTTTTTATCAGCGTGGAATTGCGGGCAAATTTAACGCACTTTGTCTTAATCACATTCATTACCGCCATGTTTTCATTAACGATCGGCTTGCTCTGTTTTCTAAGGGAAATCATTCTGGCTTCCAAAGAAAAAATATCCTGCGAACGTCAAAGGCCTTTACGCTGACCCTTCACCACAGGCAGCAAAGCGGTTATTGCTGCCATAAAAACCTCAGTTTGATTGATTGCGTACACTCCCAGCTGCCCAGCGAAACTTGTTGGGCAATAATAGACAGTTAAGCGCCACCCATGTTTATAATAAATCGTGCAATCTGAATCCAGACTCCAGAGATAAAGGCTCAGTTTCCTTGATGGACTGCGACAAATAATGATCGGCTTTTACCGGCCCCACACTCTGGCACATGGCGACATAAACCAGATTAATAAGCTGCCGCAGCACCTCCAGGTCATAAGTGCCTTCCAAATCTTGCGTGTGCTGCGCAAGCCACTCCCGGATGTACATCAGGCGCATCTTGTCTGTTTTCACTTCGTGTAAATGCTCTATCAGGAACTTTCTCAGCTGCTGCTCCTCACTCTTATTAAACTTGAGAAACATTTGCTGCAGCAATGTCGTGAATACTTTTGTTGTATGGTCGTGGCCTTGCCTGATTTCCGGCTGAAATACATTGTTAGCGTTCAGCTCTACAAATGGATCCGGCAGTAACTCATCCGATGCCAGGTCCATCGCCATGAAAATAGCCCCGAGTATCTTGGGACGCTCAAGTTTAAGCTGTGCGGTATTGCAGCAGCGCGCCACAAATACACTCAGTGCGAATTTCTGTTTATGCGAATATTCCGCCTGCCAAAGGTTAATAGCATTCAGTAACGCCTGATCATCAAAATATGGGCGCATCCCCGTGTAGATCGCGCGCCGCCTTAAAGTTAATTCCATATCGTTACCAACTCCATATTTTTAATAATATGCATCAGATCTTGCTCAGGTCTTTAAGGCTCTCGCTGCTGTAAACAACATCCTTGCCAAACTCAGGGTAGCCAATTTCACCATGTTCGGTAATATCGAGTCCGCGCTGCTCATGCATGGTGCTTACACGCAAACCAAATACCTTGGAAATCAAGAAATACATGATCAGCGCACTGAAGAAAACCCAGGCGAATGCTGCACCAATACCGGCCAGCTGCACCAGAATCTGGTGCGTGTCATACATATTTCCGGTCAGGAACAGTCCTGCGGCAAGTGTTCCCCACACACCGCAAATACCGTGAACTGAAATAGCGCCGACAACGTCATCCAGGCGCATTCTTTCAAGCCATATCGTGCCCAGCACGCTGAGTCCGCCGCCGATTGCACCTGTCAATATCGCATAAGGCACTTGCATGCTTGCGCAGCCTGCAGTAATCGCAACCAATCCGGCGATACTGCCATTCACAGTACTCGTTAGCAGCGCCGGCTGCCGGGTCGAAAAACAGAGCAGCATCGCGCCGACCGCTCCGGCCGCGCCTGCTATATGCGTGTTTAACAGAATATGCCCAAGATTCGTACCGGCAGCCAGGGTACTGCCGCCATTGAACCCAAACCAGCCGAACCATAACAAAAACCCGCCTATGGCAATAAAACTCAGGTTATGGCCCGGCACCTGACGTGCCTCACCCTTTTCGCCGAATCGTCCCAGTCTTGGCCCCAGCAGGATTACTGCAGCCAATGCACACCAACCGCCGACAGAATGCACCACTGTAGAGCCGGCAAAATCAATAAACCCCATTTGCTTTAGCCAGCCATGCTCATTCCATGCCCAGCTGCCGAACACAGGGTAGATAATCGCGGTGATACCGCAGGTGCCAATCAGATAGGCGATATAGTTCGTGCGCTCCGCCATGGCGCCGCTCACGATGGTAGCGGCAGTCGCGGCAAACATGATCTGAAAGAAAATCAGGGTGTAATCCCAATCCGGTGCGGATGACAGCCCGAATAGATTCGTGCCGTAAAACCCGCTGGGATTATCGCCGAACATCAATCCATAACCTACCAGCCAAAATAGCAGCGTCCCTACACACAAGTCTATATAGTTCTTCATCATTACGTTCACTGCATTTTTGGCCCGCACCATGCCGGTTTCCAGCATGGCAAACCCGGCCTGCATCAGAAACACCATTGCGCCGGCAATTACCACCCACAAAGTATTCAAAAGCTCAGCCTGTAGCGCATCTGTGGCCATTACGGTGGAAGGAGACAGAAAAATGATGCCTGCAAGCATCAGCAAGAAGGGTTTTGCAATTTTTAGCATACCGGCCTTTACATGTTTTTATTGATTTACAAAGACTCAAGCATGATCCATGCCATTTATAAACGGCGTCCTGCTGCATTCCACTGCTTACAGCTGGATTGCGCATAACATCGATGCGCATGGAGATTGTCTATTCATACTGTGCCAAACTATACTAACCAATATGATTGATTGCTGGCGGCACTTCGTATTCCGACGAAAGATAAAGTTCTGGTGAAAAACAAGATGAATAGAATTTTAATGCTTTTACTGCCGAAGCCTGCCGCGCAATGGCCCGCACTGGTGCTGCTGTTATTTGCTGCATATTTCATATTGGGTTTAGTGATTCACTCAGACTATGGTGTGTCATGGGATGAGCCGGTATCCAGAGCGAATGGTGTGGTGAACCTCAAATACGCAGTCACAAAGCTCGCCCCTTCCATGATTACGGGTGATAGCGCAAAAAACATCCCCGACCTGCGCAGCTGGCCAGATAAAGACTATGGGGTCGCTTTTGAAATGCCGGTAGCTGCACTTGAGCTACTTTTGCATCTGAAAGATTCCAGGGATATCTATATATTCAGGCATCTTGCTACATTCCTGGCCGCATTTCTCGGGGCTGTGGCTGTTTATGCCACCGCAGGGAATCTTTATAAAAATTATCGGCTTGGCCTGCTGGCAGTACTCATGCTGATCCTTTCTCCAAGGATTTTTGCAGAATCATTCTACAACTCCAAAGATATTGTATTCATGGCTTCGATAGCAGTCGCCATTTATACCATGACCATTTTTTTATCCAAGCCACGTTTACCCATCGCAATCATTCATGGTTTCGTCTGCGCGTTTGCGATCGATGTGAGGATCATGGGCGTGATGATGGTACTCTGTACAGCGGGCGTACTGCTGATCAAGGTAATAAAGCGTGAAACCGCCATCGGCAATGGTTTCTGGTCTGCAGCAGCCTATATTAGCTCCTGCAGTATTTTTGTTTTTCTGATGTTCCCTTTCCTTTGGGATGATCCGGCAGAAAATTTCCTGCTCACCTTCAGCAATATGGCAAAGTTCCGCTGGGATGGTTTTGTGCTTTACATGGGGGGAATACATAAAGCTACCGATTTGCCGTGGCATTACATACCGGTCTGGATATTAATAACAACGCCGCCTTTGTTCTTGGTTTTAATGGGTGTAGGAACGTTCAAAACCATCAGGCAACTCTGGTTCAGCAAACTTCGCCTGTGGTCAAATGAAAAAGAAATGTTTGATCTGCTGATGCTTGCATTGCTGATGGTTCCGATAGCCGCTGTCATTGTTTTATCCTCGGTGCTTTATGACGGCTGGAGACAGATGTATTTTGTCTATCCGGCATTTATACTGGTCGCGACAAAAGGAGCAGTGACTGTTTTCGATGCATTCAAAGAAAACCGTAAAATCAGAACCCTGCTCTGGGGAATGCTGCTGCTATGCTGCTCTTACAATGGCTATTGGATATGGGCATCCCACCCGTTGCAGAATGTTTATTTCAATTTCCTGGCCGGGAACGACTGGAAAAACAAATTTGAATTGGATTACTGGGGGCTTGCCAACAGAGAGGCGCTTCAATTTATTCTCGACAACGACAACAGCCCTGTTATTACGATCAGAGCCAGCAGCCAAACCCCGTTAGAACACACACTGCTGATTCTGGATCGGAAAAACAGGGATAGGATCGCAATCCTGCCTGTTGAATCAACACCATTATATCTACTCACAAATTACCGACAAGTCAGAAACCGTGATCTGCCGGCCCCCCCGGATTACCACACGCTTTTTTACCGTAAGCAGATAAACGGAGAGACTATTCTGTCAGTTTTCAAAATTAACGATCCACAAAAAGCCGCCAGAGTAACGAAAATTGATCGTGCATATAGCGCTGATGAAATCCGAAATCTCAATTATCGTTTTTACGACAAAAACGAACGCAACGGAAAATCGATTGTTGCTTTAAAAATCAATAATAATGGCCTGGTTCCAATATCAGCGCTATCAGGCGTTGGCAAACCGATACACATTGCATGGCGCTTTCTGGATGCCTCCGGCAGGCCAGCATCAGAATGGGATAAACAGAAAAACCTGCCGGCAGATATTCCGGCAAGCGGCGAACTGGCGGTAGAAATAGCCATTAACCCCAAGAGCGAAATCAAGGGTGGTACACTCCAAATCTCCCTGGAGCAGGAGTCTGTGTTCTGGGCGCATGATATTGGCGTTCAGCCGCTTGAAATTCCGTGGGAGTAAATTTTACAAATACGCGTTACAATTGTGGTTATGCCAGAGCGTTGCAACCGATTTCTGAATTCCATCCTGATCATTTTCACAAATGCCAACCACTGCAACCCCATCTTAAGATCACACGAATGACGACCGAAACCATTAAACAGCACAACAACCCTTTGCACGGTATGACATTGGAGGCAATCCTGACTGCATTGCTTAGCCACTACGGATGGGATGGCCTGGCTGAACGCATCCCTGTGAATTGTTTTAAAAATGACCCTAGCATAAAATCAAGTTTAAAGTTTCTGCGTAAAACGCCATGGGCCAAAGATAAGGTTGAAGCACTTTATTTATCGCTGCCCGGCACACAGGATTGTTAAGCAAAGCGGCTTGATATGTTGTAAATAATGCGTATGAATACGGAACCTGACTTCCGGGAAACCTTAAACTAGAACCTAAAGATGAAAATTGAAAAACTGATCATAGCGGTAACATTTTATTATGTTGAGGAACGGCTCAAATATTTATCTGCAATTTCACATCTATTTTCCAGCCTGGCAAATGACGTTCAGGTATTCATTACAACCAACACCAAAGATGAAAGCCATCACGACAGAATCATGGCGAGCCTAGATCGGCAGCTCCGGGCAGAAATTCTGGTTCCTGAACTATTAGGTCACCCCTACCTGCTCACATGGTGCCATCTCGATATTTTCAGGAAAAAATTCGATCAGGATCAGGGCATCACCCACTTTATGTATCTTGAAGATGACCTATGCGTGCGCCCCGGTAATATTGCCTATTGGATGAAAGCAAGGGAAGCGCTAAGGCCGCATGGCCTCATTCCATCGTTTCTGAGGTTTGAACTGAAGTCGGGAATAAATACACCATACAGCAGCGATGTCGTTAAGCAAGTTCCGTTTAGTCAGCTTCCGAAAGTCAGGATTTCCGATAATTACTATTACCTGAACTTGCGAAAACCGTATCAGGGGATGTATTTAATGGACAGGGAACTGATGCATGAACATTTATCCGGTCCTTCATGCAGCCCGGATTTCGGAATCTGGTATATCAGGGAAAAGGCTGCCCAGGGGCTCACCTTTGCAAAAGTACCGCCAGGATATTCTTCAAGAAACCTCGTCGGCTATGACAACAGCACAAAGCAGATTGACCCGGATGCGCTGATACACCACACCCCCAACAATTACGCAAACAACCCGGACACCGGATTTGGTAAGCTGCCAGTAAGTGAGCTGATCGACAGGTCATTAACCGGCTACATACGCAGCCTGCTAAAACCAAAGTACATATTCAACTCTTAGCTTTGCCATTCAGAATATGAATGAAATTGCCTGTGATCTGCATGATTTCCTTTTTGGAATGGCTGATGTAAATCATCGGAATATTGATTTCATCTGCAATTAGTTTCAAAAAAGGCAAAATCTGATTCTTGAGCCTGTCATCGAGTGACGCCAGGGGTTCATCCAGCATTAACAACCTGGGGGAGCTTAACAGCGCACGCCCTAGCGCTACCCTTTGTTTTTCACCGCCAGATAGCTGATGCGGGCGCTGCTGCAGCAATGTGCCGATTTCAAGCAACTGCACAATATGTTCGAAATTGAATTGCTGCCGGCTGGCGGGCACAAAATCTAATGCGTAGGCCAGATTCTGCTCTACATTCAGATGCGGGAACAAGCGCCCATCCTGGAACACAAGTCCTATCCTGCGCTCATGTATTGGCTTATTGATGTGCTTCCGGCTGTCGAACAGGCATTCGCCATTCACGACAACACGTCCGCTATCAGGCTTGATGATGCCGGCAATGATACCTAGCAAGGTGCTTTTGCCTGAACCTGATGGGCCGAAAATAGCGGTTACACGATGATCCAGCTGCAGCGAGACATCCAGCTCAAAATTCGGCCGTTCCAGCCGCGCCTGCACCTCAATCATGCCCGCGTCCGATCTGCCGGTTGGCTTTACGCTCCAGCCTGTCGCTCACCATCAGCGCACCCAGCGCCAATAAAACGCTTAATATAACGAGGCGCAAAGCAGGCAAATCACCATCAGGCACCTGTGTATAGCTGTAAATAGCCAACGGCAGCGTACGTGTCTCATTCTCGATATTGCCGACAAAGGTAATGGTTGCGCCAAACTCACCCATACTGCGGCTGAAAGCCAATATCAGCCCCGTAATCATGCCGGACATGGATAGCGGTAACGTAATGGTAAAAAACACCCTGAGTGGATGCGCGCCCAAGGATTGGGCCGCAATCTCTAACCCCAGGTCTACCTGCGAGATCGCCAGCCTGATCGAGCGCACCATGAGCGGAAACGCCATCATCGCAGACGCAACGACCGCCCCCATCCACGTAAAAGCCAGGCTGATACCAAAATACTCATGCAGGTATTTACCGATTAAACCCTGGTTGCCCAGCAGCAATAACAGCAGGAATCCCGGTACAACCGGCGGCAGAACCAAAGGCAGATGCACCAGGCTATCCAGCAAAGATTTGCCGAAGAAGGATTTTCTCGCGAGCAGCCATGCTACAGCGGTAGCCGGAATCAGGATCAGCGCCACACAGAACAAAGCCACTTTTAATGACAGTAGCAATATTGCGATTTCTGCAGTAGTGAAATGAAAAAGATCGAACATATCGAGATTGTAGCCTACAACATGCTTCTATGGCGCGCTACGGCTGAAGTGCAATGGCTAAATCCTGCCCCTGCCTTTTTGATAACAACCGACCAGTTCACATTGCGCCAGGATATGCCCCCGCATCGCTTTCTCCAAAGCTGGCTTGGCAGGGTGATGCAGATCCGGCAGCATCAAGTCGAGTGCGTACAGCTTGTGAAAATACCGGTGACGCCCGATAGGCGGACATGGTCCGTGATAGCCGGTTTGTTTTGCATCGTTAAGGCCGCTGAGTGTGCCTGGCGGCAATGCGGCGTCGCCGGGCTCCAGCCCCTTGGTATTGGCAGGGATGTTATACAGCAGCCAATGAACCCAGGTCATTCTGGGCGCCGCCGGATCAGGCGCATCAGGGTCATCGACAATCAGCACGAGGCTTCTTGCCTGCTTGGGGACTCCCGACCATGACAAAGGCGGAGACTGGTCACTGCCCTCGCAGGTATAATGTTCAGGAATATCAGCATAAGGAATAAAAGCGCTGGAAGTCAGATTCATGATGGTCTGCTCTCGATAGCACAGCCTGTCACATGCCATACCGGATATGATTCAGCCGGAACAATCAACCCCGCTTGCGTTTAAATCATGGCAGTCCGGCAACAGTGCGAATGCAGCCGCTGCCGGATTACATAAAACGATACTTATTCTGCTACCGCTTCTGATTCGGCAGGCGCGGCTGCCTCAGGCTGCGTATCCCCTATTTTCTTATTAAGCAGCAAAACTTCGCCCTGGGTAATGGTTGTTAATTCATGCGTCCGGCTAACGGCCACTAAAGACAGAATAAGTGCCAGCACTGCGACGACAAATGTTACTGCGATCCAGATACCAAATCTTTCCGGTTCAATAACGTGATTCACATTAGACATATTATGACTCCCTTTTGTTAAAAAATATCAAATCAACCACTGCACTTTCAACCTAAAAAAGCTGCTTAACGCCGCCAGAGCTATCCCCTGAAGACTTAAGCGCTAACTGCATTGCTTTTGCCTGGTATTCATAATGGGCAAGCTGGGTCACCATATCCTTGCCCAACACGACCCTGACGCTCACATTAGCCCGAATATCATTACGTTCAACCAGTTTAGGGGCGTCTAATAACTTGGATTGCAAAAGTATGGCCTGTGCTTCATAGCCAGGGCGATAATGAATCTGTGTCGCTTGCGTGCGGTATGGTTTTTTATTGGTCAACCGCGCCGCCGCATATCCTTGCCCACGCAGGAATCTGCTTACTTTGCCGGCCGCACCGCTCACGCCGTTCCCGTTCGAAACTTCAAGTCTTATCTGTTGCAGGTCCTGCGTATTCTCAACTGATGCAACTTGTACGTCTTCAGCACTTTGCGGACGCAACTGCAACTCTGAAACATGCGGCGCCAACGGTACTAACCTGGCGCGGCTCTCTACTGCGGGCACAAGCAACGGTGCAGTATCTGCTGTCCGGATAATGCCTCTGTCTTTAGGGATTGCCAGCACCTGCGCATCCGGTGGCGTAGTTACAGCAGTATGGCTATCTTTAGCTGGAACCGCAGCAATATTGGTTACCGTGGGCGGCGCGCTCTGTGCAGGCACCGCTGCCTCGGCTGCGCGATGATTGGCCGCGCTTTGGCTGGCTTTATCTACGCTGATGGCTTCAGAAAAAGCCAGTGCTGCCTGCGTGGTATTACCGGCCTTGGCATAGGCCTGGCCTAGGTTATTAAGCGCACGCTGGTTATTGGGGTCAAGCGCAGTTGCCTGCTGCAACGCCTTTACTGACTGCGCATACTGACCCTGCAGGTAATAGGCATACCCCATATTGCTGTATAAATGCGCGGCCTTCGGAGCCTGCTCGATCGCCAGCTGAAATGCCTCAATTGCCTCGCGGTACTTACCCTGCCTTGAGTAAACGACACCCAGGCCATTGCGCGCCTCAACGAATCCGGCATCGGCATTCAGCGCTTTCATATAGGCGTTGACCGCTTCATCGAAACGATTCTGCCCTTGATAGTAACGGCCTAGCTGGTACATTGCTTCCGGTTTATCGCCGCTGCTTTTAGTCACGGCTGTCGGCTTTATCGTCCATGGCACAGCACTGCTAGTCTGGTTAGATGCGCAGCTACTCATCAATGCGATGCAGCATACTGCGGGCAATATTTTATGTTTAGCGTTCATTTTAAACCTCCAAACTTCAATAACAACATCTACTGACCCCCCAATGCCGGCAGCATAATGCGATGTATACTGATGAGTGCAGGCCCTAACAGCACCAGCAGCATTGATGGGAATATAAAGAATATCAACGGGAACAACAGCTTCAATGCGATCTTGGCTGCTGCCTCTTCTGCACGCAGACGGCGTTTGGTACGCAGATTCTCTGCATGCACCCGCAAAGCCTGTGCAATACTGGTACCGAAACGGTCTGATTGCACCAGCATAGCCACGAGCGTATCAATATCTTCAACACCGGTTCTTAACGCAAGATTGCGCAACGCCCTTTCACGCGAGCTGCCAGCACGCAATTCGAGGTTGATCAGATGCAGCTCTTCACCCAGTGTCGGGCTGATCATGTGCATTTCCTCGCTGACTCTTGCAAGCGCCGCATCCAGACCCAGGCCAGACTCTACGCAGACAATGATCAAATCCATCGCATCGGGAAAACTGTCGAGAATTTCACGTTTTCTATATGCGATGCGACGCGCTAAAAACACATTAGGCAAAAAGTAGCCCAGCCCGGCTGAGGCGACAATAAACAGTAACAGCAGATTCGCCTTAAGATTGATCCCGCTGATCGTGATATAAAGTATGAGCATCAGCGGCAGCGCAAATGTAAGCACCGTTTTTGCCAGGAAATAAACCATCGGAGCGGTTTCATTGCGGTAGCCGGCGTTCATGAAATGGATACGCAACTGGGAAGACTCCCATCCTTCCGTAGGTACCGAAAGCTTGGCAACCGGCTTGGTGAGTTCAATGATTTTGCCTACCCATGGGGAAACTTTTACCTGTTCGTCAATCTCGATATGTTCATCACGGCCAGATCTCACTATCCGCAGCCTGTCCTGCAGGGTTTTGGTATTGAACTGTGTCAGGATCACCAGTGCGACCACAAACACGGTAATGAAAATTAGTGCTAGATAAATGATTTGTATGCTGTTCATGTTTTTCTCAATTCATCAATCTGCTTAGACCCTGATTTTAATGATGCGAGACATCGCATAAATACCCAGCAGCATCATGCCTAAAGCAAGAAGGCTTAGTCTGATACCTAGCGGGTCAGTCCAGAGTACGCTTAGAAATCCAGGGTTAACCATTTGCAAGGTAGCGCCAAGCACAAAGGGAAGCAGCGTCAATATCCAGGCCGACAGTTTGCCCTCGGCTGACAGCACACGCACCGTACCCATCAGTTTCAAACGCTCCCTGATAATTCCGCTGATATTGCTCAGCAGCTCAGATAAATTACCTCCTGTTTCATGCTGAATCAGCACAGCAATGATAAAATAACTAACATCAGTACTCGGCACGCGCACACCCAGGTTTGTTAAAGCTTCCTGGGTTGATATACCGTAATTGATTTCTTCAAACACCAGCCTGAACTCTGATGCAATCGGCTCGGACATTTCGCTGCCGACCATACGTAAAGCGCTCGGAAATGCATGCCCGGCCCTCATGGCGCGCCCCATCAAATCCAGCGCATCCGGTAGTTGCGCTTCAATTACCCTCATGCGTTTAGTTTTCGCATTGATAGTCAGAACCAGTGGCAGCAGTCCGAGTGCTACCGCAATCACAATCAGAAAGAACAGTGGCATCCCCAGAAACAGCGCGACTGCAGCGCCAAGAAGCGCCAGGAAAATGCTGACACCAAGAAAAGACGCCACACTGAGTTCCGAGCCGGATTGCAGCAACAACCGGTCCAGCAGATGCACCCTCGGCAGGCTCAACAATATGCTTTGCAGCTCAGGCGTTTGTGCAAGCAAACGCCGCTTGGCCAATGTGGCGGCCTGACCACTGCCGCCTGCGGCCGATATCGCCTGCAGGCGCTTGGCAATGCGTGTTTTCTCCGGGCCTTTGTAAGCATTCCAAGTCAGGAAAACACCTTCCAAAAAGAGAACTACCGCAAAGAAACCCAGTACTACAAACAAATAATATAGAAAGTCCACATCAGCCTCCTATTCAAATAGGACTGTTGGGTCGAATAGTTCATCAGGTACCTGAACACCATGTGTACGCAAACGTTCCACAAATCGCGGACGGATTCCTGTCGCCCTGAAACGGCCATTTACAGCGCCATCTTCTGCAACGCTGGTTTGCTCGAATGTGAAAATATCCTGCATGGTAATAATGTCACCCTCCATACCGGTAATTTCCTGAATACTCGTTATTTTGCGCTTACCGTCACTCAAGCGGGTAAGATGCACCACTGCAGTCAGTGCCGAGCTGATCTGCTCACGCATGGCTTTAGGCGGCAGGTTGAAACCCGCCATGCCAAACATATTTTCCAGCCGAGTCAGTGCATCACGCGGGGTATTAGCATGCACTGTAGCCATGGAGCCTTCATGGCCCGTATTCATCGCCTGCAGCATATCTACCACTTCGGCACCGCGCACCTCACCCACAATGATGCGGTCAGGACGCATACGCAGACTGTTACGCACCAACATGCGCGGCGTGACCTCGCCCTTGCCTTCAATATTGGGTGGACGTACTTCAAGGCGGACAACATGCGGCTGCTGCAGCTGCAATTCGGCCGCATCTTCAATAGTCACGATACGTTCCGACACCGGGATACTGCCGGACATGATGTTAAGCAAGGTAGTTTTACCGGTACCGGTACCGCCTGAAATCAGAATATTGACCTTAGCCTTCACCAGGCCCTGCAATATTTCAGCCATCGGCGGCGTCAGGCTTTTATATTCAATAAAATCCTTCATTTGCAGCGGAATCAATGCAAAACGGCGAATGGACATCAATGCGCCATCAACAGCCAAGGGCGGAATAATGACGTTCACACGCGAACCGTCCGGCAGGCGTGCATCGACCATAGGGCTGGACTCATCCACACGCCGCCCGACGCCGGAAACGATCTTGTCGATAATCTTGAGCAAATGTGCTTCGCTCTCAAAGCGCACATCCGTCAGCTCCAGCTTGCCCTTGCGCTCAACATAAACCTGACGGTAAGTGTTGACCAGAATGTCCGAGACCGTTGCGTCTGCCATCAGTATTTCCAGAGGCCCCAGACCCAATACTTCATGCTGAATATCACGCACCAGGTTCAGGCGCTCGGAATCATTAATGGCAATGGTCTCTTCAGTCAGCAAACGCTCAACCAGCGTTTTTAGCTCTTCGCGCAGGCGTTCGCCCGACATGCTTTCCATCATCACCAGATCAACGCGGTCCAGCAGCTTGCGGTGGATACGTGACCTTAAGGCCTGATACTCCTGATAACCCATGAAACCGTATTGCTGCGGCGCCTGTGCTTGCGTTGTTATCGAAACCGGAGTTTCATCTTTTTTAATTTCTTCTAATCGATCGCGTAATGACATAATTCTTATCCTTCCTCGAATCAGCATGCATTAGCTGATTTATATTTCTGATTACCGTTCCTGATGTTCTCAGTTAAATAATTTTGAAAGCCAGCCGCTCTCCTTTGCACCCGGCATCTCTGTGAGCCTTTCAGCGATGCCCTCCAGGCTCTTGTTAACCGGATCATGCCTTGAAATTCTCATAATTGGCACGCCCTGATTCACTGATGCCGAGACCGTCGCGTAACTATTGGGAATCCGTTCATATACTTTCATCTCCAGGGTGGCTTCCACGTCGCGCACGTCAATATCACTGGCTTTCTCGCAGCGATTGATCAACAGATTGATTTTAGCTTTCGGATACCCCAGAGAAAGTAGGATCTTGATCAGACGTTTGGAATCCCTGATGAACGGCAGTGTCTGCTGCAAAACCAGAAAGATATTATCGGCATGATCCAACGCTTTAAGGCTTGAAGAATTCAGGGTGCGTCCGATATCCAGGATCACAAAATCATACTGGCGTTTGGCTAGTTTAATCAGCGTATCAATATGCTGCGGTTTTACTTCTACTGCACGTTCGGCATCTTCAGGTGCTGCCAGCACGCCGAAATTCGGCAGAATCTGCACCATTGATGAAGACAGGAAAGAGGAATCCAGGCGCGAAATATTGCTTGCAACATCAGCCAGCGTATTAGGCGGAATATGGTCAGACAGAAACAAGGCTGCATCACCAAACTGCAGGTTCAGATCCAGCAAAGCCACTTTGATATCGCTATGCGTAGCCGCCAGGGTATAAGCCAGATTACATGCAAGAAATGTGGCGCCACTGCCGCCCTTGCCCGAAGTGAATACGATGACTTTGCCCTGCTTCGCAGAAGCGGCAAAATTTGATTTACTTTCCACGCGATGAACTGCACGCAACAGCTCTTCATTCACGAGGGGCAGTTTCAATACATCCTTAACGCCAATACGCAGGGCGCTGATCAAAAACTCCTGGGACACGGTCTCGTTCAGCATGATAAAACCCGTACTCGGGTACTGCATGCAGGCCTGTTCCAGTGCTGCCAAGCCTTTTGCATCAACCCCGGATTCATCAAGAATTACCACATCAGGCGATTCTTTATTGATCAGGTTGATAATATTCACCGCCTTATCCAGGCTTCCTTCAAACAGGTAGAAAACGCGCTGCGGATTATCTTCCAGCAAAACCCGTCGAATACCTTCCATCAGGGTCTTGTTAGGCGAAATTATTGTTATTTTCATTGGCTTCATTTTTAGTTTTCACCCAAAGTTATTTATCCAGAATAACCCATGCTTTCTGCGGGCATAGTAACCGTTGAGGCTGGAATAGGGACACTGAAATTAGGAAATAAGCTAACCATAGGCACATAAGCTGCGCCTGTAATAGATACCCGCACAAGTGCAATGCATCCAGTCGGGCCGCTCAAACACGCTGAAATATTGTCACTAGGGCTAGTCGGTATAGGGGCAGGAGTTCCCCCTGAAGCAGTCAAGTACTCTATGGTAATTCTATCAGTTGTAATCTCAGCGCCAGCAGGCAGACTGCTAGCACCAAATAGTGCTAGATTCTTCACTGTACTCTGCTGATCAGTCCATCTGACTACAGCCTCGCGCGCGGCACGTCGCGTCACTTCTTGTGCTGTATTAAATACATAAAAGAGCCTACCTAACTCTAAAATAGCGAACAACAGTATGAATAAAAGCATTGCTATTATTGCGAACTCAACCGCTGCCGCACCACGCTGTGGGCTAGGAACGTTATTGTATCGTTGCGAGACATTCAACATGATCCTACACCTGTACACATATAACGCATGGTAGTTGAAGGAGATATATTAATATCATTGAATGTTGTAATACCATTTCCAGACGTTGATATAAAAGGAATCCAATCACCTATAGCTACACTAAAATCAACGATTCTCACACTCACATGGAATGGCGCTGTACCATTCACACAGCCCTGGCTCACATAGCTCGCATTCAGACACTGTACTAAAACATTATCGCTAGTTAATGCTGGAGAAACCTTCGCTCCATTAATGCCTGCAGCATTAACAACTAAATCTTCAACATCATCTTTTGTATCTGCAATAACGTCTTTATTTGCCATTGACATCAAACGGGCACCATCTCGAGTTGCCTTAGCCAGAGCATCGTAGTACCAGAACGTTCTGCCAAACTCGACTAAACCAGCAACTATAAGCAACAAAGGTATTAAAACTATGGCGAACTCGACTGCGGCAACACCATTTTGCAATTTGGCAAAACCTCTTAACTTCATAAATAAAAATTTATTAGTCATCACTTCACCTGTACAGCCTGATTTGAGCCGCTGAAGGGAGCGGTATAGGTATTACACGGCCAAATTCAGCATAAATATTTGTCCCTGTAACAGTATTCACTTTTGTTTGCAGCAAGAACTCTCCTACGCCAAGTATGGGTATTTGAGCACATGACCCATTTCCTACAATCGAATCACAATTAACTATAAGTGTGTTGATAATACGACGCCCATTACCAGTGTATTTCGGTGCCCACGGAGTTGTTCCAATATATGATGGAGCACCAGCAGCTACGCCTCCATATAATGACGACCAATCCCCGGAATCTGCAGGTTCAGGATCTGCAGTAGCACTGGTCTTTTTCAAAGGCCGGTAATTCGACCACAACACACCAAAATTATCTCCGCAATTATCAGCCGCATCTTTGCCACACCCACCAGTCTCGCCATTCTGATCCTCTTTGGTTTTGTATGCTGAAGCATTAAATGGCGATGGATTGGCTAACCAAGCAGTCAAAGCAGTAATTATCGACTGTGTAGGCGCGCGGTCATCAGTGGTATAACTCATCCAGGCTGTTGAGTAACTTGGAGTGAATTCCGTTTGGTCACTATCAGTTACGGTTGCGCATCCTGAAGAACTTGCTCCAAACCTTGTATTAAATGCATCTTTTGATTTATCAGATTGAAGGCCTGTATTGGCATACACTACAGAACCAACGGTTCCATTAAGCGTACTCTTACCCCCACATAAATATGGCACCATATCCGGAGGATTACCCTGGCATTCGCCCTGAGTTCTGGCTGTTGGATGCACATAAAGCTGATCCCCCGATGAAACCCCTGAGGGAACACCTTCTGCTTTATTAATAGCGCCTAACTCATAGCTCGTTCCACGACTAAATCCATATTCCACTAAATATTTTGGAAAGTTTCCACTTGCTGATACGTATTTTGAACTTACTACATCCAAAGCACATACAGCCACAGGCGATATCTGAGTGACATAACGCCCTGCTACAGCCATACCATGCGTTTGCGTTTGTGAAATACTCCATATTCTGGCAAACCACGTATTAAGTGTGCGGTCTCCCGTATCAACCTGCAAAAATGTCAATCCTGCGGCCTCAGCGGCCTCATCAATATTGACAGCTGGTAGCATCGAACAGCCATCGGTATCCGCCGCACCAGGCCTATCACGGTCAGGACAGCTTCCAAGATAAATATCTCCAATATCAATATCAACCGGTATCTTATTAAAACCAAAATTATTCTTTCCTGCAGTTTCAATCGCATACTGTACGGCACCTTTTTGGGTGCTGTTACACCCAGCCAAACTAGAATTAACACGGCATAAAGTCCCATCCAGACGCTCAGCACCACTCAAGGACGCTGCATCAGCAGCATTCTGCAGCTCGGTTTTTGTGACATACAGATGCCCCAGGTCAAGCACCAGCCCAAGCATACCGATTAACACAACAAGGCAAATAGCAACAATAATCGCTACCGCGCCATGTTGGCGTGATTTGATTCCTGCCCTTAAACCCTGTTGCTTAATCATCATATGCTCCTTCACTATCAACTCATACAGCCAGCATGCTACCTGTATGATCCACTACCACTACCGCTGCCACCACCGCCACTAGTCATGCCGCTAGCACCACTGCTCACACCTATATTAAATACATTGGGTGTGGCTGCAGGCTGAACGAAAGACCTGTGATAACGGCTCATCGCCGCATCTGCAGCCTGGCCATCGACACCAGCCACGGGGTCGGTATTCAATGAGGCATCCGGATTAATGATTTGCGCTGCTTTCGCTGCATTCACCGCGTTACCGAAGTTATCGTCCAGTTTCGGCGTAGGGGTTGCGCAGCCTGCTGCAACTGTAGCCAGCAACACTGAGAGTATCAATTTAAGTGATACCGGTTTTATTGTTAATGTATCCATGATTCTCTCCTTATTTCATCTCAAAGCCATCATTCGGGGCTTGTTGTGCCGGTTTTTCGGTTGTGGCAGCACCGGATGTGCTTTCAGCCGGAGGCGATGCACTTTCTAACTTGCCATTCAGGAAAAATTCGCTTCTGCTCGGTGGGCTAAAACTATCCGTTGGCAAAGCGTAATCTGGCGGCAATGGCTTAACCAGACGCGGAGTCACAACGAACAGCAACTCGGTTTTTTCAGTTTGAAACGAGCTGCTTCGGAACAAGGCACCCAATATCGGGATTTCCCCAAGAATCGGGAAGCGCTTGATGTTCTCGGTGACATTGTTTTTTATCAGGCCTGCAATTGCAAAACTTTGCCCGTCATGCAGCTGCACTGTAGTAGAAACACGCCTGGTGATCAGCGTAGGGTAGTTGGAAATTGTAGTGTTCGCAGTATCGGCTGCCTTAGCCAACTCGGTCACTTCAGGTGCGACACGCAGGTTGATCAGGCCTTTTTCCAGAACCGTAGGCGTAAATCTCAGGCCTACACCAAAATCTTTTTCTTCCAGGGTAATCGCGTTATTGGTGCCACCCTGTGGAACAGGGATATAGAATTTACCCCCCGCCAGAAAGCTGCCTTCCTGGCCGCTGATGGCAATAATATTCGGTTCAGCCAGTATCTTAAACACTGAGTCGGTTTTGTCAGCATCGATGGTGACGGTAGTCCCGCCGTGGCTGAACACCAGCTTACCCGCCCCTGCGAGCGAAAAACCGCTCAGGATATCGTAAGCAACCCCGCCATTCACACGCCCGGCTTTAAAATTAACACCTAGCTGGTCCAGCAGGTTTTTTGATATCTCGGCCATTTTCACTTCCAGCATCACCTGCTGCGGCGCGCCCACCTGCATCATGTTGATAACCTTGTTATCCTTGCCTGCGTAAGCCTCGGCCAATGTCATCGCTTTATCGACTTTCACAGCATCGGTTGCGGTGCCGCTCAGCACCAGCGACCTTCCGGCTGTGCCGACAAAGATGCCTTTTTCATCAGGTAGCATTTGCTTCAGCTTGCTCTGCAAAGCCGTTGCATCCATCGCTACGGTACTGCCGATAACGGCGATATCCATAATGGTGACCTGACCTGATTTATCCCAAATCATGAGTGAAGTCGAGCCTATGTTCTTGGCATGCAGCACGATCTCTCTGGGGCTTGTAACCTCTACCTGCACGATCTTGTCATCTTCTACCTTGACCCTTTTCAGGTTGACCCCGGCCGGCATCCTGATCAGGTGCGACTGCCCCGGAGAAAACTCCATTCTTGGAGCAAGCTCTGTAGAGGTTGGTATGACCCTGCCCGATGGCTCTGCCGCATATACGGGGCCGCCGATGAGTACTGCGAACCCCAGGACAGCGACCATAGCTTTGATGCTATGCCGTGCTAAATGACACGATAAATCGTGCGTCATAAGACTTTTTAGATTGCTGTTCTCATTCATTTTAAATTCTCCCTAGCAATATCCTGAATTCACTTAAAGAGTGACACTTGCCGAATTGCCATCACATTAAATTTACAATTTTTTTCCCTGCGTAAACCTAAAATTTCTCAATCGATTTCACATCGCCCCTGATTACTTCAACCTGCTCATAGGTTTCAGGTTTCTTGGCAACTACTTTACGGCGAACTACTTTTTTCACCACTGGTTTGGCCGCTGTCGCTTCAGATTTGGTATCGCTAGCTACAGGCAAGGCTGCTGGCTGAGTATCACCGTTCAACAGGTCTTTTTTGGTAGAGCCTCCGGTTGCAGCCAGGCTACTGTCAATCTGATTGCGCAATACCAGCGACAAGCTGCCGACACTGCGCGCGAGGTCAAGTTTTTCGGCCTGTTCGGGTGTTACTTCCAATGTCACGGCATTCACGACCTTGGGTTTAGTTTCGTCACGGTTCTGCTCTTGCGCTACCGCCAGCACCAGAATGTGTTCAAGCACAATTTTGGATATACTGTTATTGCCGTTTGCAGCCTTGGCAGTTTCATCTACGGTATTGACCACGATATCTACGTAATTGCCTGGCAAGGCAAAGCCGGCAACACCAACCACATCATTCACGCGCACTGTCATTGCGCGGTTGCCTTCTTTAATTACCGCAGAAAGACCGCCGGTCGCACCAAGAGGCGCCAGTTTAGACTCCAGTACCGGCTCGCCACGAGACAAGCTGGTTCTAAGCACCCGCGTGTCCAAAGCTTTTACATCGGTAAAAGCGCCTGTCGGCACGCTGCCCAGCGGCCAATCGGCCACTTTCATCATCTGCGGCGCAAGCGGCGTCCCTAAATCAACATCAGTGGCAGCCACCACCACCTTGCTGGACTGCACTGATGCCTGCTTGTTTACCCAACGCGATGCAAGTACGACTGCACCCAGCCCTATGATTATCGAAATAACCACCATCAGAAAAGCTCTCGGATTTTTCATTTGGAAACCCCTTTTTCTCTATTTTGTTTTTTCGTTTTCATTTCTTGCCGTCTTATTTCCAGATTTTCCATGCGTGATTAACGTCATCTCAATCATGCGTAAAATAGTTGTTCCACGCCCAGTCCAGCAGCTCTTTGGTCATCTCGGCCTGCTTGCCTTCATAACGCGATATATCCCTCAGCTGCTCCAGAATGTCACGCGGGATACAAGCCGACAGGGCTTTACCGGACTTGTAATGATGCTCATGCAATAGATAATTAAAGCCGTCTTCGCTGTAGGGTATGTTCAGCTCCTCACATACCTGCTGCGTGATACGGCGATATTCCTCTTCGCTGAGTGCGCCGACATAAATCTTGTAGCCAAGCCTGCGCAGGAATGCCTCATCCGCTAATTTGCTTGGTGCAATATTGGTAGAAAACACGACAATCACATCAAACGGGATCATGAATTTTTTACCCGTATGCAAAGCTAGGTAATCGACACGGCGATCCAGAGGAACGATCCAGCGGTTCATGATATCGACTGCCGGCGCAAGCTGCCGGCCAAGGTCATCGATAATCAACAGGCCGTTATTGGCCCTTACCTGCGGCGGTGCCTGATAGAATCTGGCACCCTCATCAAAATCAAGGTCCAACATGGAAAGCGTTAATTCACCGCCGGTTTTAATCACCGGCCGGTGACATAAAATCCAGCGCGAATCCGATGCCAGCCGCCGATCAAGTACAAAACCGCCCTCATCAGTATCGCTCTTTGGCAGCAAAGGAATATGCACCAGCGGGTCATAAACCTGGATAATTTCGTTATCCACAATAATCGCATGCGGGATGGCGACATCTCCGTTAAGCAAACCTGCCAGATGCTCGGCAATGTAGGTTTTTCCACTGCCTGACGGACCATATACAAAAATCGCGCGTCCTGAATTCATTGCAGCACCCAACTGCCGCAGAATTCCGTCTTTGACAACCAGGTTTCCAAATACCTGTACCAGCCTGTCTTTTGTGACTTGCATATCTGCAATCGACTGCTCGCGTATCTGCTTGATATACGCATCCAGGCTAACGGGAGCCGGGCCTACATATTGGCTTTTACGCAGATAATCTTCGCCGCGTTCACGGCCAAGTTCGGTTAAATTGTAGGAAATGGCAGTCTCTGCCTCGCCGCTACGCATCACCTCACACATATATTCTGTACGTAAAAAAGACAGTACCGGTTCCAGCACTGCCATCGAGAGTTTGGTCGACTTGATTAGATCTTGCAGGCGCATTTGCCCACGCAGGAATAAAGTCTTGGTAATGAGTTCTACAAGGAATTGGAAACTAAGTCCCGTTTCTTCTATGCTATGGGGGGCCACCGGCAGTTGTACATGACGCCGCTCTATGCCAGGTCTGGCATTCCGCTCTGAAAACAGGCTATTTATTTTCGCTTCGCTCATCATGGTTTTTTCAATCTTGGTTGTTTTTTTACACCTTGATCTCACTGGATATAAATCGGGGTAAAGCTAAAAACCCCGCTAATCGCTAACAATCCTTTTTAAATGATGAATCATTGCAGCTGAAACTCGTTTTAAATCACCGTTAATTACATACGCTGCCAAACCAGGTAACCCAAAGTACCTATCGTAATCGCTACCGCGTATGGCAACTGCCCTACCGACAGCGGCATATCGTTCATTAACGGCGGCCGTCCTGTACTCATTCTCAACATACCGCCAAACAGCATTACTCGAATATTCAGCAGCAGATTCAAAAACTGTCTCGTCCATAATGTCGCTGCCAGGGCGATAGCTCCACCGGCAATCAGGGTCGCAATCAAGGCACCTATAAGATCGCCAGGCCCTAAAAATGCACCGACCATGCCCATCAGTTTCACATCGCCGGCACCCATTGCACGCAGCAGATAAATCGGCAGCAGTACGGCAAGCCCAAGTGCCAACCCCTTGAACGCGGCCAGCCAGCCTAACCCGCCTGGAATTGCACTATTAAACCCATAGCCGCCGGGCAACAATCCATTCAACCCTAATCCAAGCACGACACCAGCCAGAACAAGACGATTAGGGATGCGATGACTGCGTATGTCTTCCCGCGTCGCCAGCAACAGCAGCGCGGCCAATATCATTAACGCCAACAATCCTGTTAATTCCGCGGTCATCTCATACGCTCAAACAGTCTTTAAAACTCATCAGTTCAGCTGCAAGTAATAATAGCCGTGGTACCCAACGCCTCAGCTACACTTTTAAATCTTCCGCAAACGCGGTCACCCACTACATCTACTGAGGCGATAATCACTAGCGCAATCAGCGAAGCGAGCATCACATACTCTATAGACGTCACACCCTCTTCATCCAGCCACCAGCTTCTAACCATTTCACATAAGCGATTCATCATCATCCCTTTTGTTTTTCCGGTAGCCAGGCCTCGCTAAAATAACGGGCGGAACAAAAGCAGCTACAATCCATCAACTACCACATTGGCTTCTCTTCAAATCTGTTTTTTTGATGGCGATATAGCCCAAATATCCATACCGCCACCAAAACAATGCAGCTGAGGCTTTAGGATAATGCATTCGCAACCTTGTTGAAGGTTAAGTCAACATCCTGGCCAACCAATGAAACTGCACCGATAATTACCACCGCAATCAAAGACGCAATTAATGCATATTCGATAGCGGTAACACCTTCTTCATCACGAACAAAACGTTGAATACCTGCATATAGTTTTTTCATCATTAATCTCCTCTTATTAAAAAACACTTTATTGTTACGAAACTGCATTACATTAACCAATCACTTGCCCATTCCATTATGGTTTTAAAGCCGCAATTGAGTTAAGGGCCATATCAGAACACAGCTACAATCTACCGCAGTCATGATTTAACTCATATACGTGCTAACCCCTATTACGAAAGCGGTATCAATTCGAACCGGCAAAACGATAGATAAGGCTGTGCATTCATATCATCTGGACCGGCAAGCTGGTCTTTCAATATGTGCAGAAAACAATCAACTCAGAATCGTTAGCGGTGGAGGTACTGCACAGCATCAAAGGCTGTGCTGGGCTGGGGTAAGGGAGTTGTCTAGCGTGTTTTATGCTGAATCTGGTACGCAATTGCGTTCAGTTCTGCATCAATCTCAGGATAGTAACTGTCCGGCAGTATCAAGGCTCTGCCGGTTTCTGAACCAAGGCGGAGTTTACGTAACTCTTTTTCTATGGCATCCAGCTCCGGCATGGCTTCGGGTGCCGCAAGCTGTCGCAGCAGTTCAACGCGAACCAACTGCCTGTTGCGCTGCACAAATATGTAAGTGCTAGCATTCTGCAAGGTTTGCAATGCCTCTGCGGCATGCCCTTCTGCCAACTGCAGGCGTGACAGCGTAATGATTGCATCAATGTGATAAGGATCCGCCTTCAGGCTCTGGTTCAGGATCTGGTGCGCTTTCCTGTAGGCAAAACCGGCATCAAAAGCCGCATGGTGCCTGATCAGGATTCTTGCCTCGCGTACGCCGGTTTCTGCATCGTTTGCATTAAGCGCACGCACTGAATCAAACCGCTGCAATGTCTGCTCAAGTAATCTGCTGTAAGCATCCGCGCCCAGCGTGCGCATGAATGCGGCATCCGCAAGCGCCAGCTCCGCTGTCTGCAATATGGTTTCCTGCGAGATCCTCTCCTGTGGCTGAATCAAGGTGATTAACTCAGCAAGTTTATAAGCACTGAATTGATCAGAAACCAGATTTTCTATCGCCACATTGCGCTGCTTATTGATTGCCCCGCCAAGCACATGCGCACCATATGGCAGCAAAATCAGCAAAACGATAAAACCAACGAATAGGTTCTTGAGGAATGGGTTAATTTTATTTGTATTAAAAACATGCCACAGCTGTGCTTTATCGGTTAATTGGGCAGCTCGCGCAAGATAAAGACCTGCGAGTATATTCATGAATGCCAGGTAAAAAATAAAATTCACTAGCGCATGTATGAATAGCGCCAGAACGCCCAACAGCAAGGCCACACTCTCAAAAATTGCCAAGTCAGCTGCCTGACGCAAGCTGCGCTTTAGCTGAATGCACACAGCATACAATATGCCTATCTGCAGCAATAAAGCAGGAACGCCGCCTTCTATAGCCAGTTGCAGGTAGTCATTATGCGCAAAGAAACCAGCCGTGCTGTTTTCCAGCGGCAACCGGTATGCCGGATAATAATTGACAAAAGTACCCCAGCCACTGCCAATGACAGGGTGCGCCAGCAGCATTTTCATGCCTGACTGCCACAACAGCAGCCGGGCGGATGTCGATGGGTCATGACTAAACTGGAAGGTACGGTCGGCGATGCTTGCGTTTAACAGCATGGCGCTGCACAGGTATGCCGCAACCGTCATCAGTACAAGAATCACAATGCGTTTTCTGGATTCACGGTTGCAATACGCTGCCCACAGAAAAACCGGCAACAGCAATAGCCATGCTGCAATGCCACCGCGTGAAGTGGTGGCAAAAAGCACGGTGCTGATGATAAACAAGGCGGCACCGATCGCTATGCGCTTCAAGTGATAACGGCTGTTTTCAACGGTTAACAGTACAAAGGCTGCAGGAAACCAAAGCAGATTCATAAGTGCTGCAAAGACATTGCGATCTTGAAACGGGCCCTGGGCATAACCGTAATCAACATGATGAATAACCTGCCAGATAGCCAATAATGCAAACACCACGCCCAGCAGGAAAAGCAATGTCCGTAAATAGCGCCATGTTTCAGCAAAGGTCGATGTATTGGTCGCAAACAGATACATGACCGGCAGCCCTGCCAATATTGCCAGCGTCATCAGCGCTGTTTCGGGCACTGCGCTGTAGAACCCGGCAACAAATAGCCACAGCAAGTAAACCAGCATCAGCGTCGACATTGCATAAACCTGATATGTTTGCCGCGCCAATACAACCTGGCATCCTGCAACGCCGGCAGTCAGCAAGAACATGGCCGTGACTGCGCTGCCGGTATACCAGAAGCCGGATAAAATGAGTTCGGCCAGAAATAACAGGTAAATGAACTGACGAGAATTCATGACGTTGGATGTTTCGGGCGGTTAGGTAACTTTATCAAAATAAACGTGTTCACGGCCTCATGCGGCAACCATCAGTTTTGTAAATGCTACCACCGTTGCATCGCTACTTGGAATCATTCTTTTATGTTGTTTTTAAAACACATTAGCCATAGACAAAAAAAAACTTCTCTCTTAGACTTGATGTCAGCGATAGCAATCTTATGGTAATTCCGAAGGAATATCAGTTGATCAGCCAATATTCAGACCTGAGTTTTCAAACACTGTTTAACACCGTGTCCAACGCGATGCTGCTGGTTAACGATGTTGGACAGGTTGTCCAGGCCAACCCCACTGCACAGCTATTATTAGGTTACCCTTTGGAAACTATTATTGGCCTGGAAGTCGAGTCGCTGATACCGCAACGCCACCGTGAACATCACCGCCACTACCGGAAAGCATTTAACGACAATCGGGAAGTACGTCCTATGGGCAGCGGCAATACACTGAGCGTACTGACTCGGGATGGCAGGGAACTGAACGTACACATTGGCCTTAGCCCATTGCATGGTGAGATAAAAACTTACACCCTGGTCACACTGCATGTTGTCGACAGACGGCGTCAGGCCGAGGAAGATTTAAGAATCAGTGAGGAACGGCTGCGCTTCGCAAGGGAAGCCGCCAATCTGGGTGTTTTTGACCTTGATGCCAATTTTAATATCCTGTACTGGGATGACCGCATGCACGAACTGTGGGGGCTGAATCCAGGCAGCCCTCTCAACAAAAGGCAGCTCCTGTCGGCGATACATCCGGAAGATATTGCATTAAGGCAAGCCGCACTTGAGCATGCGGCAGACCCGGATGGCAACGGCAGATACCATGCAGAATACCGCGTTACTAATTTCAAGGATGGCAGCGAACACTGGGTAGCCGCCGTTGGCAGGATGCATTTTCACGATGGCCGCCCTACCCGTCTGGTAGGGGTGGCCCGTGATATTACAGAGCAGAGATCACTTGAGAAAAAACTGCAGGAACAGCGTGATGAAGCCGAGCAGGTGTTTACACAGCAGGTAGCCGCGCAAACCGCTTCAGCCATCGCCCATGAACTCAATCAGCCGCTTGCTGCCATTTCCGCTTACAGTGAAGTTGCCCTGCACGCCCTGGAAAACAACTCTATTGATAAAGAAAAATTGATACGCGCACTTGAAGGCTGCGTAAAACAAGCGCAGCGTGCCGGCAACAGCCTGCATGAGTTGCTGGCTTTCCTGCAAAAAGGCGATCTGGTCAAAAATCATCTCAATATCAATGATGCAGTGAGAGAGGCGCTCAATATCGCAAAAAGCAGCGGTTTTGGTCATTTCCGCAGCACGCTGAATTTAGAAAAAAATATCCGGCCGGTACTTGGCAGTCGAACACATGTCATCAAAATTCTGGTCAATCTGCTGAGAAACGCCGTAGAAGCGATGCAAAGCTCAGGTATGTCAGCCGCTACCGTCATCATTAAAGTAAGAACCAATGCCGAAACCAATATGGCACATGTTTCTGTGCAGGACTATGGCCCGGGGCTCGCGCCTGATGTTGCAAACCGTATGTTTGAACCTTTTTTCACAACCAAAACTACAGGTATCGGTCTGGGCCTTGTTATCAGCCGGGCCCTGGCAGAGGCCAACGGTGGCCAGCTATGGGTAGAACCAAGCACCAAACCCGGCACTACGTTTCATTTCACGCTGCCTTTTGCACCATCAATCAACGGCAGTCTAGCCTAGGCTCATTTCAGGCTTTTCATATCCCGGCCCGTACTTTAATCCACTGTTCGCATTTCAAATAGTGCGCAACAGGCGCTTAATTGATATTATCCATACTAATCAACAAAGGCCTGTTCCAATGAACACATATCAGCAAATTCAACCGAATGATTTAGTCGCCATGCT
>Ga0208116_1000128_pt1 | contig 27732 bp, 17 predicted proteins | sample LakWasMeta9_HOW4_2_FD_183859 | JGI IMG/M metagenome (GOLD analysis project Ga0208116, IMG submission 183859) | Freshwater sediment methanotrophic microbial communities from Lake Washington under simulated oxygen tension - Sediment Metagenome... | ecosystem: Environmental > Aquatic > Freshwater >... | reverse complement strand
CTGAGCCTGTCGAAGGGCTTTTTAAGTTACAGATTTAATTGGATTTATTCCGTTCATGGTTCGACAAGCTCACCACGAACGGAATAAATCAGCGTTTCCTTAACTTAACAGCAGCGATGCTTTGATAAGCCCTTTATTGGAGAGGAAAACTATGGCAACTGTCGATATCCGGCAATGACAAATTGACTTGCCTCATGAACATGAAAGAGCCGGACGCTGGTGGTGGGGAGCGGGAGCTCAAAAAGAATGCGGCCTGCATGACGGAAATGTCAAAGATAACGGTACTTCCTGACCCTGATTTGTAAAACTCTGGGCTTGATCTGACCATTGCCAAAATTAGTCTCAACGGCATCAGATATTGACTGTCTCAGTTCGACCCTAACCAGCTTTTTGATTCATATCCTATCTTGATAAGTTTGGCATGGTTAACCGAGTGCTTGATGGCTTTTTGCACCACCGACTCATGAACATGGTAACGTTTATCGGCCTGCTGTTCCCGCAGCAAAGTTAACGATTGCGCCGGAAAAAAAACCACTGCCAGATAAATTCCTTAGCGGCGTTCTTATACCCAAAGGGCATAAGTTTTGTTTGAGCAGGCGAGCAGCTCAGCTTTATATTTGCGCTCGAGTTGATCGGGCAGAAAAGCGCCGGCATATTTCGTCTGCAGGTCCGCTTCATGAATGGTCGCCACTATTCGCAACTGCCGCTTTAATTCCGGCACAAGAACTTGCGGTATGGGTACCGTCCGGTCTTTTTTTCCCTTGCCGTCGTGCATGGTTAAAATGCCGGCGTCGAAATTGAAGCAAATCAGTAATGATACTGATGGCAAAAAAACCGATAAAAACATAGCATTTTAAGTACATGGTTTTGTCTTAACCGTAAAGTTTTTGGCGGTCCAATAATGCAGCGAACTGGCAGACAGGATCTGCTGGCAAAAACCGGGTAGGGGGCGCATCGCGCCCCTTTTCGATGTTCAACGGTGCTGGAAATATGGATGTTTGAAATGGATTGCTCGTTGCGATGCTTTAGAGAAGTGCTCTGTTTTTCAGCATAAGGAAATGGTGCGCGATGCGCCCCCTACCCGGCTTTGAGCTCAGTACAAAATGAGTTTAAAAAACGGCAACGCCATCCGCTATTTTGAGGTCATATTTTTTAAAGCTCACTTTGGTTATAAAACCAGGCTAAAAAAGAAGGAGAATACATGACCTCCCTTTTCCGATTCGCCCTACCCGGCTGCATAGCGCTATTTTTGCTCAATGGCTGCACCGAGAAGCATCTGACTCCCTATATGCCTCATAAAAAGGAGTCCTACATGGTGCGCGGCCATAATTACACATTCGCCATTTACAACAGCGACCACCGCCTGTTGACCCATCCGATCGAGGATTTGCTGGTCGAGATGAAGTGGCGGAAAGCGCTCGATAAGCCTCCCATCAGCGACATTTATCTGATCTCTCACGGCTGGGATTACACCTTGCCGCTGGCCATCGCCAATTACCATAATTACATGGAACGGATCGACAAGTTCATGAAGGACGGCAAACCGCCTGCCACCTTTCAACCCTATTTCATCTTCGTAACGTGGACATCGACAACTCGTCCGATCACCAATATGGCCAAGGCCATCCTGCCGTTCGGGATGGATTCGGCCGTACAGCCGCTCACTAACCTTATCGATAAGGTCCCGTTGCACATGCTCTCTGCCTGGAAACAAAGCCTGAATGCGGCACAAACTGCATTGGGGCCGCAGTATCCGAACGATTATCTGGATAAGGATTGGAAAGACAGCCCTTACGGCTATTTTGACACCAACTTGATTCAAGACGCCGACGCGATAATGGGCGAGGATGTGCCGGTGTCGGCGCTGATTTACCGTTTAATTAAACAAAAGCAAATCCCTCCCATAAAATCCGGAACAACGTTGGCAGAGGGAAAAATGGCGGATCAGGCAGGTGGCGACAAAACCAATAAATCGGTGCCGGACTCCCGTTGCGTGAAACCCGACCCGCTGAATCCGGATGATGATGTCTGCGTTTCGTTGGCAAAGACTAAATTACATCTTATTGGCCATAGCTATGGCGCTAAACTGGTTACGATGGCCGGCATGGAAGCGGTGAGACGCTGGATGCTGGAGGCCATTGCAGCCAATCCTAAACAATTTAGTCACCTAGCCGGTTGCAACCAGACCAAGAAAGGTTCGAGCGAATTATTGAAAGATCTGGCCGTGTGCGACCTGACGGGGCACCGCAAGCCATTCGGAGAACTGGAGATTGCGTTTAGCGGGCTGCAAAATCCGCTCTTATTAAAGGAATGGTACGATAAAACCACAGAAACACCGATTAATTCGCTGGTGATGTTTAACCCGGCCTTCCATCCCAGCGAATTATCGTATCCTGTGGATGTTGTTAATTTCGCGCCGACACAGACGCTCAGGTTCATCTCCCGTAAAGCAATCGTTTACACGACCTATGACTATGCGAATGGCGCTTTATTCAGCTTGCGCGAGAATATCCTGAATACTCAAATTACTCAAATCGGGAATCAGGCAAGCAAAAAACTGGATCAGTTAAGTTATCAAAATCATAATCGGTGGTTGAAGCTGCCGGTAAATCTGTTGCAGGCAGCGATCACTCCTGTGGATCTCGGCTATAGCCTCATTTATACCCATGTCGGACTTGTATTTTATAGCCTGGCCAACCTGCCGTGGGATTTCTGGCATCATGTCCAGACCGGTACGCTGGGCGGTCTTTATCTGCCCCCATCCGATTCGAGCTTCGGCTGGCAAAGCGTCGCCAAAGGAACCGCCAATGCGGTGGATTATTTCCTGCCGACCAACATGTTATATCGGAACGAATCCGAGCAAGGCTTGTTCCGCCTGAACAAGCCGGGTTTGGGCAAAACCGGCCTGAACCATTTGGCCGAAGGGCGATGGATAGGCGGAAATTTATGGGGACTGGAGGATTATTACTCCTTAAGGGAACCATTCGGTGAAGCTGAATGTATCGATAACAAAAATCCCATCGTTTGCCGGAAAACGCTGATCGATTTAAAAAGCCTAAAAAAGCCGCCTTTTGCGCCCAATATAGGTCCCTCAACTTTCAGCCGCTTTAGCGCCGAACCTTTTGTTGCGGACATACCAACGGATTTCAGTCCCGGCGAAACCTTATGGCAAAGGGAAAAATTTTACTCCTTCGATGCCGGATACGTTTACGACTCCCATACTCCTCTAATGGGCGCGCATAGCGACCTGCGAAAACCCGAACTGCCGGATCAAGAAAATTGCCGGAACGAATCTTCCGATTGCAAAGACGTGGAAAAACGCGATTACACGTTTAATTTTGTCTTCAACTTTACCCAAACCAACTTTGAGCGCAAATTTTGCGAGTTGAATCCCAGAGAAATAGAGGAGTTCGGGGTTGTTTGCGCTGACAGGGAGAACGGAAAATAATAAAATTTTTGTTGGCGGTTTTTGATTTACGGTTGATGATCCAATGACCGCCTTTTCGACTATGCGCATGCGTGCAGTTATGGATTCGCTACGCGCTCTAACGAGTCCTGCACAAATCTGTCTGGAACAGATTTGCATTTACCCGTAGGTGCCAGACAGGATAGCCTGGCATGAGTCCATTTGTGCTCTTTAAGATATCGAAATGACGGACTTGTGTATCAGACTGTGAAACAGCGTCTAAATTTTTCCAGCTTTACAACAAAAGAGCGTTTAAACTCTCCAGAAACCAGAAAATAACCTATTGATATTATTATCAATAAAATTTTTTTGACTGGAAAATTCAACGCTGATGAGCGGAAAATGTTGGACGCTGTTTTCCAATCCTATAATGTTTAGCTTAATTCTAGTATTCAGTCATTCTTGTTTTGTCAGGTAAAAGTAAATCCGTTCGTCCTGACCCTTCGACTACGCTCAGGACTAAATGCCTTGTCGAAGCCTGTCATGAACGTGTCGAATGAGATGAGCGGATTTACGCTGAGTTAAACGATTTTTACCCGACATTATAAAAATGACTGTGTACTAGTCATATCCGTTCGGCGGTTTGACGTGAGTGATGCAGATTATGGGGTGAACAAAAAAGTATTGCCCACCTTACAAGGCTGACAGGCTAAGCACATCGTAAGAGCTTGTCTCAACAGGCAGCTGATCGAGTTGATGGGGCGAGAAATCTGTAAATCCGCCAGGATTCGCAGTGAACCGCTACGAACCCTGGCAAGATTAACAACTTTACTTTCTCTCGACTTGCGAAACGTCTCTGACCGCTCCTTTGGCGGCGGAGGTGGTCATTGCGGCATACGCCCTCAGTGCGGCCGATACGGTTCTTTGACGATTAACGGGTTTCCATGCCTGAGCGCCCTTGGCTTCCATTACTGCCCGACGTTGCTCGAGTTCTTCAACGGTTACGGCTAAGTGGATACGTCGGTTGGGAATATCGATCTCGATGGTGTCGCCTTCTTCCACCAAGCCAATCGCCCCCCCTTCGGCGGCTTCCGGTGAGGCATGGCCAATCGAAAGCCCCGATGTGCCTCCGGAGAAACGCCCGTCAGTCAGCAACGCGCACACTTTGCCTAAGCCTTTGGACTTGAGATAACTGGTCGGGTAGAGCATTTCCTGCATGCCGGGCCCGCCCTTGGGACCTTCGTAACGGATCACTACGACGTCGCCGGCGACGATTTCGTCCTTCAGGACGCCGGCCACGGCAGCGTCCTGGCTTTCGAAAATGCGGGCACGACCGGTGAATTTGAGGATGCTGTCGTCCACACCGGCGGTTTTCACGATGCAGCCATCCAGCGCGATGTTGCCGTGCAGCACGGCCAAGCCGCCGTCCTGCGAGTAGGCATGCGCCTTATCGCGGATGCAGCCTTCGGCGCGGTCATCGTCCAGCGTCGGGTAGCGCAGCGATTGTGAGAAGGCCACGGTAGTCGGAATGCCGCCGGGCGCGGCGCGATAAAAGTCTTTAACGTTTGCGTCGCTAGTGCGCTGGATGTCCCACTGATCCAGTGCGGCCGCCAGAGTCGGCGCATGTACTGTTGGCACGTCGCGGTTGATAATGCCGGCACGATCCAATTCACCCAAAATACCGATCACGCCGCCCGCGCGATGCACGTCCTCCATGTGGTATTTCTGGGTGGCCGGCGCGACCTTGGATAGACAGGGTACGCGGCGCGAAATCGCATCAATATCCGACATCGTAAAGTCGACGCCGGCCTCGTGCGCCGCAGCCAGCAAATGCAACACCGTGTTAGTTGAACCACCCATCGCAACATCCAGGCTCATGGCGTTCTGGAAGGCTTCAAACGTTACAATGGATCTCGGTAGGACCGAGCTATCGTCCTGTTCATAATAGCGCTTGGCCAGTTCGACAATGGTGCGGCCGGCGCGCAAAAACAGCTGTTTTCTATCGGCATGCGTGGCAACCAGCGAGCCATTGCCCGGCAACGATAAACCCAATGCTTCGGTCAAACAGTTCATCGAATTGGCTGTGAACATGCCGGAGCAAGACCCGCAGGTCGGACAAGCCGAGCGTTCCACGGCTGCGACTTGCTCGTCGCTGATGCTATCGTCGGCAGCTTCCACCATGGCATCGACCAAATCCAATGCGCGGCTTTGACCGTTCCAGTTGACCTTACCGGCTTCCATCGGACCGCCCGACACGAAGATCACAGGAATATTCAGGCGCAGAGCGGCCATCAACATGCCCGGCGTGATCTTGTCGCAGTTGGAAATACACACCAGAGCGTCGGCACAATGGGCGTTGACCATGTATTCCACGCTGTCAGCGATCAGATCGCGGCTGGGCAGTGAATACAGCATGCCGGAATGTCCCATGGCGATGCCGTCGTCCACGGCGATAGTATTGAATTCCTTGGCTACGCCGCCGGCTTTTTCGATCTCGCCGGCCACCAATTGCCCCATATCCTTTAAGTGGACATGACCCGGAACAAATTGGGTAAAGGAGTTGGCAATGGCAATGATAGGCTTGGTAAAATCCTCTTCTTTCATGCCTGTAGCACGCCACAGTGCTCTTGCTCCGGCCATGTTGCGGCCGTGGGTGGTGGTGCGGGAACGGTAATCGGGCATAGTGAACCTCAGAGGACAATTTAAGTTAATTAAAAGCAAATCTAAGTGATTTTACTCGAATTGCTTAACGACCGGCTACACCAGGACGACAAACTCTCTACTGTGCACCGGGTTTGCAGTCTGTAGGCCGTGGTGTTGAACGACAGCTTTCTGTTTGGCAGTTTCCACACGCTTAAATTTTTATATTGCATTAACTCTGTGTCCTCCATGTTCTCTATGGCAAATATCCTTTCAGCCTGATTTGGATAATCCTTTCACAGTCTCGCATGCAATGTTGCCGCCAGATCGACTACTTTTTGCACAGCGGCTTCGGTATCGTAAGTGTCGATTAAAAACGCGGCATGATCAGGATTGGCCTTGGCAAAAAAGGTGAATGCTCGATTAGCTAAGGAAATGAGCATGAAACAATTTGAATAACTCGCGGGGTAAATTTTCAGCGGGAGTGCAAGCTTTGCCTACATGGATGTAGGTAAGGGGCGTGAGCAGGAGCGGAAGCTTTGCCTACATGGACAGATATTTGCTCCTGCAATATCTGCATTGACCACATCCCTGTGGATTATGTAGGTAAGGGGCGTGAGCAGGAGCGGAAGCTTTGCCTACATGGACAGATATTTGCTCCTGCAATATCTGCATTGACCTCCAGGGATGGAGGAAATGCCGCAAGATTGCTGGGAGCAATCGCGGCCACCACATCCCTGTGGATTATGTAGGTAAGGGGCGTGAGCACGACTTGCAGGGATGCAGGAGGTACGACTCCACGGATGGAGGAGGTAGAATCGCGTCTGGAACAGCGATCGAGAGCACCGACAGTAGGCGCTTTAGGCGACGCAGGGAGCAGTTGCCGAGGAGCGGAAGCTTCGCCTCAAGCGCCTACTTTGGGAGCCTGCGCTCCGGCTATTGGAGTCTTGCCCAAAATATTTCATACAGAGTCCTTACTAAAATCTTCTTCATCTAATCCGCTCGCCGCTTCATATTTTTTATTTTGTTGTTATGTTCTGTATAAATCCTAGGCCCGACGCTCACTGATACCCGACCAATTCAACATAACCCTGCCCTGAAATCGCTTGACCGTTTTTGGTTCCGGTAATGCTGACCGCGCCTTCCCAATACCGGAAACTGACATTGAGTTCCTGGTCATTGATTAGCGGGACGATTTCGACTTCAAGTTTCCGGCTGGGCATGGATAACCGCCACCGCGACGGATAATTAATCTTTGAATCAGGACTGCGCCAGGTATCGAGAACTTTTATCGTGACATCCTGCATTTTCAGCGGCACTTTTATATTGTCTGCCAGAACGAGCGAGCCGGCGCTGTTGCTGTCTTGCTGTCCGTCTTTGCGCCTTAATTGATAAAACATCAATTCAGTGTTATCGGAGAACTGCAAGGCAAACCAGTCCCAACCGCTTTGTTCTTTTGACAGGGAACTGGTGCTCCACTCCCGGTCCATCCAGCTATTACCGGTTACTGAATGATTAATGCCGGCTATGCTCAGAATGCCCTGCGTCGGCAATCGGGTATAGGAGTAATAATAGGAGGCATTGCCGGGTTCGGCGCTTTTTTGGCTCAAACCCTGCTCTCCCTGTAAAACCAGGCCTTTTTGCGCATTTAACAGCAGATCAATGGCAAATTGCTCGCTTTTAGCCCGCAAACGTAGAGGAAAATCACTATTGCCCTCTGCTGTTGCCGACCAGTCATATAGCCAGACGTGATATTTGTCATTGTCGGCGCCGGCAAGCTCGTTGCCCGCCCTGCTGAAAAGCTCATCCGTGTAAAAACGGTTTTCTTTGACATCGGTCAGCGTCAAATGAGCCATGTACAGTTGATTATTGCGCCAGACAGACGGGGACGATGGTCTATTTGCCGACAGCGCAAAGCGAAAAAAAGTCAGTTCATAGCCGAATTTTCGGCCCTCGGGATTTTCCAGATTGCCGGTGAAATACCACCATTCCGTCCGGTATAAATTGTGCGCGCCGTGATCGGATGGAAATGAAAACTTTTGCGGCTTTAAGGCGCGGGCAAAATCTGCGTCGCCTTGGGATAACAGATCGCTAAAAGAGCTGACTCTTGGCGCGGCGGTTTCGCTGAGAAATTGATCGGCAACGGGTTCGGTATCGGATGGAAACATCCCAGGCCTCCGTAAAACAATCACGACCAAGATAACCGGCAGTATGATAATGCCAAGAACAATCCGCCGGCCTTTCATTCTGACCGCAACGCCTCTGCGGGCTTGGTTTGCGCCATTTTCAGCGCGGGCAAAATGCCGGCCAGCGTTGCCGCAATCAGCGCCAAGGCCAGGCCCTGATAAACCTCTCCGGCATTGAAATGAAACGCCATTGCCCAGCCGAATGCGCGCTGGTAAATCACAAAAATCAACATATAGGCGACGATATAGCCGACAGGTATGGCAATGAGGCCGGCAACCAATCCCATCAACGCCGTTTCGCCGGTAATCAGCATGGCCAGTTGGCCGGAAGTGACGCCTATGGCCCGCAAAATGCCCAGTTGCCGGGTTCGCTCAAACTGCAACGCCATCAACGCGCTGAACACGCCGACAAAAGCGATGAGCGCTGACAGCCAGCGCAATGTTTCAGTAATGGTAAAAGTCTGTTCAAACATCTCCATTGACGCTTTGTAAATCGCCTGATCGGATTTGACCGACTGCTGCCCGGTGATAAGCTTGTTGATCTGGTTTTCCAGTTGCTGCAAGTCGGCACCGTCCTTGGCATAAACGCCGATGCCGGAATAGCCCAAATCCGGCCAGTAACGCTGGTAATTCCGGCGGCTCATAGCCAGATGTCCCCGGTCGCCGCTGTAATCGGCATAGATGCCTATCACTTCAAACGGCTGACTGCCGCTATCGGTTCGCAACAGGATGTTCTGGCCTGTTTTTATATTATGGTGATAGGCGTAGGGTTCGGTGACGATGACGGTCTGTTGCTGCTCAAACTTGTCCCAGAGTTCATTATCGGTTTCATGTTTAAAGATAAAGCCCGGCCTGGATTTTTCGTTCAGCTCAAACACCGCTACTTTGGTAAAGTCGTTTTCCGCCGCCGCACCTGCGGACACGCCCTCTTTAGAGATTGCCGCACTTGTTCCAGACAAGTCTGCGGCATACACACCATCCCTGGCGAGCGCCGCACCTGCTCCAGGCAGGTTTGCGGCATACACACCATCCCTGGCGATAACGTTGGTATGCAATACGCTGCTGAGCATTTGTACGCCCTGAAGTTCGGCCAGTTCTGCCTTTAAACGATGATCCTCCTCTGCCTTGGCACCGGGCATCTTCTCACCCGGCAATGACACATAAAGATCGGCACGGAGACTGGTTTGTATCCAGTCCGCAACGGTCTGCCGGAAGCTGCCTATCATCAAATCCATGCCTATCGTCGCGGAAACGGCAATCATTAACGCGGCGATGGCGATGCCTGACCTGCTGAGTTCAGCCGAGACCATGCGTGCCGGCAAGCGGAATAAGACGCCTGAAAATCGCCCGAATACGCGCTCGACCAGTTTCATAAACATCAGCGTCAAGGCGGGCGTCAGCATGGCAAAGCCAAACAGCAGCAGGAAAATACTGGCCAAACCCAAGACGATGCTTTGGCCGGACCATAGCGCCAGAGCCGTTCCGCCGAGTATAAATATAAAGCTGATCAGACTCGCGGTTTTGATGAGCCGGCGCAGGCCCGATTCCAATTGCGACCGGACCAATACCGTTACCGGCGATATGCGCGTTGCTTCAAACGCAGGCGGCAGAACCGCCAGCAGTGTAGCGGTGATTCCCAGCAATGCGCCCTTGCCTAACTGTAAAGGCGTGATCATTAATGAAGCCGCATCGATGCGAAAATAAATGGCGTTGATGGTTCCCGAAATCAGATACAACAGTCCCTGTCCGAGCACAATGCCCAGCGCGATACCGATCAGGGTACCGATAACCGCCAGTAACAACGCTTCTTCGATAATCAATTTAAAAATCTGGCTTCGGGTAACGCCGATTGAACGCAAACTACCGATCAAACGCCGACGCTGCATAACCAGAAAAGTCATCGTGTTGTAGATCAGGAACATGCCCACCAGCAACGAAAGCAAGCCCAGGGCTTTTAAATTGATCGAAAATGCCCGAGTCATTTCCCGCATGGCTTGCGACTGGCTTTCTGCCTCGACTAGCAAGGCATTGCCCGGTAGCGCCTTGCGTATTATCTCCAGGGATGGCGTGTATGCCGAAGTAGGTGCGATGTCAGGCTGATCTTTATCGATCAGCACTTCAATGGAACTGAGCCGGCCAAACACGCCCAATACCTCCTGAGCCGTGGCGATATCGGTAATAATCAGCCGGGACAAAACCTGTTCGGATACCGCGTTGTTTGGCGATAATAATCCGATAATTTTTAACCGGCGCTCGCCCTGTTCGGTCTCGATAGCTAAATCATCATTAATCTTCAGGCCCAAACGCGATGCGGTTTGCTCACTGAGCAGCGCAGTATCCGGCTCGGTGATCAAGCGGCTTAGCCAATCAGCGGTCGTGTCTTCATGATGCCGGGTTTGCCAGATCGATTGAAATGATTTCTCAGTAAACGGGTCGATTCCAATCAGGTTGAAACCGGCATCAGTTTGCTTTGACGCCACAATATACCCGCTCACTACCGGCGATAGTTTTTGTATGCCCTCCTCGACTCTGAGCCGTCGATACAGTTTCTCATCAAGGCCGCCATCGCCGGCAATAATCCTGTGAGTGGCCACCCCGGAAAATGCCTTGCCTGCCTGATCAAAAGCGTTGAGCGAACTTTCCATCGCCAGATCGATAGAAATCACCACCGCTACGCCCAGCGCTATGCCCACAATCGCCAGCGCCAACTGCCAGGGGTGTTGCCATAAAAAATTGCGGCTGGCGCGATTTAGAACGGAGCTCATCGGTCCATCCTCAACCGCCGCGCTTGTTCCCTACAAGCCTGCGGCATACACACCATCCCTGGCGATAACCAGGGACTTGTTGCGGATTGAAAAAACCCGGTCGGCTTTGCCGAGCACCTCATGGCTATGGGTCACCATGATCAGGGTCTTGCCTGCTTTTGTGACCAGTGTGTCGAACAGCTCCAGTACCTGTTGTCCGGTCTCCAGATCCAGATTACCGGTCGGCTCATCGGCGAGAATGACGTCCGGATCATGAATCAGCGCACGGGCAATCGCGACCCGTTGCTGTTCCCCGCCGGACAGGCGGTCGGGATAGGTGTCAAAACGGTCGGCGAGATCAAGTTTCTCCAGTAAGTCGGTAACTTTATTCCGCTCCTGGCGGCTTATGCGCTTGATCAGCTCCAGAGGCAACAGCAGATTTTCACCCACCGTCAATGTTGAAATCAGGTTATAAGCCTGGAACACAAACCCGATATGATGCCTGCGAAACAGGGTGCGATCATGTTCGGAAAGTCCGGTTAGCTGAATGCCGTTAATGACAATTTCGCCGCTGTCCGGCTGGTCGATGCCGCTGACCAGATTTAGAAAAGTCGATTTACCGGAACCGCTACGGCCTAATAAAACAATCAACTCGCCGCTACTCACCTGTAAATTTAAGTCACTAAAAATATCATGCCGCTGCCCGGCTTCCTGATAGCTTTTACTCAGCTGATGTATGTTTATGGCAGCTTTTGTTGACATAACGACTCGGATAAGATGGTTGTTTAAAGCATAACAGATTCCTGTTCGTGGCTGTAATCACATAGAAATAGATGCGCCCTCCTGTCGATATTTTCTTGAAAAATATTATCCGGCTGACACTCTTCTGGAAGAAATGCGTCGTGGTAGATGGCAACTCCTGAATTCCGAGCAACAGCTGGTTTTTAAGGTGCGAAACTGAATAGGCATCTTCCTGGCCGGCAATTTAGCAAAAAAATTAGCTACACAGTTTGCGGATTGCCAAGCCATTGGAATTTCAGTTCAGGCTTGTTCTTGCACAATCGCCATAAATCGCTTGAGCAGGCTATTAGCCGCGTTGGTATTGCAAATTGCCGCTTTTAACTCGTCGACATTATGCCCTTCCTTCAGCAATGAGGCGGATTGTTCATTAACATAAGCTCTCATAATGTCCGCTGAAAATTCCGGGTGAAATTGCATGCCCCAGGCACTGTCACCCAGGCGGAACGCATGATGAATTTCAAACGAGTTTTCTGCAAGCCTTAGCGCATTCGGGGGTAACTTGATAACCGTTTGGGCATGTGTAGTGTGTGCAAGAAAATTATCGGGCAAAGCGCCCAGCAACCTGTCCTGTTTGCCTTCAGGGGTCAACTGAATAGAGACAGTACCTATCTCACGGCCTTTAGGATGATAATCCGCATGTCCACCCATCGCCTCCGCCAGCAATTGATGGCCAAAACAAATCCCCAGTAGCGGGATACTACGTTCCAATACTTGCGGTATCCAGATGACCAGCCGCTGCATCCAGGCAGCCTTATCCGTGACCATCGCAGGAGAGCCCGTTATGATCACGCCCGATATCGTGTCAACAGACGGTAAGGCTTCGCCGGCCATGATGTTGACTACCGTTATGACAGCGTTAGACGATCCCAGGGCGCGAATTATCCAATCCTCAAAATCGCCTAACCTTTGCCGAAGTGTAGGGAGAGTAGACCCCGTTTTGATGATAATAAATGATTTCATAGACGTTGTTATCGATGATAAAAGTGCCAATAAGCATGGGAGTTTACCCGTAAGTGTTCCTTAGAAAAGTCATTCTCAGCGCTTTATGGGTATCCGGTTGGAAAGGAAAAAACAACGGCATGCGGAGCGCGGCTCTGCTTGTGAAACCTGCATCCCTGATGGGTCACGACTTAAGTCGGTAGCCTACTCTTTCTGACAGTATGGCAGTGGACTGTGATTGTTACCTGCTCAATAAGGGCAGTTTTTGCAGCCATTTCCACAGCATGAGCCGCGTTTTAAGTGATACCATTGGGTAAAAACGTATTGATCGCTTTCAATTAAATAGTCTATGCCTTGAATCAATTTATCATTGCCTCGGTATTGACGTGCAACAGCTATTTGTTCCGGCTGACTCGATGCATCAATAAACTCAGCAACTCTTTCTGTTATGGCTTTACCAAGGCAATCCGGACAAAGACAATCCTGTTGAAAGTCAGCGGGCATAATGGCTGGATAAGCTTCGCACCAGCACGGCTCTCCGGCTTGAGAAGAACCACAGACTAAAACGACGTTACACGCTGAACAGCGCTTGTTTTGTGTGCTGACTTTATTTTTCAATAGCGGTACCATCAACTTATTTATGAGATGCAAAATTTTCAGTCACCGATACCGGCATTCCATGAAAGCCACAGGTTAGGATCGGCTATTGTTCCTATTTCATCAAAGATGAATAATACGTGTAATGACGACCTTTTCGCCATTAGATATGGGCTCCACTTTAAACAGTTATTATAAATATTCCAATGCAAAACCCTGCTAACAGTTCCTTGCCTGCCAATTCCGGAGGTAACCAATCGATTCAACCTGTTTTGTCTGCCATCCGTATTATCGGCATCGTTATTTTAGGTGGCTATTCCGGCATGTGGACACATCGTTTCTTCAATCCAGAACCTCAAGGATACAATGAGAGCCCGACTCAGGCCGGAAAAACACCGCTTGAAAAAACAGCAAACTCTCAAAGCGAATACGTTAAAAAAGCCCATAAGGAAGAGTCCGCTAAGCAGGCAGCCGAGATACTCCCCGATGTTATAGCCGCCACCCTACCTTCTGCTGACAATGAGCATACCGTTGCCGTTGACCTGCAACAGCTCAACGTTTCCGGCATCATTGTCCACTTCATGGATTCCCCTTATCTTACATTTCAGGGTGAAATTGATAAACAGAGTGATCGGTTTTAAAAATTCAGATTTAGGCGGACAATATAAGGAAGTTTTTACTTTTAGCTTGGGAACTTAATTTCCTGAGCGTCTGCCTATTAATTTTATCTGCACCGGATTTACGTTCCGACCCGCAATAAGGAAAAATAATGTCTCACATAGTCGTTTGTGCGCTGTACAAATTTGTCACCCTGGAAGATTATCAAGCTTTGCGTCAACCCCTGCATGATGTCATGGAAGCCAACCAAGTTCGCGGCACTTTGTTGCTGGCTGGCGAAGGCATCAACGGCACGATAGCCGGATCACGCCAAGCCATTGATACAGTACTGAACTGGTTGCGTAGCGATCCGCGCCTGGCGGATATCGACCACAAGGAATCGCTGACCGACAAACCGCCTTTCAACCGCACCAAAGTTAAACTCAAAAAAGAGATCGTGACGATGGGCGTGGAAGGCATCGACCCTAAACGCGTAGTGGGCACTTATGTCAGCCCTAAAGATTGGAACAAACTGATTTCCGATCCTGAGGTGATACTGGTCGATACGCGCAACGACTACGAATTTAAAGTCGGCACCTTTAAAAACGCCATTAACCCGAATACAACCAGTTTTCGCGAGTTTCCCGACTACGTTAAAGACAATCTCGATCCCGAAAAGCACAAAAAAGTCGCGATGTTCTGCACCGGCGGTATCCGCTGCGAAAAATCCACGGCTTTCTTAAAAGAACAGGGTTTTGAGGAGGTTTATCATCTCAAGGGCGGCATATTAAAATATCTGGAAGAAGTCCCCGCACAGGAAACGCTTTGGGAAGGCGAATGTTTTGTTTTCGACGAGCGGGTTACGGTTAATCTCCAGCTTGAAAAAGGCAATTACGACCAATGCAACGCCTGTCGCCTGCCGATCACCGAAGCCGATAAAGCCAGCGAACACTATCAGCAAGGCGTTAGCTGCCCTCATTGTTACGATAAAATCCCGGTCGAGCGGAAAACCCGTTTCATGGAACGTGAAAAGCAAATGGAATTAGCCAAACAGCGCGGCGAAGCACATATCGGCGCCGATGCCGCCAAAACGCTGGTACAAAAGCGCGTAGCCAAGCTGCACCGGCGGCAACGCGTGTCAGAAGAGTGAATGACCGAGCAAAATTTATAGTAGTTCAGATTTAACAATTAGTTTTCGGAAACGGCAACTGGTTATTGAATGCCTCAGTGAGGCTATTGTCAGCAAATATGTAACACCCTTAACGATAAAACCGGGCTTCGCGGCGCAAATCATCAAGCTGCCGTTCGTGATAGTAAAGATCATCATGCAGATGATGGTACCTGCGATCCATGTGCCGCAGATCGGAACGAATCCGCTCGCGGTCCTTATCGCTTAATTTTTTGTTGTGCAAACTGCTTTCTTTGCTGGAGATTTCTCGATCAAGCCGGTCCAGTTCAGCGCGGTGTTCGTAGAGAGTAAAGGCCGCTGAATGATAGCGGCTAAATAAGCCATCTATGGAGGGCGGACAGACATGCTGGTACTGATGCCCATTTAATCCTACGCTGAAAGCATTATCAATTCGGCAGTAATCGTGCAATCCTTGTTCGCGACCGGCAAAATACGCCGCATTGTTGATTGCAATGCCATATTCATAACAGGCTTTTACGTGATCTGACAGACGGCTACTGGTTTGACCGGCGAGCCCATCACGAACACCCAGTCCAAACCAATCGCCACGACGACAATCTTCCTGGCTCAAGGTCGCGCAACCTGATAGAAAAATCACACAAAGAAATCCTGTTAAACGATGCAATTGACTTCTCCCTTCTTCAGTTTTCATGGTTGAGTTCGACGAAGGATTGCTCAGTTTGCAAAACTGCTTTTAGTTTTTTCCAATCGTTGGCAGTGGTTTTTCTAGCTAAAAAAAATAAATTCATTAAATAAAAACAGTAGAGTAATCATTTCCAGCGGGAAAGTGTAGACGATCTTTTAGGGTAAAGCTGGCAAATTTTCCACGCTAATTGGCAACAAGGTCAGAGTAAATCTAAATTGTTGCTATAGAATTGACCTTACCCCCTATCACTTTGCTTAAATAGCGAGTCATACCGGCATGGACTGCCGGTATCCGGGACACAGGGATGTGTCTGAAATTTGCCATCCATGGCTTCCGGATTCGCTACGCGCTCTAACGGGTCCGGCACAAATCCGTCCGAAACGGATTTGCATTAACCCGAAGGGTGTCAGGCAGGATAGCCTGATATGAATCCCTGCCGGAATGACGTATTGGAGATTTTCGTTAAACTGATAGGTGTTAAGATCATTCCCATGCTCTGCACAGCATTATTTCGGTTGATGCAGCGTTAACGACAATCCTGCTCAATATTCTCTTGAACGAAAACTGACAATGGTGAAGGAATAGCCTAACTCTTTCAGTTACCCCATAGGGCTAACATGCATTATAAGCTGCCGCAGTCTATTTTATGAACACCTCAGCTGATTCAGGATTTGAGCATATTGTGAATTGAAAAACATCAGATTCTTAGTGAGGCTAGCGGTCGTCTTTATCGGCATACACATTATCAACAAGCTTTTTAAACCAGATAGGCCGAAAGATCACTATAAACAATCCTATCGTAGTGGTGATGGGAAGTAGAGGTATCAACATGAAAATAATAAGAACTAAGGCACATTTGATTCTGGCAGCGACAGAGACCTTTATCATCTTTCTTCCTCTTATCTGAGATGCTTATCAATTTGCGTAATATAGCCCTGTTTCATTAAATCGTAGGCATAAAAAGCTTTTAATAATCATTAAAATTCAATTAGATGGCAATCTATTTTTGTTGTTTGGTAAATTTTTAAGCTATTTCATGAAAATATTGGACGCTTTTTTACACTTTAAGTGATATTTAACCCCATTAAAATTGACAAGCTGCCAATTTTTTCATACTTTCACTTCAATTTATGTTTCTGACGGGAGCGGAATTACTCCCATTCAACCGTCATTCGTGACTCCCTAGGCAAAATTTACATGTGAGTGCCGCTTCATTTTTGAGGACTCTCTATGAACCACCAAACTCCCGCACGTCGAAGATTCATTAAGCAAGTGATTTTAGGCGCCAGCGCTTTGTCACTTCCACGATTCAATGTCCTGGCTCGGCCCGCCAAGGATCGTCTGGGTGTCGCCCTGGTAGGGCTGGGCCTGTACAGCACTAACCTTCTGGCCCCCGCCTTGCAGCGAACGAAGCACTGTTATCTTGCCGGCATTGTCACCGGGACACCGGCCAAAGCCGAGCAGTGGAAACGGCGCTATGGCATTCCGGATCGGGCTATTTATGACTATCAATCGATGCATAAGATCGCCAACAACCCGGACATCGATGTCGTCTATATCGTGCTGCCCAACGCCATGCATTTAGAGTACGCCATCCGCGCCGCCAACGCCGGAAAGCACGTCTGGTGCGAAAAGCCCATGGCCCTGACAGTCAAGGAATGCGAAGCTATCATCAAATCCTGCCGGGATAACAAGGTCAGGCTGGCGATCGGCTATCGCATGCAGCATGAGCCCAATACCCAGGCCGTGATCCGCTTCGGCAAAGAGAGAGTCTATGGGCCGGTAAAATCGATATCGGCCGCCGCCGGATTCTACTACAACCGAACCGATCACTGGCGGCAGAAAAAGAGCATGGGCGGAGGTGCGATGTACGACATGGGGGTTTATTCGCTACAGGCCGCGCGCTATTGCAGTGCTGAAGAGCCGATCGCAGTGACCGCCCAACAGTCGACGACCCGTCCGGAAATTTTCAAGGATGTGGACGAAACGATGACCTTCGATCTCGAATTTCCCAGCGGCATCAGGGCGCATTGCCAGACCAGCTTCGCCAGGAGCATGAATTCCCTGCGCGTGAACTGCGAAAAAGGCTGGTATCAACTGGAACCCTTCCAAAGGTATAGCGGTATCCGTGGATCAACCAGCGACGGCAAGACATTGGACGCCTTCCTGGACAGCCAGCAAGCCAGGCAAATGGATGACGATGCCTTCGCTATTTTACACAGTCAACCGCTGCTGGTGCCTGGCGAGGAAGGGCTACGCGATATTCGGGTCGTGGAGGCGATATTCTCATCAGCGAATACCGGTCGGAGAATAGCGATCTAACAAGTAATGGAATACTAGAAGTTTGTAATCGGTACTGCGCACTATTTCACCCCTATCGTGCGCGACGTGAGTTTGCGCAAACACCGACAAGAAGCACCAATCCGCATCCCGAAATGCTGCCTGATGTCATTTGGCTCTCCCGGATTTGTTTCCAAACGGATTTCATCGAACGCTTGATCTACATTGGTGAACCCAATCAGCGGTAACACCCTATCGCTAAGCTCATAATGGCACCAATATGAGCTTAGAGTAAGAGCATTATGGCGGCGGCAAACAAAGGGCCGAGCCTCGTAGCTTGAACAAGCGCCATGTTACAAAAATGGACAAGAGGTTGGCCGTGAAAATCTTGTAAAAGGCGTAGAAGATTTACCGACGCTCTAACAAAAAACGCCTAAGCTTTCCAGCTAAAAAAAATCAATAACATATTGATTTTATTACTTTTTTAATCGATATATTAATACTGAAGAGCGGAAAAAGACTATAAGCCGCTCTGCAATTTAAGCGAATAAAACGGACATAAAACTGGAAAATATTGGACGCTGTTTTTATAATTGCGATGGGCAAAATTAGTCAAATTCAAACCCAAGCTCCTTGAAAAAAATCGTTGCCATCCATAAATGGCGACAAGGAGAAACTAATTTTTCCTAACCAAGAAACTGTATAGATAACTTGATTATTAATGGAGAAAAAACTATGAAAAAATTAACATTGATTTGTTCAGGTTTATTGTTGGCGTCAAGTTCTGCTGTTTTCGCTGTTGAAGAACACGGAAAGGCTGCGCTTGAACGTGCTGGCGCGGCGGCTAAAGCGAGTAGTGCCAAAGAAATAGTGAAGCACGCAAGCGCAGCATTGGAGCATAGCTTAGCATCAGCTATAGTACTCAAAGGCACTTCTCAAAAACGCATGGAATCCGCTTCCAATCATTTGGAAGAAGCCATTAATGAGGGTAATTTAGGACATACAGACCAAGCCAAAACACATGTTAACGCGGCAATAACGGAAATTCAGGGCGCTAATACGTAATATCAAATTTAACAGAAGCCGGTTCTCATACCGGCTTCTTTGTCTTGCGACAGAACCATAATTGCGTTGTTTTACGGCGACTTTCTTCGGCAACCTTAACAACTATCAGTTTTAATGAGTACGCCCAATCCGTCATACCCGGCCTCCCCTCTCTCAGTCGCCATACATGACATGAAAAACATGCACAACCAATAGACTATCGACCCCAAAAAATCATGATATTTCAGAATCCTAATTTTCTATCTGACGGACCCCATCGGTTTTTATGCCAGCGAAGGTGGCTTTATCTGTTTATCCGAGGTGAGTAAGCTGGTTTCCAAAATTGCCGATAATTTGTATTCGCCAATGTCTTGCTTAAACCAGTTGTTAGCTATCCGACCATGCAACTCTCCCAACTTGTTTTGCAGGTCATCAAGAATGCCCCGTAATTGTGCCTGGGTCGTTTGCCGGGTATCGATGGCTTTCACATAACTTTCCAGTTTCAAGACCTCTTCCGGCAACGCATCGCTATTCGGCAGCGCATTAATGCAGGTCGCAATTTCTGCAATACAACAACTGACTGATCGAGGCAGGTTGGCGTTCAGTAATAAAAAGTTAAGCACATCATCGCCATTAACACTGCTTCTGACATGTTGCCGATACATTAACTGGGCATTGAGCGCCTTTAAAATGTTAACCCACAAGATAGCCTCGTATTGGCGCATTTCATCACTACGCGAATCCGCCAGCAGCAAGGAAGCCAAATCCAGAATCCGGCTGGTCATATCGGCGCGTTCAATATTTTTGCCCAAACGAATAAACCGGTAAGGGTGATTGTGGCTCATATAGCCCGATAACAGCCCGGTGAATCGCTGGGAACCTTTCAGAATTTCGTTCAGAAGGGCAACGCGGTTGCTGCGGTTGTAGACCGAATCTCTATTATTTTTTACAAACAGATACATTTCATTGACCTGTTCCCAAGCTTCATCGGGCAGCAAGTCCCTGGAAGTGCGGATATTTTCCCTGGCCGCGCTTAAAGACGAAAACAAAGACCCAGGAAAGCTTTCGTCGCTTAACAGAAACCGGGTAATGGTGTGTTCGTTGGCGGTTTTATAGTTTTCATAAAACCGCGACTCCGCGGCATTGATACGAATCAGCTGCTGCCAGCCCATTTCAACGCCGTTAGGTAAATCCATCAATAAATTCATATGCACACTGACCAATCTGGCGATATTTTCAGTGCGTTCCAGGTAACGTGCCAGCCAATACAGGCGTTCTGCTGAACGGGATAACATTAGTTGCGCTCCATATCGATGATCCAGGTGTCTTTGCTGCCGCCGCCTTGCGATGAATTAACCACCAGCGAACCTTTTTTCAGTGCGACTCGGGTTAAGCCGCCGGCTGTAACAAAAGTGTTCTCACCTTGCAAAATAAACGGTCGCAAGTCTATGTGCCTGGGTTCAAGTTTACCTTTGCACAAAGTAGGTGCGGTAGAAATCGCCAAGGTGGGCTGGGCAATGTAATTTCGTGGATTTTTTTGAATAATTTTCCGAAACTCGGCTATTTCCCTGGTGGCTGCATGCGGCCCTACCAGCATGCCGTAGCCGCCCGACTCATTGGCAGGTTTGACGACCAGTTCCGGCAAATGATCCAGCACATATTCCAGGTGTTCAGGGTTATCGCACAAGTATGTTTGCACATTCGGCAAGATCGGTTCCTCGTTCAGATAATAGCGGATCATTTCCGGAACGTAGGCGTAAACTACTTTATCGTCCGCAACCCCTGCTCCCGGTGCATTAGCCAGAGACACATTGCCGGCTTTCCAGGCCCGCATTAAGCCTGGAACCCCCAATGCGGAATCTTTTCTAAAAACTTCAGGATCAAGAAAATCGTCGTCGATACGCCGGTAAATCACATCGATTTTTTCCAATCCTTCGATCGTGCGCATATATACGCAATCATCGTCATTAACGACCAGATCGCCGCCTTCGACCAGCTGCGCGCCCATTTGTTGCGCCAGATAAGCATGTTCGAAATAAGCCGAGTTATAAATGCCGGGCGTTAACACGACAATTTGCGGCTTTTTGATATGCTCGGGCGCAAGAGACGCCAACATATCCTGCAAGCGTCCGGGGTAGTCGTCGATAGGCAGGATGTCTATGTTTTGCAAAATCTCGGGAAATACGCGTTTGGTAATAATGCGGTTTTCCAGCATATAGGAAACGCCGGAAGGGACCCGTAAATTATCTTCCAATACATACATAACGCCGTCTTTATCACGGACTAAATCAGTACCGCAAATGTTGGCCCAAACGTTGTGCCGGGGTTTCATACCGATACATTCTTTACGGAAGTTTTTTGAACTATTGATAATCTCGGCGGGCATTTTGCCCGCTTTAATGAACTCCTGTTGATCGTAAACATCCGCTATAAAACGATTTAAAGCAGTCAATCGTTGTTTTAAACCTTTTTCTATTTTTCGCCATTCTGTCGAGCTGATGATGCGGGGGATAATGTCAAACGGCCAGGCCCGGTCTATGTTACCCTCATCGCTGTAAACCGTGAAACTGATGCCCATTTCCAAAATAGCCAGTTCAGCAGCCATTTTGCGTTTATCGATATCGTTCTTATTGAGCGAATTTAAATACTGGCACAAGCGATAACTAATTTGTCTAGGCTGGAACTCGGAACACATGAGTTCATCGTAAGCACTATCGGTTTTGTAGTTTTCCCAGATTGATTTCATGACATTTCATAAGGCTAGTTGGCTTTATGAAATTAGAGCAGTATTTATGCCATCTCTATATACGGCATGAATTGCTTATACGGCCGCATGTTTGAGAGCTAATGCACAGCCACTGTATCTATATAAGTAATACCCGGTACGGCGGCAGTTTCAGGAAGGATAAGAAAGCGGAAGTCAACTTATATAAGCCTGTTTTCGACCTTGTTCGCTCCAAGTTGGTGCGGCTTGAGCTTCAAAATGAGTTATTCGGGCAATTTATTGGCGTGTTTGTATCGTTGGCATGCGCTACGTCACTGCCATTAAGTTAAGAGATACGCTGGTTCCCAAGCTCTTGCTCTCGTCGTTATACACAACGCTGTTCAAGAGCCGTCATGGTACCGGACAGCCGCTGTAGGGCGTGCCGTGCGCGCCTTATACCCAGAGGGCATAAGTTTCGTTTGAGCAGGCAAGCTGCTCAACTCAGCTTTATAACGCGCATGAAATCAGTTGGGCGGCTTGAGCTCAACGGCCACTGGGCAAAAGTTAAATCCTGCCGGTCTCTGAGTTCTCCAAGGCGCGCACGGCACGCCCTATGCGAAGACCTTCCGCGTGGGAACGAGGGCTAAAACATTGCTAACCATTCCCCTATACAATTCCATCTAACCACTTGGTACAACACTTGCTTTGGTTTTAACAATAAAACTTGTAGAGAGTCCACTATGCCAGCCATTAGCCATTCCTCATCGTTTCCTGTTCAGGGTGACAAAGAAAACTCAGCATTCTTTAACAATTATCTGGGCAAATTGCTCGAAGAGCGCGATAGCTTGAACTTAAGCAACATGATCCATGAAATCGATGCGATGATGTTGACAGTCGAACCCGGAAAATCGATTGAATACATCGGTGAACTCTGTCTGATGTCGCCTTACCATTATCTGGTCACGCTGGAAAGCGAGTCGCATTGGACGCACGTCTTGCGTATCGATATGTCGGCTCCGGACCTGATTATTCGTGAAGTGAAAAACGATGACACCAAAGGCATTTTCCGCAGTCTGAATGAAGTGTTCCCGATTGGCTCAAGCAAGCCGCACAGTCGTTATATGGGAGAAGTGTTGCGGGTGACCAATCTGCATGAAGTCGTTAAATTGCAGCAGTGCAGGGGCTTTCGATTTTTTTCCCAGGATGAAGTTCGCAAGCTGGAGCTGCCGGGCAACTTGGCTATCACCAAACCTTCACCCTATACCCATAACATAGTCGCCTATTTAGAACGGGCACCCGAGGAACCGCGTGTTTATGCGTTGGGCGTCAGCAGTTTCCGTTGCGATGCCCAACAAGTCTGTGAAATTGCCAAGCAACGGCAAAAGGCATTAGGCATAGACGGTCTCATTTTACCGGTGGACCATTTGGCGACCCGTATTTACAGCCAAAACAGGGAAGTAGCGATTCTGGAATGGCTGTCGTTATCCAGCTATTACTACTGGGGTTCATTCGATATCGTCGATCAGAATTCATCGACCAATGTCACCAAAAGTATTCATTATTCTGATGAGATGCGTAGCCCTGCCAAAGTATTTACCGCCAATAACACGCCTTATTTCGTTAATCATTTCAAGATATTTCCTTCGCCGACTGAGAATTTCGTGCGCAACTATGGCCCCAGATTGCACCATATTGCACTGGCGGTTAAAGACGGTAATCAGCAAGGCGTAGAAAATATCGATTTTGTTGTTAATGCCATTAGCGAGCAAGGCAAAAGCTTTTTACTGGATGTGGTCGGTTCCAAAGATGAAGGTTTAAAACAGATTTTTTCCAGCGCGTCTGAGCATTCCTCATTGATTATTGAATATGTACAGCGCTTTGGCGGTTTCCAGGGATTCTTTACCAAAGACAATGTCGCCGAACTGACGCATGCGGCGGGAATCGAAGAGGAATTATTGCGGATGCAGAATGAAGCCAAAAAGACAATTCCGGTTTAGAGCGGTTTCCTTGAAAAAACACTTTAGCGTTGTCCTCGTTCCCACGTCCTACGCTCGTCTTTATACACAAGTGTCTGCGGGACAACATCATTCCAGTGAAATGACCGACTGCAACGTAGGGCGTGCCGTGCGCGCCTGCCTTGGGAGCCAAGAGCGCGCACGGCACGCCCTACCAATGAAGATATATAACGACAAGCGCACTGCGTGGGAACGAGACAAAATTTGCAATGCCCAATACTTCGGCAATAGGAAAAAATCATGACCATTCGAGTCGCTGTTCGTCACAAAACCGTATACAGCTTTGATAGAGCGGTATCCCTGTCGCCGCATGTCTTCAGGTTGCGCCCGGCGGTGCATAGCCGAACGCCGATTAAAGGCTATAGCTTGCGTATTGAGCCTGAAAACCATTTCATCAACTGGCAGCAGGACCCGTTCGGCAACTTACTGGCGCGGGTGGTGTTTCCGGAAAAATGCACAAAACTCAGCGTTGAAGTGGAAGTCATTGCCGATATGACGGTCATCAACCCCTTCGATTTCTTTGTTGAAGATTATGCCGAACACTATCCGTTTAAATACAATGCGCTATTGCTGAAAGAATTACAGCCTTACCTGGAAATCACCGAGCAAGGCCCCTTACTGAAACAATGGCTGGCCGGTTTTAATCTTGATCAACGCAACATCAACGACTTCCTGGTTGACATCAATCGCACCGTTTTTCAGGCGATTAATTACAACATTCGCATGGAAGTCGGTATCCAAAACTGCGAGGACACACTCGACAAGCACAGCGGCTCGTGCCGGGATTCGGCCTGGTTGCTGGTGCAAACACTGCGTCATTTAGGGCTGGCGGCGCGATTCGTGTCCGGTTATCTGGTGCAACTGACTGCCGATGTCAAATCGCTGGACGGCCCATCCGGGCCGGAGCAGGATTTCACCGATTTACACGCCTGGACTGAAGTCTATATCCCTGGCGCCGGTTGGATAGGGCTTGATCCGACTTCCGGCTTATTGGCAGGAGAAGGCCATATTCCGCTGGCTTGCACACCCGACCCTGCCAGCGCCGCGCCGGTCACCGGCGGCACCGATCAATGCGAAGTGGAGTTTGCATTCAGCAACACCGTCTTGCGTTTGCATGAAGACCCGCGCGTCACCAAGCCTTATACCGATGAGCAATGGCAGCGCATTGATGCGCTGGGCCAGCAGGTTGACCGGCAATTGCTGGCTGACGATGTACGTTTAACCATGGGCGGCGAACCCACGTTTGTGTCCATTGACGACATGGAAGGCGCGGAATGGAATGTCGATGCCGACGGCCCGCACAAACGCGAACTGGCCAATGCGCTGACCCAACGTTTGCGCGATCAATTTGCAAAAGGCGCGATGCTGCATTACGGCCAGGGCAAATGGTATCCGGGCGAAGCGTTGCCGCGCTGGCAGTACGGCATTTTCTGGCGTAAAGACGGCACTCCGATCTGGCGCAAGCCCGAACTGCTGGCCGATATTAACCAAGATTACGGCCATACCGTTGAACAGGCCGAGTCTGTCATCAAGCAAATTACCTTACGTTTAGGCCTGCAACCGCGTTATATCAAGACGGCTTTTGAAGACAGTTTTTACTATCTCTGGCAGGAAGGTGGGCTTCCGGAAAATATCGATCCGTTAAAAACCAACCTGAAAGATTCGATTGAGCGTAAGACCTTGGCGCAACTGCTGGATGCCGATTTAGGCAAGCCCTCGGGATTTACCTTGCCGATAAAATGGGACTGGACGCATCAAAAATGGCAAAGCGGCCCGTGGGATTTTCGCCGTAAGCAAATGTTTTTGATTCCCGGCAATTCGCCGATGGGCATGCGCTTGCCCTTAGGCAGTTTGCCCTGGGTAGCCCCGGACAAGCGCGACAGTCAGGAACAACAAAGCCTGTTTGAGGCGCTGCCCGAGCTCGGCGATTATTACGGCGAAGTCACGCGCCGTTACAGCCATATCGAGAAAAAGCTTAAAGCCCATCCCGAACTTACCGAGCAGGATGCAGGCGACGATCAAACCATCGAGGTCGAAGTTCCGCATACCGCCGTATGTGTCGAAGCCCGCGAAGGCCGTGTGCATGTCTTTTTGCCGCCACTGACGTCGCTGGAACATTATCTGGAGTTGATCGCCGCTGTTGAAGCCACCGCAGCAAACCTGTCGATTCCGGTGGTGCTGGAAGGCTACGAACCGCCTCGGGATTACCGCATCGAGCGCTTGATGGTAACGCCTGACCCCGGTGTGATTGAAGTGAATATTCATCCTTCGAAAAGCTGGCAAGAGTTGGTCGACAAAACCACCGTTCTGTATGAGCAAGCGCGCCAAGTCAGGCTGGGCACCGAAAAATTCATGCTCGACGGCCGCCATACCGGAACCGGCGGCGGCAACCATATCACTATGGGCGCCGAGACGCCGACCGACAGCCCATTGCTGCGCCGCCCCGACTTATTGCGCAGCCTGGTGACCTATTGGCAGCATCACCCCGGCTTGTCGTATCTGTTTTCCGGCATGTTTATCGGCCCGACCAGCCAAGCGCCGCGGGTTGACGAAGGCCGCGACGAAAAGCTTTATGAGCTGGAAATCGCGTTCCAGCAAATACCGGAAGGTGAAGTGCCGACTCCGTGGCTGGTGGATCGCTTGTTGCGCCATTTGCTGACTGACATTACCGGCAACACACACCGTTCCGAGTTTTGCATCGATAAACTGTATTCGCCGGACAGTTCGACCGGACGTTTGGGTATTTTGGAATTGCGCGCGTTTGAAATGCCGCCGCATGCCCAAATGTCGCTGGTGCAAACCTTACTATTGCGCTCGCTGATTGCCTGGTTTTGGCGCGAACCTTACAAACACGATTTAATCCGTTGGGGCACGGAATTGCACGACCGTTTTATGTTGCCGCATTATGTCCGCGAAGACATGAAGCAAATCGCCAACGATTTGCAACGGGCCGGGTACGGCTTTGAACTGGAATGGCTGGAACCGTTTTTCGAGTTCCGCTTTCCGCGTTACGGCAACACGCTGATAGACGGTATCGACCTGGAAATGCGTTTTGCCATTGAACCCTGGCATGTGCTGGGCGAAGAAGTCGGCCGCACCGGCACCGCGCGTTATGTCGATTCGTCGGTCGAGCGCGTCCAAATCAAAGTGACCGGTTTTACCGAAGGCCGCTATGTGCTGACTTGTAACGGCCGGCGTCTGCCGTTGCGCAACACCGGCCGCAAAGGCGAATATGTCGCCGGCGTGCGTTATCGCGCCTGGCAACCGCCGTCCGCGTTGCATCCGACTATCAGTCCGCATGTACCGTTGGTGATCGACGTCATCGATACCTGGAACGGGCATTCGGTCGGCGGTTGTACTTATCATGTCGCTCATCCCGGCGGCCGAAGCTATGACGTGTTTCCGGTCAACAGCTACGAAGCCGAAGCACGGCGCGTCACTCGCTTTTGGGATTTCGGCCATACGCCCGGCGTAATTGTCCGACCCTCTATAATGCCGAGCATTGCTAAGTCAGATCCACAAGCCACAGTCACATTTAGTGTCAACGACGCCATGCCAAGACCGATGACGCCACCTATTGAAGAGCTTAATCACGAATATCCTTTTACAATGGACTTGCGGTACCGAAGCGGATAATACCCGCGTGTGCGATTTTGCTTAAAAAAGTCGTACAGCATAACCTACGTAGTGAAATGAAATTATGGTAGTCGAACCATCACCTTGGGAGATTGATCAAGTGACCGATAAATTAACAGAACTCCCCCCGGCCCTCTTGACGCTGGACGATAAAAATTACTCCTTGCCGGCTTTCATCGGTGTGGAGGGTGAAAAAGCCATCGACATCTCCCAATTGCGCAGTCAAAGCCATTACGTGACCTTGGATGAAGGTTACGGCAACACCGCCAGTTGCGAGAGCGCCATCACCTACATCGACGGCGATCAAG
>Ga0208116_1000127_pt1 | contig 27808 bp, 21 predicted proteins | sample LakWasMeta9_HOW4_2_FD_183859 | JGI IMG/M metagenome (GOLD analysis project Ga0208116, IMG submission 183859) | Freshwater sediment methanotrophic microbial communities from Lake Washington under simulated oxygen tension - Sediment Metagenome... | ecosystem: Environmental > Aquatic > Freshwater >... | reverse complement strand
GGCGCATCCAGATGCGTCCCGCCATGTTCGGGTGTACACAGACTGTAGGAGGAATAGTAATAACCCAACGGCGTCTTGCCTTCCGCTTCCGCGACGTGTTCGAACCCTTTGTTATTGTTCGGCCAATACAAGGTCGTATTGTCAAAACGATGGCTCAAATCGATCCAGGAGAGATTATCGGGTAAAGCAAGGTGACTCTGCTGTTGGGAGCAGGCGCCAAGGCCTGCAACACATAAAAAAAGCCATTTTTTGATCATGTTCCACTACTCGACAGGAAAATTAAAATAGGTATCGGGAAACGGCTCGTTTACCAGCGTAAAGTGCCACCATTCCTTCAGGTGAGGTTTGAATCCGTGTTGCTGCTACGTATAAAAACAGATAGGCTATCGTTAAAATACCCTTTTCAGATTCGGGCGTTGTCATGGCGAAATCCAGCAAACCTGGCCAGATTCGGAAGGAATCCCGTCTTTCAGGACACCCGAAGAAGGTGCTGCTGGATTACGAGGTGCCTACACGACTCGAAGAAATCGAAAAACTGGCCGATGCGGTCAACCAGGCTCTACCGGATCGCAACCTGGCTTTCGCTGCCAACTTGTGCCTGGAAGAATTGATCACCAACACCATTCTTTATGGCCTCAAGGGGGCCGCCGATCGCTTCATCCATGTCCAGATCAACCTAGTGGGCGAATGGCTCGAAATTCTGCTGAAGGATGATGCGCCGCCGTTTGACCCTTTCAAGCAAGCCCCCAAGCCGAACCTGCATCTGGACATCAAGCAGCGCCCGATCGGCGGTCTCGGCGTGCACCTGGTCAAGACCCTGATGGACGATGTCCATGCCGGCTTCGATGGCACCGGCAATTTGATTGTGTTGCGCAAACATTTGCCGCAGCAGACTGCGGACTAAAAAATCTTGATTCAGCCGAGCGCCGCAAGCGCTTCCGCGACAGAGTTTTCCGTCCTGAATAAGCCGGTGAATCCGGACATGTCGAATACCGAGCGGACATTCCCTTTGACGCTCGCAAAGCATACCTGCCCGCCTTTCTCCTTTAATAATTTGGCCATCAGCAACAGCGCCCGCAGGCCGGCGCTGCTGATGTAGTCCAGCTGTTCAAAGTCGACCACGAAATTGTTATTTCCGCCATCAATCAATTCCCGAATGCTTTTTTCATACGCCGGCGCTGTCACGGCATCCAGCCTGCCGCTGATCGTGACGACTACCGCCTGATTTTCTATTGTTGTCTGCAAATCCACGGAGGTTATTCCTATGGGAGGTTAGTTTTCATCAGCAATTGTAATCTGTTTTTACCGCCCAGCCACTGGTAGTCGATGTTTTCGGTCAAATTCCTGATGATCATCACCCCCAGATCATCGGTCAGACCCGGACTCTCCAGCGGATTCCCCGCCTCCCCCGTGCTTTCACAGATCAGCTCTAGGCGTTCGTGCTTTTCTGAATAGGCGACCGTCATCTCCAGAACGACCGTGCGCAGATAAGGATTATAGATTTGCAGCAACTCTTCGACCAGTAGCAGCAGGTTGTAGCGGGTTTTCTTCGGCAGGATCTGCTTTTCACAAAACGCTTCGATTTCGGCATTCATCGCATACAGGTCATAATCCGGTGAACTGATGCGGCAGGTGTAACTGCGGACCCTATTGATGAAGGCCCGGGTCTTTTCCTTTTCCGGGTTCTCGAAAAGCTGTTCCGGGGGGCCTTCTTCGTAGATGATCCCCTCGTCCATGTACAACACCCGGTTCGATACATCGCGGGCAAAATCCATTTCATGGGTGACGATCGCCATGGTCATGCCTTCCTTGGCAAGGCGACGGATCACCGAAAGCACTTCCCTGACCATGGTGGGGTCCAGCGCCGACGTCGGCTCGTCGAACAGGATGATCTCCGGCTCCATCGCCAGGCAGCGCGCAATCGCGACACGCTGTTGCTGGCCGCCGGAAAGCTCGTCCGGGTAACTGTCGGCTTTCTCGGCCAGCCCGACCAAGCGCAGCAGTTCGAGTGCTTTGGCCCGTGCGGCCTCTTCTCCGATCCCCTTCAGCTTGATCGGCGCGAGGGTCAGGTTTTCGATCACCGACAGGTGCGCAAACAGATTGAACGACTGGAACACCATGTTCATCTTCTGACGGATTTTGGCGGCGTCTGTCTTCCTGTCCAGGATGTCCACGCCGTCAATTTGAATACTTCCCCCGCTCGGCACTTCGAGCCGGTTAAGACAGCGCAGCAAAGTGCTCTTGCCGGTGCCGGAAGGGCCGATGATCGAAACCACCTCCCCGGTTTTGATTTCGGTCGTGATGTCCTTCAGGACGACCAGGTCTCCGAATCTTTTTGACAGATGCTCGATCTTGATCATGCCTTGCCCTCCTTTAGCCGTTTGTATTTCGGGTCGGTCATCCGTTCCAGATATTCCAGTGACAGCATCAGAATCCAAGCGATCAAGAAATAAAGAATCGCGACCATCACCAGCGGAAAGAAGGCGTCGAAGGTGCGACTGCGAATGATGTCGCTGGCCTTGGTCAGGTCCTGGACCGCGATGTAGCCGACAATCGACGTCATCTTGACCAGGGAGATGAATTCTCCCTTGAAGACCGGCAAAATGCGGTGCACGGTTTGCGGCAGCACAATGTACACGAAGGTTTTGATCTTGGTGAAGCCCATCGCGATGCCGGCTTCGGTCTGGCCTTTGTCTATCCCCTCGATGCCGGAGCGGAAGATTTCGGAGACGTAGGCTGCAAAATTCATCCCGAAGGCGATGATTGCCACCAGCACCGGATTGATGTCGACGGAAGCAAAGACGACATAGAAGATCAGCATCAATAGCACCAGCACCGGCATGCCTCGGAGGATGTTGATGTAGACCCTCGCAGGCAGATTCAGAACCCTCCGCTTCGACATCCGCAGGAAGCAGACCAGCGAACCCAGCAGCGTACCGAACAGCGTCGCGAAAATCGAAATGATCACCGTCGTTTTCAATCCGTCCCAGATCAAGAGGTAACGATTTTCCTGGATAATGTTGCTGTAAAAACTGTTGGCGATCCTGGTCAGCAAGGGCATTGATCGGCCCTTTACCTCCCGAGAAACGTCGAAAGCCGCAATATTCTTTTTGAGGGCGAACACATGGGTGGCCATCTCGTAATAGGGCTCGGAGAAATCGATCTGCTTTTTCCTCTCTTCGGTCACATAGATGGAGCTGGAGATCATATCGACCTTGCCGGTAGATACGGCGGCGATCAGGCTGCCGAAGTCCATGTTCGCAAACTTGACCTCTTTCCCGAGAGACGCCGCAAACCTTTCACACAGCTCGATATCGAATCCGACCAGCCGGTTGTCCTTGACCGCGGTAAAAGGCAGCCCGGCATCGCTGGTCCCGACGACAAGCACGCCATTCGATGGGGTGTTTTCGATGGCCGGCATGCGCGTGTCGCGTTGCTCCATCCAGCGCCGGATCATCTCCTCGTAAACGCCGTTTTGCTTGAGCTGCGATAGAAATCGATTGAACTGATCCCTCAGGGCCCGATTGTCTTTGTCAAAACCGACTCCGACGAAAAACGTAAACAACGAATCCCCCAATAAACCCAGGCTGTCGTCCTGGCGCATGATTTCGCGCAAGGGATTCGCATCGAACAGCGCGGCATCGACCTTGCCGGTCTTGACTGCCAAGGCGACATCGGCAGGAGACTTATATTGCAGGATGGTGGCATCCGGATAGTTTTTGGTCGCATAGGTATCATGCGCGGAGCCGACCAGCACGCCGATGCGCTTGTCTTTCAAGTCGGCGACGGATGCAAGCTTGGCGTCTTGCCTTCGGCCCTGATTGACCTCCGTTTGCTGTTCGGCGGCAGATCCTGGCGATGGCAGCCGTCTGACCAGCGCCGAAATGTCATTTTCAACATACGGCAACGAGAAATTGATCAGCTTCTTACGCTCTTCGGTCACATTAAAGTTCGAAAGCGCAAAATCGATCTTGCCGGACTGTAGCGCAGGGATCAGACCTTCAAAATTCATATCGATGATCTCGATTTTTTTGCCGAGACGCTCGCCGATTAACTGACTCAACTCGATATCCAAGCCGGTCAGTTTCCCATTCACCTGGAATGAAAAGGGTTCGATGGTCGCGCAAGTCCCCATTCTGAGCACTTCCTTGTCGGGCATGCCTTTGATTGGCGGGAGCTGCGGCGTGACCGTATATTTTGAATCAATCCATTTAGCCCGCAACTGCTTGAGGACGCCTTCGGTTTTCAGATCGGATAACACCCTGTTCATCTCGGCAAGCAAGGCGCTATTGTCCTTCCTGATCGCAGCGGCCACTTCCAGTTTGTCCACCGGTTGCTCCAGAATGACCAGTTCCGGATTTCTCTCGGCAAGATTCAGCAGCACACTCTTGTCATAGACGAAGGCGTCCGCTTTACGGGTCTTGACCGCGAGAGCCGCATCGGCCGATGTAATGAACACCTGAAACGAAGCATTCGGAAAATGTTTCCGGGCAGCCAGGTCGCCGGCAGATCCCCCCAGGACACCGATCCTTTTACCGTCGATATCCGCCAGTTTTGTAATCTCGCTACCCTGATCAACACGACCGGCCACCGCTGGCGATGGCGCCGGCTTTGAGCCAGCGCTTTTTCTAACCAGCATCACCTGGGCATTCGCGTAATAGGGCTCGGTAAAATCGACAAATTTTCTGCGCTCATCGGTTGCGGTCATGCCGGTCACGATCAGGTCCACCTTGCCTGATTGCAGGGCAGGAATCAGCGCCAAGAATTTCATGTTCAAAAACTCGACCGGCCTCTGGAGTTTGGCGCCGATAAGCCGTGCAAGCTCACCGTCGTGTCCGATGACCCGGCCATTTTTGTCGACAAAACTGAACGGTTCGCGGGTCGCGCTGACCCCTACTTTTAGAGGCTTCCCTTCAGTGGGGAGCGTGATGTTCATTTCTTCATAAGGCGTCAGATCCGTCTTGAACCAGCGCTGCTTCATCGATTCCAGCGTGCCGTCGCGCTTCAGCTCGGCGATGATCCGGTTCAATTCCGCCAGCAGCGCGTCATTGCCTTTCTTGACCGCAATCGCGGTATCCTCGTAATCGAGCGGCTCGGACAAAAGCCCCAATTCCTGATTCTTCTTCGTGACCTGAAGCGCCGCGGGGAAGCCCGTCACGATCGCATCCAGCTGGCCGGATTTCATCGCGGCAACGGCATCCATGATGTCGTCGAAACTTTTGACCTGCGCCTCGGGGTATCTTGCGACGGTCAGTGCCTCGCCGGTCGAGCCGGTCATTACCCCGATTCTGGCATGTTTGGCATCATCAAGACTGGTTATCACGGTTTCGCTTCTTTGACAACCGAGCAGAAAAACGATTGCGGCCAGCAACATCAACGAGAACACTACTGCCTTTTTCATAACCCTTCCTTGACCCTGCTAGGCCAGTCTCTTCTTTGCCATTTTGATTGCCAGCATCGTGATGTCGTCCGATTGGGAGGCGCCGCCGGCATGGTGCGCCACTTCCGAACTGATGTAATGGGTCAGGTCTGCCACATCCCCTGGCGGAGCGCATTGCAACGCCTTCAGCAAGCGCTCCTCGCCATACAGTGCATCTTCCGGGTTCTTTGCCTCGGTGACCCCATCGGTATAGAGAAAGAGGACTGCATTCGGTTCCAGGGTCAGGCGTTCGGTCACAAAAACGGTGTCAGTCATCGCGCCGAGCATCAATCCCGGTTTAGGCGCCAGATAGCGCACACCCTGCGAGTCGATCATCAGCGGGGGATTGTGCCCGGCATTCGCAAAACGCACGTTCCCGGTCGTGATATCCAGGATCGCGCAGAACACCGTCGTGAACATGCAGCTTTCGTTGCCCGAGGCGAGAATGTTGTTGACCGAAAAAAGCATTTTATCGGGCTCTCCCAGCCGCTGGCCTTCGGTCTTCAGCAGCGTTTTGGCTACCATCATGTACAGTGCAGCAGGAACCCCCTTGTCGGAAACGTCCGCAATCAAAAAACACAGGTTCCTTTCGTCAATGAAGAAGAAGTCGTAGAAGTCGCCCCCCACCTCCTTCGCCGGTACCATCGAGGCGTAGATCTCGAATTCGGGATGCTCCGGAAAGGGTGGGAAGATACGCGGCAGCAGGCTTGCTTGAATATCGGTAGCCACCTTCAGCTCGCTCTGGATCCGCTCCTTCGCGGCGGTGGTCTCGGTCAGATTCCTGATGTATTCCTTCAGCGACTGCTCCATGACCTGAAAGTCATGCGTCAACACACCGACTTCGTCATTCGAGCTCGCCACCGGCAGTGCCACGTCAAAGTTTCCGGCAGCGATCTCGTCAGTCGCTGCGGTCAGTACCTGGAGTGGTTTGATGATGGCCCTGGCAATCGAGATGACCGCCAGGATCAAGAGCACTATCCCGACAAGCCCCATTGCCGCCATGGTCATACTCAGCCTTCTCACATTCTCCAGAAGCTCGTCCTCGGGGAACAGGACCGCAAGCGTCCATCCTGTCGAAGGGATCGGCGTGTAATACATATAGCTCGGGAAGCCTACCAAGCTCTTGTAATAGACGAAGCCGGTCTCCCCGCGCACCATTTTCCTGCCGAGCTCGCGCATATAAGAATCGTTGCGCGCCTCCGCGATGCTGAAGAACGTTTCATTCATGATCGCGTCCTTCAACGGGTGCGTCAGTATCATCCCGTTGCGGGACAGCAGGGCGGCGTAGCCGGTCCTGAGTATCTTGACCGAGGAGATGTATTCGGTCAGGGCATCGAGCGAAATGTCCGCCGTCACAATCCCCTGGAGTTGTCTTTTGCCGCCGATTTCCTTGTAAAACGGGACCGAACAGGTCGTCATCAGGATATCGCCGGCGCCTTCATCGAAGTAAGGTTCGCTCCATTCGAGTTTGCCCAGCTCACGCGGGATCTGGTACCAATCCCAGTACAGATAAGGCAAGGACTGGTAAGAGTTTTCCAGGCGATCAAAGACAATTTTCCCGTTTTTCCGATAGTAATAGGGAGCATACAGGCGCGCTTTGGCGCTGAAGGCAAAGGGCTCGAAGGCGACGGCCGAACCACAAATTTCGGGATTGTTTGCGACGGTTGTGCTGATCAGGGTATGCAGTTGCTGCTCGGAATACTTGCCAGTCTCCAGCGAGCGGGCAACCCCAGCCGTTACCTTGGCGACCGCCATCAGTTGTGTCTCTATCCGATAGACCAGGGACATCGCGAGGTTACGCGCATTGCTCTCCAGTTCGTTTTGCAGGATCACGCGGGACCGGTAGTAGTTATAACCGAGCGTCGCGGCAAAGATCACCGCGCTGAACAGGGTGATGACCAGAACGAGCCTGACGACGATGCTATTTTTTCCCGGCATCGGGCCTCCAGACAAAGGCTTTGTAATCGGGAAAGTCGCGAATCAGACCGTTTTTTTGCATCGCACGGCCTACGGCCTGGTAATCCTGCTCGAGCAGATCGCCGAGTTTGCCCTGAGCACCGGCAGGCATCATCAGGTCCCGCATCCGTTCCAGCATCCATTTCTGATGCGTCCGGGTCGCCGGCAAATGGGCTTCGCGCATGTACTTGATCACGATATCCAGCGCCTCGTCGGGATGATCGAAGGCGTAGCGCCACCCCTCCAGGGAGGCATCGACAAAGGCACTTGCCAGGGCGGGATCTTTGTTGAGAGTCTTTTCCATCGTATAGATCCCGTCCTCGATAAAATTCATACCTTGGTCTCTCAGGAAGATCGCGTTCAATTCGTCAGGATCGACGCCGGAATTCAGGATCGTGTGGTATTCGTTGAACCACATCGCGGATGCCACATCAATGCCGCCGCGCAGAAAAAGATTCACCGTATGGGACTGGCGCACGGCTCGAACCTTGATTTTGTGCCTGGCAAAGAGCGTACGGGGCGGTATCGAGACGTCGCCTTCCCACAAGCCCACTTTTTTGCCATCCATATCCGCAATCGTCTTGATACCGGCCGTTTTCTTAGAAATCAGCATCATCGACGATTGCTGGATGATTTGGGCCAGATTGACGAGTTGGGCGCCCGATGAGCGATGCTGTAGGGCGGTAGTCAGCCAGAGAGTCGCGAAGTCGGCGGTGCCATTCTTCAGTGCTTCTGCGGCGGAATGCCCGGGGCCGTCCCTCAGGATTTTGAGGTCAATCCCATGCCGGGCGTAAATTCCCTTGTCGAGAGCCACGTAATAGCCGGCAAACTGGGCCTGGGGTTCCCACAGCGGCATCAGGGAAGCACTTTTCAGCGGAGTTTCGGCGGCGGCACCCAAAGGAAGCGCAACGACAGATGCGATGAACAACGCACAGATCACTGCGATGATCGCCTGCTGCTTTGGTTGAGAACGGTTCCTCTGCCACATCTTGCTCATGATCAATTCTCTCTAAAGAGACGCTGAAAACCGACCAATTTCGTGTGTTGCAGCGATTCCTGGGACGCGGTTGGCAATAAAAGCGGGATAGCTATTGCCTGATTCCTTCAAGAATCACAGTCAACAAAAAACCACGATATAAACCCTATGATTGAAGTATACGCTGAAGCGTGTTTCGCAACCAGAGACTGGACAAAGACCAACGATCCACTGTGCTTCTGCTGCGACAAAGGAAATGACTATCCAGGCACTTTAACTGCGCTCTGCGCTCTAAAAATTGCACCGCAGGTTTTCGCTTGTACTGGCGAACTGCATAACGCCAAAGATCTGGAAATCGACTTCGATCAAGCGGAGGCCCATGCCCTACCCGGACACATCGCCATGCGGCACCGTTGGCGACTTACACCTACGACGGGCGCCGCCAGATGATGCAGGCTTGTACGAATTGTTGGACGGATTGAAAAAAGGGGCGGAGATCATCGAAATGCTTAAAGTGACTCAGCGAGGAGAAACCATGAAAACGCAATTTGCATTACCCAACGAGGAGCCGACAGACTGCGATATCGAAATCACCACCGAGCATTCGGCCAGCAGTCACGGACGCCCGGTTTTAGTGACCGAGAACAACGACGTTATCGACCCCATGTCCTGGGCTTTTCATCGGATCGTATCCGCGACACCCGAAGAAATAGCGCAGCTAAGGGCATTGGGGCTGCATACCCATCACATCTAAGCCGAGATGTCGCCTCGCCTTGAATAGAAAGACGGGGCCAAGTCTTACCTAATCTTCTCTGGTTCCCGCGCGCGGCGCGGGAACCAGAAAAATATTGCTTTTGCACTCACAATCTATGCTACTTTGATCCGGCATTGTAGAGCAAGATTTTACATTTTTGCGGGCCGCCGACTGAGCAAAAAAACCGAACGGCGCTTTCGCCACGACGAATTCAATTTAGAATAATCCCTTAATGTCCCCTATCATTCGATTCGACCAGGTATCGGTCACCGCCCACGAAAAAACGATTCTATCAGACATCAGCTTTGCCCTCTTCCCTGGACAAAAAGCGGTGTTTTACGGCAAATCCGGCTCCGGTAAAAGCAGTGTACTGAAAACCGTGTTGGGGCTCCTTCCTCTAACACGAGGCAGGGTTTATTTTCAGGAAAACCCGCTAACCCCTGCCTCTGTTCAGAGCATTCGAAGCTGTACCGCCTATATCGGACAAGAACCGATTTTGGGTGCTGAAACCGTACGCGATGCACTGCTATTGCCTTTTCAATTTAAAGCGCATCGCGAGCATCGACCTACGGATAGGCAACTCATTGAGGTGTTGCAACGACTGCAACTGCCCGTGGACATTTTAAGCCAGAAAAGCGGCCGTATTTCAGGGGGCGAAAAACAGCGGATTGCGCTGGCTCGAGGCCTGCTATTAGGTAAAAAATTGTATCTGCTGGACGAGGTGACCAGCGCACTGGACGCGGAAAGCAAACAAGCGGTGTTCGATGTTTTCTCCGATCCCGATCTGACCGTGCTGTCTGTCGCTCACGACCCGGAGTGGCTGGAGCGCTGTGATATGATTTTTGGACTGGAAGCGGGTCGATTGACTCAGGAAAAAGCGACATGAAAACACTAGATATTGAGCTGCCGCAGATGGCGCTTCTCTATGGCCTCTGTTTGTTGCCGGGGTTTCTGCTTTGGCTGATTGGCCTGCGCTTGAGCCGGGATATAGGCATCGGCGTTCTGCGCATGAGCCTCCAGTTAGCGCTGGTTGGATTCTATCTGAAAATCCTATTCGATCTTAACAATCCTTGGCTCAATGGCTTATGGATACTTATGATGCTGTTAGTCGCCGATGTCAGTATTCTGCGGCGTGCAGGACTTAAAGTGCGTTATTTTGCGCTCGCCACCTTTTCGGCTATTGCCTCCAGCATCCTGTTCTCCACCGCTTTTCTGGTGATCCTGGTCATCCAGCCGACACACTTTTACGATGCCCGTTATATCGTGCCTTTGGCAGGCATGATCCTCGGCAACTGTCTACAAGGCAACGTCATCGCGCTGGAACGCTTCTATTCGGCTCTACGCAAGAACGAGAACGAATACACGACCTTTCTGATGCTGGGTGCGACACGCTGGGAAGCCGTGCAACCTTACTTTCGCGATGCCGTCAAAGCCGCGATCAATCCGACCATCGCCGGCATGGCGACCATGGGCCTGGTATCGCTGCCTGGCATGATGACGGGGCAAATTCTGGGCGGAAGCGAACCTTGGCTAGCGGTGAAATATCAAATCGCGATCATGATCTGTATTTTCACCAGTACCACCCTCGCCAGTATCATTAACTTGAAACTCAGCCTGAATAGTGCATTCAACGCGTTTGACGTGTTGAAGAATGAATTGATTGAGAAGACCTGATTTTACCTGCTGCCCTGAAAAGCAAGCAACACAGTAAATCAGCCCTATCCACTCGATTCGCCTTGCCGGCAAAAACAGGAATAATGCCCTTTCAAATCAGGAAAAATCCCCTCAATTTTTTCAACAAAGCTTTTGATAATGATCCATTTAACCACGGACATTATCATGAAGCGCTTTTTTATCACTCTGCCGAGTATTTTGCTGTTTTCATTTGCCGCGATAGCGCACGGCCCCACCCCGCAGAAGGGGCTGGAAAGCATTACCATCAACGCACCCGTCGATAAGGTCTGGGACGCGGTCAAAGAGTTCGGCGCCATCGCCGACTGGCATCCGGATGTGAAGGAAAGCTCCGGCGACGGCAAGCACGCGTCGGGCGGAATTCGCACGCTGACCCTCCACAATGGCGGCCAGTTGGTCGAAGAGCTGGATTTCTACAGCGACAAGGACCATGAATACAGCTACCGACTCAAGAAAGAAAACGTCGAGGCGTTCCCGACCAGCTCCTACTCGATGGAAATCCAGGTCAAGCCGGGCGAGGCCGAAGGCACCTCGGTGGTGACCCTGAAGAGCCGCTTTTACCGCGGCGATACCGGCAACACGCCGCCGGAAAACCTGAGCGACGCGGCTGCCGTCAAAGCGGTCACCGCATTTTTGAAGAACGGCCTGGACGGATTAAAGGCCACGCTCGAAAAATAAAGCGTCGGCTGATTCCCGCCGGGTTGTCATTAGCCGGCGGGAACCGGCTTTGCCAAAACAAGCCTCAATCAAGTACATTGATCAGGCCATGCATTCCCGCCAGCATGGCCAGTTCTGCCGCGGTTTTAACCTCCATCTTTCCTTGATCGCGGTGCCGTGGTTGCACACCGTTTTATAACTCAGGCACAGTTCTCGGCGGCTTCTTTCGCGGTATAGCCGTTCTCCAGCAAACAGAAAACGTCGAACTCGCGCGGCGACAGCCGTTTGAGCTTTGCCGCTTCATCCTGCCCGGCCGCCATCGACATGGCCAGTTGCTGCACCAGTTCCAGATCGATGTAAATGCCGCCCTGCGCGATCGCGCCGACGGCCTCAATCAGAATTTCGGACGTACTGTTTTGGAGATCAATACCCGCAACGTGCATCATCTGAAACCGGTGTGGTCGTTTACGACGTGAACGAAATCTGAAGACTGTCCTGGCTCCCAAGCTTCAGCTTGGAAGCCAGGAAAACCTCTACAAACAGACACCAAAAATATAAAAAATCTAACATTTTTATTGAGTTTAATACTTCATTAACACATAAGGCATATTATTAAATTACATAAATTTAAAGAAATAGGGAGGTTTTATAAAACAAATATTATTATATTAGCAACTGACTTTTTTAGTTTGCATTAATCCATACTGGATCCGCTCTGTTATCCATATGTCAAATGCATTTCACTAAGTTTGCTATTCCACCAAAAAATAAAGATGAGGTTAATATTTGATGCCAGCCTCATCTGGATCATAACTAAAACTAGAGAGGATGAGATCATGAATGAGATCTTGCAACATCTGTTGACACCCAATCGCAAGTTAAATGCTTTAGTGCCGGCAGGAGTGATGCTTGCTGTCTTTGCCTTCTCTGTTAAAGCACAAACAGGCTGCGAATACCAAGAAATACATCCAGCCAAATATGGCAATCAACCATTCCAAAATCCACCGGAGTCCGTCTCGGAAAATGGCATTTTGAACACCAGCCTCTCCGTGAAATATACTAATCCTTCCAGCACATCTCTAGGAGGCTGTCCCTTAAAACTGCGCACCTATAACGGGAAGTTGGTCGGCCCCACCTTACGTATCAAGCAAGGTGACACCATCAGCCTGCTGCTCGACAACCAATTGCCGAAAGAACCCCCTGCGGAAATCCAGCAGCAATTCGAGCAAGAAAACAAGAGTGCCTACCTGGCCACCATGCCCGCGCCGTTCAACACCACCAACATGCACTACCACGGCCTGCATGTTTCACCGACCGGCAACAGCGACAATGTGCTGCTCTCCATCGAACCACAGAGCAAGTTTGCCTACGAAGTCAAGGTACCTGGCACCCACCCTATCGGCTCTTACTGGTACCACGCACACGCGCACGGATCCACCTCTATCCAGGTCGGCAGCGGCATGGCCGGGGCAATCATCGTCGAGGACAATCCCACGACCACACCTAAGGCGCTGTTGGCGGCTAATGCACGGGAGAAAATCTTCGTCCTGCAAACCTTGCTGTATGACGAGAAAGGCCAGCTCGACAAAATCTCAGCACTATTCCCCGGTCCTTCGAAACCTTCGCCAAAGAACTGCGATAAACCTGGAAATTACGGCACTTGGCCTTGCTCAAAGCGCCGCATCACCATCAACGGCCAGATCGTTCCGATCATCACGATGAAACGCGGCGAAGTACAGCGTTGGCGCTTGATCGATACCGCATTCCGCGAGTCTATCCATTTCCGGGTGCAGGGCCACGACTTACATGAAATTGCGCTGGACGGCAATTACCTAGGCCATATCGACACATGGAAAGACGGTACCGCCATCGACCTGGAGCCGGGCTATCGGAGTGACATCCTGATCAAGGCCGGCATGCAGGCTGGCGATTACCCGATTATTGACGCCGCCACTTCCGCGGCCCAATCCCTCCGCGCTGCGGAAGAACCGGAAAACGTGCTGGCCATTTTGCGGGTCAGCAACGAAATCGAGGATATGGCGTTACCGACCAATGCGGAAATGGCAACGCTTGCGCCATTCGGCGATCTTGACTTGCGCAAGAGCGCGGTGGGTGTGCAAGAAGTCATGTTCAAGCTCGGCACCGGCATGCAAAACCCTGACCGTAACTATTTCCAAGTCAACTACCGCGCTTTCAGCCCCGGCAACATCCGCAAACTGGCGCTCAATGCCACCGACATGTGGTCGATCTCGACGGTGGGAGACCCTAGCATAGTTCCCGTTCCCGGCCCGATCCCGCCGCTGCCGCATGTATTCCACATCCATGTCAATCCGTTCCAGTGGACGCGCAGCGGGCCGGACGGCAAGCCGGAACAGGTCTGGAAAGACACTTTACTGGTGCAAGGGCCGACGGTGACCAATGTGTTCACCCGCTACACCGACTACATCGGCCAGTTCGTCATGCACTGCCACATCCTCGACCACGAGGATCTAGGCATGATGGAAGTTGAGGAAGTCGTCGACACGGCCAGCGCCACCACCAGCGCCCATCACCACTAATAAGCCAGTGGACGGGGCCATGGGCGCCCAGCCTGTGGCCTCCTCCTTCATGGCGACATAATCCAGATGAGGAAGCACTATGACATCAGCCAAAAAACCGACCCGTTACGAGCAAGTCAGGGCGCTGTTGGACGAGGCCGCCCAAGACAGCCGCGCCGACTACGGAGGCATCGGACGATTCTGGAATCAGGGCATCAAGGCGTTGCAGGAAACCAGTGTGCAGGGCGTGCGCATGATCGCGCCGACGCCGTCCGACTGTTGCTGCCATGGCAAAACCGAGGGTAGCCGCAGCGCGGCCTCGGGACTAATCGCCGGGCTCAAGGGCGAATCCCCTTTTGACGGCAAGCAGTTTCCGCGCTTGCCGTGGGGCGGCAAGCCCGTGCCGCCGGAGGGCATCGCCTTCATCGCCGACTGGATCGACGATGGTTGCCCCGATGACGACCATCAAAACACCTTGGATGTGGAAATTTTACAGACCGACAGTGGCCTTGGGCGCATCGCGGTGTGCGATTTGGCCGAGTTGAACTTGGCGGAAAAAGGAAGCCGCCATCCGACGCGCCCAGGGGAGCCTAAGCTGCGCACCAACCTTGATTGCATGGATGATAAGGAACTTGAGCGCCTAGGTGCTGCGTTCCGGCATATTTACAGCCTCAACGACTGGCCCGAAGACCTGCGCAGCTATAACAACCAGGCACTGATCCACCAAAACCATTGCCAGCACGGTTGGGAACGCTTTTTGACTTGGCACCGGGCCTACCTGTACGAGTTTGAGCAAAATCTCCAGGATTTCGATTCGGACATCACGTTGCCTTATTGGGACTGGGTCATGCCCAGGTATCGCCCGGACAAGCCACAGGACGGTTGCCGCATCCCGCGCTCGTTCCAGGCTTTTCTGACCGAACCGGCGACCGAAAAGCTGCTGGGTGAACTTAAGCCAGCGCCCAACGAAGCGCAGAAGCAGGCTTTCCTCTCGCTCGCCCGCGAGAAGCGGCTTTTTACCTCGCAAAGCAAATTCTTCCGGTATGTGTATGACATCATAGGTTACACGGATGTGACGCCACAACCCTACGACCCCAATCGTCAGCGGATGATCGATGCCCTACTGGATTCCAATCCGTTTTGGTATCCGCTACGCTTTCCGGCAGAGTACGGTGGCAAAACCCTCAACGAGGCGATCCATTACCACTACCCGTCCGCCGATGACATCCGCCACATCTTGAGCTTGAATAACTTCCGCGACTTTGGCGGCGGCAGTATTTACGACGCCTCGTTCGGCTTCCTCGACCAGAACCCGCACAACACCATGCATATCTGGACGGGAGGCATCAATCCTTATCATGACAAAACCTCTTACGCTCCGCCCTCCCCGACACCAGACTCACCACAATCGGCTTCGCTGGGGGAGCGGCGCAATAGTATCGTGAAGGCGGGGGGACGCCATTTCCATAAGCGGTCCGACATGTACAGCCAACCACAATATGGCGATATGTTCAGCAATTTGACCGCCTCTTACGATCCGGTGTTCTGGCCGATACATGTCAATGTCGACCGGCTATGGTCGGAATGGCAGCGGATGAATCCAAACGCCCATCCGGTGGACCTCGATGCGATCCTCTCGCCGTGGAACTACACGGCCCGCGACACCTTGGACATTGCCCGCTTCGGTTACGACTATGTGCGCGATTCTTATTTTATCCCGGTAGGACTGGACGCGTCGGTGGGGCGCATCGTTTCCAAGCCGATCCCCATCGGCGAGGTCACCAAGGGTTTCCGCAAGGCGGAAATCCGCTTGCACTGGGTGCCGCAATTGGCGCGCTCCTGTTTTATCCGCGTCTTCCTCAACGAACCGGGCGCCGATGTCAGCACCCCTTTGCACGGCAACCCGCATTTCGCCGGCTACCTATCCATCTTCGGACACGGTGCATGTTACGGCGGCCCCGGCCATTGCAACGCGCCGCCGCCCCGGGCGCGTGATTACGACCACCGGACGCGCAGCCATAACGCCCCGCGCAATCATCGCATCGACATCACCGACTGTGCCAATAGGCTGCTGGACGCAAACGCTGCCAGCTTGCAGATCACGCTGGTGGTGATTGGCGCCGACTATGAGGAGGACACCGACCTGCTCAAGCTCGAAGGCGTATCCCTTAACTTCCTTGACTGACTGTGGGAGATAGTGTCGTGACCACATACAAAATTCATCCAGGCATCGGCATTGCCCGCTTAGGCAACAGTGAAACCGAGTTTTACATTGCGCCGGAAATGCCTGCGGCGTTGCCGCAAGCTTGCGACGCCTCGGGCAATCCGCTGCTGACGCCGGACCTGTCCGGCCCTCTACTGGTGAAAAACTTCAAAGACAAGGACGGCCGCATCAAACGCCAAGCCGCCCGCTTCCAGGTATTCGTCTACGATGCGGACAGCCCGCAAGGCCGGCCATTGAAGCTCGGTGACGCCGTCGAAGGCGGCGGCAACCACGGTAAATTGATCGACATCCAGTGGCAAGTCTATCTGGCGAATAAAAAAGCCTCCTGGTACGAGTTCAACGCCCGCGCCGGCGAGCATGGCTACCCAGACAACCATCCACGTCGCAATGCGAAGGTACAAAACCGTGACCGCCTGATCATCGACCCAGGTCCCCGCAGCGTAAACAGCAGCAATTTGCGTAAGGCGCGTTTCGACCGTTCCGGCAACGGCATCTATGCCACCACCTTTCCACCCAAGGATTTGCAACCGCACGACATCGACACGCTGGGTGAAATCCTCACCGACGACACCGGGCGCTTGTTAGTGTTGGGCGGGCTGGGACATTCGGGTTCGGAGAAATCCGGTCCGGGCGAGCCGCATATCGCCAATTACGCCAATAACGACGGCTGGTATGACGACGTATCCGACGGCCCGGTAATGGCACGGCTGGTAATGTATTCCGAGCAGGTCGGCCAGGTCCGCTATATTGACGTGGAATACCCGGCCTGGGTGGTGGTGGGATATCCGCGCTTCGTACCGCAAATCCAGGACATGATCACCATGGACGAGGTGCTGTACGATCTGTCGCTACGCGAATTTGCAGCCGACACCAGCATTTATGGACGCTTCGGCAGTTTTAACGCGCCCGAGAAGATACCGCCGCACGATACCAGCGCGCTCGACCAATGGCTGGCCAGTCGTCTGACGTGGAACAAAGCCTACCGCCCTTGGTTTTATCGCGACATCTGGCCGATCCTGTTCCGTCCCAATGAGTTCTTATATCTCAGCGACATCTTGTCCCAGTCCAATTTTCCGCACGACCAGGAACAGCGCGGCACTTTTGATCCCTACAAACTGGGGCAAACGCCCAAGCGTTGCAAGGACAAGCCGACTGAGGCCGTCGCCGCCCGGCACACGGAGATTTCCCGCGAAGCCAACATCGGCGAAGCCTATGGCATGACCCAGCCACCGCCCCGGCAGGACGCTGATGGACTTTGGATCGACGATCCTTACGCGCCGATGCGCCGCTTTTTATTCGACTTGATCCGGCGCAGCGGCGAAGACAATGAGTTCAAGCTGGAGGACAAAGTCGGCAGCCGGGTGCATAACCTGCCTTTGATGCCTCTGTTGTGCGGCGACAACCCGCTGACCGACGAGACGGTGACCAAATTTTTACGCCTTACGGATTACCAGTTGTTCATCCTCAGGCAATGGGCGGACGGTCATTTCATCAATGAAATGGAAGAAGGTTGGATTAATCCCAAATCCTACCCGGTGTTTTTTCCCTATCCGCAGACTCCGCCGAAGACGGGCCATGAACTGGACCGGGGAGTACTCAGCAATGCCTTGGGTGGGGCATTTTGTCCCGGAGGGGAACTCAACTGGATCGTACGCAATCCTTCCATTTATCTAGAGCCTTACCGCATCAAGGCGGATCGTGGCCTGTCCGATTTCTTGCAATCCGCCGCGCAAGCCAACCAGGACCACCAACCGACGGACATAATCAAGGAGTTGAATTTCAATGTCGAGAGCCCGTTGAGTCAAGACAACGATTTTGCCACCGGACTGCAACCGGGCGATCTGACCAAGTACATGGCGGTGCCCTGGCAGGCCGATTTCAACGAATGCACGACCAACCCCAATAACATCACCTACGCCGACTGGAACAACCTCTACCCCCAGGGCGATAACGATCAGCGGCTGATACGCGAGCAAAAGATTTGGGATACGTTATGGTGGCCCGCACACCGGCCTTTGCAGTCGAACGAACTGGTCGGTTTTAAAGATGGACAACCACAAACCGTGTGGACAACCTGGAGCCGGGGCATACAGCAAACCCACTCCGGCGACCTGAAAATGGTAAGTGAGTGGTGGAGGCTCGGTTTCATCATCCGCAATCCCTACCTGCCTGATATCGACACCACGCCACCCGGCGGTCCGGATAGCCGCTATTACAGTATCGAGCGTGCCGGCAGCGAGCACTTGGTCGCGCCAGACCCGCAGCTTAGCGCGATCATCAAACCCGACCCAAACAACTAAAAGGAGAAAATCATGAGCGATAACCCTTTCGTGGGCAAGTGGAGCTACCGCAGCCTGCTGAACGATCCTGACTTGAACCAGGACTTCGACAAGCTGGAATTCGGACGGGGTACCATCGAAATCCAGGAGGACGCCCTGCAATTGTTGCGCGGCATCATCGGCGGACCCGGCTGGTTGTTGGAGCTGAAAGGCTCACGCGAATATGGTTCACCGATGCGCGTCCGATTCCAGGGCGTGGGCACGGTCAACGGCGAGCAATGGATTTACGACTACGAAGGCTATCTGGTTGCGCATTGGCCCAACGGCGTGCAGCAACGCCCCGCCATTGTCGGCTCGGTGATCCGCACCATCCCGCATTCCGGCAGCACGCCAGGCTCGGTCTCTCCGGCCGGGGTAGTGGCTTCCTTTTATGCGGTGAAAAGTGACTGATCCTGCCTTCGATGTGTTCATCGCAGGAGCCGGCCCGGCCGGGGCGGCGCTGGCCATTGCCTTGCGTGAGCTGCTGCCGCACTTGCGCATCGCCTTGGCTGATGCGGGACGGCCCCCCCCCTTCCGCATCGGCGAGTCGGTGCCGCCGCCGATCCAGCCCTTGCTCGACCAGCTCGGCCTGACAGCGTTGTTTTACCAGGACGGCCACGCCCCAGCCTTCCGCACCTACAGTGCCTGGGGCCAGCCGGAGCTGGCCGGCAACGAATTCTTCCTGTATGTCCACAACACCGGCTGGCGCTTGGATCGTGCCCGCTTCGACCGGCTGTTGCGCAGCCAGGCCGGACATCGCGGCGCGCTCCCCGTGACCGCCAGCGTCACTGCCTTGGCTTTTGAGGAAAACCGCTGGCGCATCAACTGTGGCGCGGCGGGCACTATGGAGGCGCGTTTTGTGGTCGATGCAACAGGGCGGTCGGCGATATTGTCGCGCTTGTTGCGGCTCAAGCCGGTCAGGCATGACCGCTTGCTGGCCTGCGGGGTGTTTTTCGAACAAGAAGGACAAGCAGATTTGCCAGGTGCCGACGCGGCGTTGGTGGAGTCTTGCCGCGATGGGTGGTGGTATACGGTGGCACTGCCCGAAGGGCGCAGGGTGGCGATGCTGATGACCGACGCTGACCTTGTCCGGCCATTGGGCGAGTCGCGCTATGATGTCTGGCGGGATTGCGCAGCCAAGACCCGACATGCGTGGCCATTGTTCGCCGATGCCCGGCCCTTGTCACCTCCCTTGTTTTGGCCGGCGACTTCGCGCCATTTCGACAACCCTCCGCAGACAACCATGCTGGCTGTGGGCGATGCGCTGTCAAGTGTCGACCCGATCTCCTCGCAAGGCATCGTCCGAGCCTTGCGCTCCGCCATTTTTGCCTCCTACGCCATCGCCGACTGGTTTCTGCGCGAAGACACCGGCGGCGTAGACCGTTATCACGCCCTGGCCCGGCGCGAATTCGCCTCCTACCTAGACACGCGCCGCGATTATTACCGCCAGGAACGACGTTGGCCTGATGCGCCCTTCTGGCAAAGGCGACAGGCATGAAAAAAATCAAAACGTTTCAATAACGACCGTGGGGGTCTGATCGGAGAACTGTCACCCAGAAACCTGGCTTCCCCCTTTGGCCGGACTCGGGCATTCGATGTTCGATCGGTTTTGAGATAGAGATTTGCTTCGAAACCGATCAGGAAAATTCTCCCATTTTGTTTTGGGAAAATTTCTTGCCGCACGCATTATAACTTTTCGTGCCCTTCGTGTTTTACGCAGACAATGCGTAAAACGGTCAGAAGCGAGTTCTGGCAATGCCAAAGCGCGCAAATCGGGAATTTTTCCTATGGATTTTGCCGCCGATAACCGACATCATGCGCACTTCATTTGGAGGGCGAGCATGTCGAAAAGAATCAGCGTGTTATTGGTCGATGATCATGCGGTCGTCAGGGCCGGTTATAAGGCCTATCTCTCCCTGTGCGACAGCATCGGCACGATCCACGAAGCCGACCGCGGCGAAAGCGCCTGTCATCTGTACGACCGGGAGCGCCCGGAGGTGGTGGTGCTGGACATTTCGATGCCCGGCATCGGCGGTTTCGAAACGATCCGCCGGCTGATCCTGCGCGATCCGCGCTGCAGGATCCTTGTATTCAGCATCCATGACGAGCCGATCTATGCCACGCGCGCGCTGAAGGCCGGGGCGAAAGGCTACATCATCAAATCCAGCGTTCCTGAAACATTGGTCACCGCCGTCTGTGCCCTCGCGGAAGGCGGAACCTTCATCGCCCCGGAGCTGGCGCAAAGAGTCGCGATGTCGATGCTGTACGAAGAGGACGAAACCAGCGTGATCAAGCAACTGTCGCCGCGCGAATTCGACATTTTCTGCTTGCTCGCGAACGGCCTGACGCCGCGCGAAATCGCCGAAAAGCTGCGCCTCAGTTACAAGACGGTCTGCAATCACGGCACTGCGATCAAGGACAAGCTCGAAGTCAAGACGATGGCCGAATTGACCCTGCTGGCCAGCCGCCACGGTTTGATCCAAGCGCCTCCCGTGGAGGCCGTGGTGCATTTGCAGCCTGTCTGACGCGATGGGGCCGGCGAACCCAATCCCCTTCCTTATTTCCCGAAAACACCCTGTAACCGCATTATTTTGGAGATAGTATGAAACGTATTTTTTGTGCGGCTTTGCTGCTGGCCGGAGGCCAGGCGCATGCCGAAACCCTTTTCGTGACGCTGGAAAAAGACAATGCCCTGGCGGTGATCGATCCTGTCGAAGGCAAGCTGCTGAAAACCGTGCCGGTCGGCCAGAGGCCGCGCGGCATCGTGCTCGGCAAGGACCAGCGGCATCTGTATATCGCCGCCAGCGACAACGACACGCTGCAAATCGTCGACACGGACACGCTGAAGGTGGTCGGCAAACTGCCGTCCGGCGAAGACCCGGAAACCTTCGCGATGAATCCCGCGGGCGACCGGCTTTATGTCTCGAATGAGGACGACAGCAGGGTCACCGTGATCGATATTCCGTCGAAAAAAGCCATCAAGCAGATACCGGTCGGCGTAGAACCGGAGCCGGTCGCGGTCAGTCCGGATTCGAAATGGGTGGTGAACGCGTCCGAAGCGACCAACATGGTGCACTGGATCGAGCAGAAAAGCCTCAAGGTCGTCGACAACACGCTGGTCGACACGCGCCCGCGCGGATTGGCGTTTACCGCCGACAGCAAGCAGCTATGGGTTACCTCGGAACTGGGCGGCACGGCGACCGTGATCGACGCGGAGACGCGCCAGATCATCAAGACGATCAAATTCGAGATCTCTGGCGTGACGCCGGACAAGATTCAGCCGGTCGGCGTCGCGATCGATCAAAACCGCAAATGGGCTTTCGTCGCGCTGGGACCGGCAAACCGGGTAGCATTGATCAATGCGCAAACCTTGGAAGTCGAGAATTATTTCCTGGTCGGCCAGCGCGTCTGGAATCTGGCCTTTTCGCCGGACCAGAAGCGGCTGTATACGACCAACGGCGTCAGCAACGACATTTCGATCATCGACCTCGAAGCGATGAGCGTCAGCAAATCGATCGGCGTCGGGCATTACCCCTGGGGCGTGGCGGTCAAGCCGTAGCCTTCCCTCTCCCTCGGCCGCTCTCCCAATAGCCGTGGGGGCAGTCACCGCGACAGCGCCAGCCATGGTAAACCGTAATCGCCGCCGGCGGCGATTACGGTCTTGCCTGACTAATTGGTATTGGCCCCTGCCGGCGCATAAGCGTCGACCGGGATGGTAAGGTCGGGCTGGCCTTCCTGACCCAATTGACGGACTTTCAAGGCGCCGGTGAGCGCCGCCGGGGTCGCCGAGGTGCAACCGCTCTTGACGAAGAACCAGGAGGAATCGCGCATCGAGGAACCATCGGGGTCGTTATAGTTGACATCCGATGTAAAATCGACCCAATTGGTGCTGATCGGCGCGACCGAGGTCAGGGGCTGGTCATCGTCGCCTTCCTGATGAACCACCGCGGTTTTGGTCAGGCCTGCCCGGAACAGCACCTCGTCGGATTGCCCGGCGGCACGGGTCACGAAATTGTAGGCGATCGCAACCGGCCCCCGATCGCTAAAGCCAGCGCGCTGCACATCGTTCACTTCGAAATATTGCGTACCCGCCGCATTGGGGTTGTAATCGGCGTTCTTCATCTTGAGTTTGGCGCCGTAAATGCAGCTCGTGCCGGCCGAGTTTCTCCAGACTTTGTCCGTCACGGTGGCAATCGTGACGCCGTTGGTCACGACATTGCGACTCGCGCTCGCCACCTCGGTATAGCCGGATTCGGGCGGATTATTGCCTGGCACCGCGCAGGTGTTGTTCTCCCCTCCGTTGGGATTGAATGACGGCTCGATGGATTCATAAGTGCCGAAGTCGCCTGTCGTATTGCAGAGCGTATAGGCCGAGGTGCCGCCGGACACCGTATACCCGGCCGACGGCAATGTCACAAAGCCCGTTGCCATGGCCGAGGTCGAGGCGATGCTCAAAACGCCGATCATCGCGCTGAGAAGCGAGGTTTTCTTCATGTTGTTTCCTAAGATTTATCGTTAACAAGCGTCTGGCGCGGGCAAAGCCCTGCGCAGACATCAAAATTTCTTCCTTGAAAAGCGGACAGGCGTTAAAAACCATGTCCGATACAGGTCGTGACCTGAATCCCATCCACGCTGGCGCCGTCCGGACAGATGGCGCCGCTGAAATCGGTCGCGCCGTCGACGATCGCGCTCGCCGTGCCTTTGGCGGCCGTCAGATTGGCGCCGCGGAGGTCGGCGCCTGAAAGATCGGTTCCCGCCAACGCCGTCCCGGCCAGGTTGGCGTGCTGCAGATTGCTGTGCGAGAAGTCGGCGTCGGTCAAGTTTGCCGTGTTCAAATCGGCTTCGCTGAGCACGGCATTCGCCAGTTCGCCGGCAGCCAGATTGGCATAACTCAAATTGGCTTTAGCGAGGGAAACGCCCTCGAGGCGGGCTTCGCGCAACACCGCGCCGGTCAGCGTGGCGCCGGTCAAATCGGCTCCGCCGAGGTCCGCGCCCGCCATCTTGGCGCCGTAGAGGCTCGCCGCGGAAAAATTGATGTGGTTCAGGTTGGCCCCTTCGGCAATCAGCGGATTGTTGCCGTCGGATTGCAGCTTCGAGAGATTCGCATGATCGAGACGGGTATCCGGGCCGATCACCAGGGAGCCGATCACCGCGGCGCCGTGCAGATTGGCGCCGCTCAGGTCAGCGCGGCCCAATTCGCCGCTCAGCCGTGCCTTGAGCAGCACGGCGCCACTCAGATTTCTGTCCTTTAAACTGACGGCCTCGCTAAAGTCGCATTGGCTCAGATCGGCGCCCTGAGCCGGCGAAAGGCAGGCGGCCGGATCGTTTTGCTTGAATTTTTTCACCCTAACCCAGAATGCCGGGCTCGTCGAAGGCGGCTGATTTTGATTGTCGTCCTCAAGGCTCAAATAGGCCGCGTGTTGATAGTTGACCCGGTCGTTGCGCGCATAAACCGGCGTTTCGCCCCAGTCGCCGCGGAAGATGCCGGGCAACTTCCGGGAGCCGTGCCGGCCGGGTGCGTCCACCGCCTCTGCCTCGGCCGCAAATGGCGGCATTTGAAGGGTCCTACCGCCAGCAAGAAGCGGCGCCACGGCAACAGGCGGCTGCGGCCGTTTTTCGAACCGCACTACGTCTTGACCTTGGGCCTCAACATCCGGCCTGGCGGCTTTCCCGCCGACAAAACCGATGCCTGCCATCGTGATCCCGAGGCCGGCCAACAAATAGCTTTTCCGAATTTTCATCACTGCGCTCGCTCGTCTATGCGGCTTCATGTCGGTTAAGTAAGGCGTTTTCTACTCCGCTTTGACGCTGGCTGAGCGGACGGCTTGACGGCATTGCCAGTCACTGCGCCTAGGCGCAGCCTTTATTCATTCTAACCGCCGCCTGGCAGCGCAGACCCGGGAAAGCCTCCTGAAATTAGCGGGAAATTTTCCTAACGCGCAATTCCGGTAAAAGCCGCCGGAATAAAGGAATTTTTCCCTTCTGGGGGGATAGGCCCGTCAATTACAATCTCGGCCCGCTCCGGCTTGGTCTGATGATGACCGTTAGCCGCAAAGGATATGCAATCGTACTGACAACGTTGAAACAAGATGCCTTTCACACCCAAAACCGTTTTTTCGCTAACCGGCGAGTTTCACCTTTACCCTACCTCATCGTTTATTTTCATGGTCGCCTTGATGACTCCGTCCATGCAGAGTCTGGCGGAGGACATTGACGATGACGCCAGCACGCTGGATACGATCGTTGTCGAAGGCAAGCCCGCCACCAAACTCGGCCCCTTGGAAGGCTTGCAGCTCGACAAGGAACAAATCCCCGGCAACATCCAATCGCTCACCAGCAAAGACATCAAGGATTCGATGGCTACCAGCATGGGCGACCTGATGAACAGCCGCCTGCAGTCGGTCAATGTGAACGACTATCAGGGCAACCCGTTTCAGATGGATATCAGCTACCGCGGCTTTTCCGCATCGCCGCAGATCGGCACGCCGCAGGGGCTTTCGGTGTTTCTGGATGGCGTGCGCGTGAACGAGCCTTTCGGCGATGTCGTGAACTGGGACTTGATCCCGATGAACGCGCTCTCGAGCATGGATGTGTTTCCCGGCTCCAATCCGCTGTTCGGCTTGAATACGCTCGGCGGCGCCTTGTCGTTGCGCACCAAAAACGGTTTCGACGATGCCGGCGTCGATGTGCGTTTTCAGGGCGGATCCTGGGACCGTAAACAAGGCGACCTGTCCGCCGGCTGGAACAACGGCACCGTGGGCGGCTTCATCTCGTTCACCGGCTTCGATGAAGAAGGCTGGCGCGACAACTCGCCTTCGCAGGTGAACCAGGGCTTCGCGCGCCTCGATTTGCGCGGCGACAACTACGCGCTCAAGTTCAGCAGCCTGCTGGTCGGCAACGACCTCTTGGGCAATGGGCTGATTCCGACCGATCTTTACCGGAAAAATCCCGAATCGGTCTTCACCTCACCTGACAGCACGCAAAACGAATTGCAGCAATACACCCTGGGCGGGGAATGGTTTTTCAATGACGAATGGAGCCTGACCGGGCAGATTTATCGGCGCGATAGCCAGCGCAGCGCGATCGCCGGCGACATTTATGAGGACTTCGATGAAATGGATGACAGGCCGATGGTGGCCAATGGCACGGCCGGAAACAGGGCGGTCTGCCAGATGCAGGACGGGAACCAGGATGGCGTCCCCGACTACGGCCTGGATCGGGATGAAGACGGCGTCATCGACGACGGCACCCTGAATCAAAAAAATCTCAGCGTCGACGACAGCAACTATATCTTGCTGGCGCCGTCATTGAACGGTAATTGCCGCAATCTGCGCTATGTATCGAACACCGGGCCGCGTAACGGCGCTTACGGCGACAACACCGACCCGATCTCGACGGACCCGCGCCATTCCCCCAAAGGCCTGATCGACGGCACGCCGATCGGCGTGCTCAGCAAGACCGATATCGGCCAATTGACCGATGGCGCTTCCCTGCAATTAAACTGGAATAACCCGAAGCATAAATTCATGGTGGGCGGATCGATCGATGACGCCGGCACCGATTTCGACACCAGCCAGCGCCTGGGCCTGATCGACGCGAGTCATCGGGTATACAGCGACCCCGCGCATATCGACCCGATTTTTACCGCCGGGCAAAAAGACATTAGCAACAACTCGTTTTCCGGCAAATCGACGACATTCAGCGGTTATTTCAGCGAAACCTATTCGCCCGAGGACAACCTGCACCTGAGCGTTTCCGGGCGTTTCAACCGTACCCGGGTCAAGAACCGGATGCGCGCGCGCACCCGCGCCGGCTACGACAGCCTGAGCGACATCCAGAACCTTAACAAACACCAGCCCAATGTGATTCTCTGCAACGACGACGATCCCGCTTCCTGTCCGGACGCCCCGAACTACAACATCAACAACTGGCTGAACGATATTTATTTCGCCCAGGACCCTTATAACGGCCTCGGCAAATACGGCGAAACGCCGACATCGGAAGTGTTCGATTACACCTCGTTCAATCCCTCCGTCGGCATCAGTTATCTGCCGTTCAAGGAAATGAACGTCCCCTACAAGGACCTGAATCTGTTCTTCAACTGGAGCCAGGGCACCCGCGCGCCTTCCAGCGTCGAACTGGGTTGCGCCTATGACGGCACCCTGGTGCCGCTGAATCCCGGCGATCCCAATTCGCAGAAGGCGCCGAAAAGCCTGTCGACGATCGGCGGCTCCTGCACCCTGCCGACCGCGTTGTCAGGCGATCCTTTTCTGCCGCAAATCTTCGCCAATTCATACGAATTCGGCATGCGCGGCAAGCTGTTCGACGACTGGAACTGGAATGCCGGCATTTACCGGACCGATCTGAAGGACGACATCTACCTGGTCGGCATCACCCCCGACAGAAGCTTCTTCGATACGATCGGCGACACCCGCCGGCAAGGCATCGAATTCGGCTTTTCCGGCAAGGCCGGCATCGTCGACTTCCAGGTCAATTACGGCTATACCGACGCGACCTTCCAGTCGCACCTGTATATGCTGAGTCCGCACAACAGCAGCGCCGCACAGCGGTCGGTCAACGACGATTTCGGCAAGAATCTCTACGATGCCAGCGGACGGCCGAAGGTCGCCTTGCAGGACATGATCGAGGTCAACCCCGGCGACCGCATGCCGGGCATCCCGCTGCATAACATCAACACCAGCATGAACTTCCATCTGACCAACAAATGGATGCTGGGGGTCAACATGATCGCGCATTCGTCGTCGTTCGTGCGCGGCAACGAAAATAACGAACATACCCAGGGCGCCTACCACCAATATTACGCCTTCACCCCGACCGGAGAGACCGTATTGACCCGGGGGCGTCAGTACAAGGATCCCGGCAGCGTGGCGGGCTATGCAATATTCAACCTGAAAACCCGCTACGAAGTCACCCGGGGCCTGTCGTTTTTCGGCATGATCAACAACGTGTTCGACCGCCAGTACGCCACGGCCGGGCGGCTGGGAGTCAATCCGTTTTCAGCGTCGGAAAGAGGCGCGATCGGCGCGAGCGGCTGGAATTACAATTCCAGGGACTGGCTGAGCAGCACCTTTATCGGTCCCGGCGCACCAAGGGCTTATTGGGTGGGAGTGGAACTCACGTTCTAAAAGGCGAAAAGGTTTCCTTTGCGCCTACTTGCCTGTAAAATCTGCCTCTTTTTGTTTTCAATGGAGCAACAACCCCATGGGTAGAGCCTATCAGAACCGTAAAGTGTCCATGGCCAAAACGGCTGACGC
>Ga0208116_1000126_pt1 | contig 27821 bp, 23 predicted proteins | sample LakWasMeta9_HOW4_2_FD_183859 | JGI IMG/M metagenome (GOLD analysis project Ga0208116, IMG submission 183859) | Freshwater sediment methanotrophic microbial communities from Lake Washington under simulated oxygen tension - Sediment Metagenome... | ecosystem: Environmental > Aquatic > Freshwater >... | reverse complement strand
GGTTTGGCCTCAAGCAAATCTTGAGCAGAATTAATCGAAATTTCATGCAAGCGGCCTTCATGTAAATCAAAAGCTTTAACTCTGGATTTTTCGGTCTTATAGTCTTGCTTACCCAGTATTTGCAAAACGGAAATAGGAGCATCCAGCAGTATTGAGTGTTTATGATCATTATCCAATTGCTCCCATATAAGCAATTGATCTGCAGCAGGTAACTCTTCCAGAATATGTGTAATTTCCGCAGCAGGTAAATGATTAAGTATCTGCTTCAGTTGTGCCATGTTTTCTTTGTAAACAAGCGCCTCTACCAAATCATGGTGAGGCATGTCCTGTTTATGCACTAAATCAGCAATAAGCTTATGCTTTGACAAAATATCGATTACGGCTTGCTGGCTATTAGTACTTGGCGGTAATTTTTGCATGTTGAATAATGATTTTTTAGCGCAATAAATCTGGTAAATAGATAAAAATCAGTGGCAATTAATTATTAAAACACTTTCATATAAAGCATTTATTGCCTTCGGTTTCAATCAAGCAAGTGATTTGGCATGTCATCTTTTAGAACTACACCGGAATATCCACGCTGCAATGCTTGATGACTCAGATAGCCCAGTTTGATAGCGGCCGCTTGGTAGGAAAGACCATCTGGCGGCCGGATATTGGAGATACAGTTTCGCTCGGCATCGGTATTACCAATCCTCGGCGCGTATGTCAGATAAGTACCAAGGCTATCTGCGGCACTGAGTCCTGGGCGTTCACCAACTATTATTACGGACAATCTAGCGTTAAGTAATGCACCTATTTCATCGGCTAGCGCGACCCGCCCGTTAGGCACCAAACAGATCGGACCTAGACGTAACGAGCTGCTTTGATAAACCACGGTAATCGCTTGCAACAGCGCTAAGCCATGATTATCCATAGCGGCCGAGGATAAGCCGTTACTCATTATCAGCGCCACATCAATCGGATCACTGTTGAATGAGTCGAGACGTTGATGACTTGCCTCATCAAGGCATCGACCTTTATCGGGGCGCTGCAGATATTCTGCTCGATTTGTGACTGCTGTCGACATACAGAGTGCTTCAAGCCCGAGATTTTTTACCCCCGCGAGAAAATGATCAACATCCCAAGGCTGATGCACTGCGTCCCGAGCGGCTGCATGAGCCAGCTGAAAGTCCAGCAGTGCCGCGGTCGGCAAACCACAACCGGAACTGCCTTGAGCAATTCTGGCTTGAGTAAATCGGCGTAGCGTGTGCCAGGGATCGTTCAAGATAAAGCTCCCGGAAGACCCTTGAAATTGTTGAGCAATGGCGTGGTAATCCGTCCGTTTGCCAGAGTATTTTGGCCATCGAAGATACCCATATTCTCCAGCCATGCCTCGAACTCCGGTGCCGGCCTCAGACCCATCACTTGCCGCAGATATAGCGCATCGTGAAACGAGGTGCTTTGATAAGCCAGCATCACATCGTCGGCACCCGGAATCCCCATTATGAAATTACAGCCAGCTACCCCCAATAATGTCAGCAGATTGTCCATATCATTCTGATCCGCTTCGGCATGGTTGGTGTAACAAATGTCACAACCCATAGGCAAGCCGAGAAGCTTGCCGCAGAAGTGATCTTCAAGACCCGCGCGAATAATTTGTTTGCCGTCGTATAGATATTCGGGGCCGATGAAACCAACGACAGTATTGACCAGCAGCGGCGAGAACTCCCTTGCAACCGCGTAGGCTCGCGCCTCGCAGGTCTGCGCATCAACACCATGGTGAGCATTGGCGGATAGTGCGCTGCCCTGCCCGGTTTCAAAATACATCAGATTGTTCCCCTGGCCGCCCCGGCCAAGAGATTCCACCATCGCCTTGGCTTCTCGCAACATGGACAAGTCAACACCGAAGCTGCGATTAGCTGCTTCAGTACCAGCGATGGATTGAAAAACCAAGTCGACCGGCGCCCCGCGTCGCATCAGCTCCATACTGGTAGTCACGTGCGTGAGGACACAAGACTGCGTAGGAATTTTGTGGTGACTAATTATTCCATCGAGCAAGTTTAACAGGGTGTGGACGTTATCAAGATTGTCGGTCGCGGGATTGATGCCAATGACTGCATCGCCACTGCCATATAGCAAGCCATCCAAAATACTGGCAGCAATGCCGCGTGGGTCGTCGGTTGGGTGATTCGGTTGCAGTCGGGTGGAAAGCCGTCCAGGCAAACCGATGGTGTTGCGGAAACGAGTGACGACCCGGCAGCGACGTGCCACGGCGATTAAATCCTGATTGCGCATGATCTTGCAGACGGCGGCCACCATCTCTGGTGTCAGTCCCGCTGATAGCGTTGATAAATCGCTGGTATCCGCCAGCAGCCAATCGCGAAATTCTCCGACCGTCAGCCCGGCAATTGGGGTAAATGCCAAAGTATCGTGTTGATCCAGAATTAACTTAGAGACCTCGTCTATTTCCGGGGGAATTAGTGGGTCTTCTAGGAATTGTCGTAACGGCACTTCTGCGAGCAGCCGCTGAGCAACAGCCCGTTCAACTTCAGAATCCGCGGCAAGGCCTGCTAATACATCCGCGGCACGCAAGGGAGATGCCTTAGCCATAAGGGTACGCAGGTCGCGGAAATTAAAACCCTTGCTATGCACGGTCGCGAAATAATTCATGTTCGACCTGCTTGGTTAGCACTCATCTTGGTATTTCATAAAATAATGAGAATACGACAACTATGTGACTAAATTGTGACAACTTTTATGGCAACCCGCCCTTACAGGCAGAATTTTTCCTCAGCATATTAACAATATAAACGGTATATACTGTTTATCCATTTTTAAAAAGGAGATGCTGATGAGCACTACAAAGCCAAAAACAAAAAAAATAGCTACAAATCTTCTTGAAACAGCAGCGCCAATAAATAAAGAAGTACGCAAAGAGCTGCCTAAAAAGGCTACACCAGAAAAATCAAGTGCAGTTTCCGAAGCTACTAACGCCGTTAATGTTGTTGAGCTAGTTGAAAACGAAGTCAAAAGTCCTCAAAAAAAAACAAAAGCAATTAAAGCTAAAGTAATCAGGGACAGCTTTTCATTTCCAGAAGAGGATTACCTGAAAATTTCAGTACTCAAAAAAGCCTGCTTAGCCGCAGGGATCCATATTAAAAAAGGCGAAATCCTCCGCGCTGGACTGCACTTACTTACACAGTTGAACCTAGACGAACTTAAACAAGCTGTTGAACAAGTTGAAAAAGTTCAAACCGGTCGCCCGAAAGCTTCATAATTTTAGTGACGCTGACCTTGCTTTTAACCAGCATCACTATAAAGGTCCATCCAAGATCCCATCCCCTTCTCCTAAATTGGAAACAAAACGCCATTTACGCTAATGGGCACGCCCACGAAACCTGATCCTTCGGGCCGCTTTGTAACAAAAAGCAGAAACTAAATTAGAAAACCTTTCAATGACCGCTAGGGGTCGTGATTTGTCCGTTCAAAATCGGTAGCAGGTAAAAACAACTGGCTGCTACCTTTTAAGGTGCTAAATCTCTGTCTGCTCTGAAATTTCCAGGGCGTCGTCAACTTCGATGCCGAGATACCTGACAGTGCTTTCAAGCTTAGTATGACTTAGCAAAATCTGAACGGCACGCAAGTTTTTTGTCCGACGGTAAATCAAAGTCGCTTTTGTCCGCCGCATCGTGTGGGTTCCGTAGGCTGCTGGATCAAGACCAATTGATGTAACCCAATGCTCAACTATTCGAGCATATTGCCGGGTCGAAAGGTGCGGCGAATTATGAATTCGGCTGGGGAAAAGGTACTCATCGGATTTTAGTTGAGCGTGGCTAATCCAATTTGCCAACGAGTCTCTGGTTTGTTCCGTTATCTCAAATTGAACCGGTCTATGCGTTTTCTGCTGCATTATGATTGCGCGTGATGACACCCGACCCACTTGAGCAACATCGCAGAATTTAAGTTTGACCAGATCACATCCCCGAAGCTTGCTGTCAATGGCAAGATTGAATAGCGCTAGTTCACGGGTGTTATTGGCCATCTGCAAACGGATGCGAATGGCCCAAATTTCCTTTAATTTTAATGGCGCTTTCTGACCAATCAACTTGCCTTTGTTCCATGGTGCGTGTCGATTGTTTTGATTTTCTTGGTTCATGACAAACTCCTAACTTTTGTTTTAAGGAGATTTATTGTCACACTACCAAATTATATCTATTGGCACGGGCGCTGACCGAATGAATGCACTATTATCAAATCTATGTATTTGCTCGCCTTACTAATGCAATACGCATTGAATAGATATTTTTTTAAGCTGATTTAGATTGTTGGTACTGTAATTGTACGTACCACTATGCTACATTAGCTAAAAGGAGAGAATCTTATGATAACGAATAAACGTACAGATCGAATTGACCTTAGAATTCATCCTAAAGCTAAAGAAGCGCTTCAAGTTGCCGCTTCACTTCGGCATAAATCAGTCAGTGAATTCATTCTGGAAAGCGCCTTGGATGCTGCTGATGAAGTCCTGGCGGATCGTCGATACTTTAGCCTTAATACCGAACAGTGGGAGGCTTTTCAAGCTGCCCTGGATGCACCACCGCAACCGTTGCCAAGAATTGAACGATTAATGCGCGAGCCAGGTTTTTTCGATTGAGCAGGGAAACCCCAGAAAATCGCCAGATTGTTAAGCTGCAACAGACCCACTGTGTCGAGGAATTTGATTGTGGTCAAGACAGTTTAAATCAGTATTTAAAGCGATACGCGTTAATGAGTCAGCGCGGCGATGGTGCTCAAACTTATGTTGGCGTATGCGGTGATAAAATTCTTGGTTTCTTCACCCTGGTTGTCGGGGAAGTCGCTTATGAGGAGGCACCGCAACGGTTAGTCAAAGGGCTTTCCCGTAACGGTGTGCCTGTCATGTTATTGGCCCGTCTTGCTACTGATCTTGCCTGGCAAGGGCAAGGGGTCGGCGCTGGATTACTAAGGGATGCAATGCAACGCACCCTTCAAGCTGCTGATATAGCTGGTATCAGGGCATTTCTGGTTCACGCCAAAGATGCTAAAGCCAAAGCATTTTATGAGCATTTCAACTTTTTTTCATCGCCTACCGACCCTTATCATTTGTATTTGTTAGTTAAAGACATCAGAAAAACCATGGGGAATAGCTAAAATGTCCGAAACCAACGGGCAGCTCAAAATCGACGCTGTAATTGACGGCAAAACCGCCGATATTGAAAGAATTGATAATACTATTTTTATGGAAATGGCTGGTGTTTCCATGGCCTTAGATCAATTACGGAAGTCATTAGACAAGTTAAAAATGCACCTAAATGAAAGGGAGTTCGAAAAAGCCTCACAGCTGGGTTATCAGGATGTTGCTCAGGAGTTTGTTTTCGTACAACGAACATTGGCAGGACTTCAAACTGCTGTTCACCAAAAAGAGGCTTTCATTAGCACTATTGCCCAAGAAATCAACGGCAGTTATGAAGATGCGGCACCTTATGTAGAAGGACGAATGCAATCGGCTATCAAAAAATCAGCCGTGTGTATAGAAATCAATGAAACGAAGACATAATTTATCTAAGGGTATCGGGTTGGGCATTCAAGGGGATTGAGAAATATCCTTGAATGCCAATTAGCAAAACCGGCCACTTCCGAACCGTGACGAATGACTGCTATATGGCAACACATCAGTCATGTCCGTATTTGTACAACAAATATTCATAGACATCCGATTCGCGGTCACAGACTGAAATGGTCCATTGCATCGCAAATCCCAAGCGCTTTGTTATCTGCACCGAGGCGTGTTCCCACTTATAGCTTTCTTTGTCTTGATAGGACCGCTTTGCGTCTGTGCTTCTTGCCATAATCCGCACGATCTCGGCACCAATATTATTGGGCTACCAATCCAATGATATGTTCGCTCGCCGCACGTCCAGCAATAATACCGAGGCGCCAGAAACCCATTCCGTTTTGCGTCCTGATTGCTACTGGTGATGCCCAGCTCGGTAGCTACCGTCAAGGATCGCTTTCGGTTCGATCGCCTCAGTAACCGCCCAATAAGGCTGCCTGGTCTCCCCGACAACTCTTCGCCAGTGAGCGGCCCTCTAACTAGCAATGCGCGCAGTAACGTCTACTAACCGCCCTGTCCGCCTCTGGTCTCCCTAGTCACTTCCGCCAAACAGCTGTAGTGACCATTCCATTTCGTCTGTTGAAATCACTGTAACCACAAAACTTAATCTAACTCAGTCTGTCACATAATATCTTCACTTAAAATGTGATTAAGAGACAGGGCAAAGCCGGGGAAATCTCATTATTTGTTAAAAAATATTTTTTAATTAAATTATTTATAAATCAAGCTTGTTCTTTTTTGTTCCATACAATATATCAGAGTCTATCTCTGGTAAATCATGATTGCCTTTTTGTGTAACTATAAAGTTACTTTTTCCTTGGCTAATATTTTTTTATTGAAAAATAGTATTGTTTTTCTTGCTGAATATTTTTATCTGTATTTGTTTTTTCTTTTTTAATTCAAGCCTCTCTGTTTTTTTCTCGGTAAAAACAAGTCATGAAATAGTTATATTTCAATACTCATATACTCATTGCCAACGGCTTTATACATATCCCTCAATAATGAACAATAAAAAACATAAGTAAACACTAATAATCAAATAAAAAACACTTTTTTGCTTGATAAGCAAAAAATAAACAGAATACTAACAATAATAATCGTCTGATAAGCAAATTATAAACATAAGTAAGCAATATGAGGCCATAAAATCAAAATCTAAAGCGAAAAATTACAGCACACCCCTTAACCCTCCGGTTAAGTAGTTGCCGGCTGTGCCGGTCAGCGACAAATTTGTGAGTTAGCAGTTCAACTTTCGACAAATTCAAGGGATTAAATACAATTGGTTTTGAAGCAACATTTGTCAAACCTAGCGACATTCAATGATCGTAACGTTACCCTTTTATCTCCACGGGGAATGAAAAATGGATCGCTACTTATTGATTTTGAAGAGAATAAATGCCATAAAAGCATTGGCGCCACGTAAATACATATTCATGCAAAGCAGAAACGGTTGAGTAAGTTGATAGCTGAATTTAATAAGGAGAGAACTGTGGGCAAAGCTAGCCGTAATAAACACTTAAAAAGGCAATGAAACAATAACCTAAATAAATACGGTGGCGTTAAATTATCAGGAAATTTAATTGATATATATATGAACCCTTTGAATATGAAGGCTCAGCATTGAATGAATATAAAAATCTTATAGCGATAGCGGCATGTTTGGAATATCGCTAATCAACCCAAAGAAACTCAGTATAAAGCATTACTTTGGCTTATCGACAAAATGCATAAACTAAGAAATTAATTAGAAAGATAGCTAAACAATTTCATGGGTAATACGGCTGAAATTGAATTGCCTGGAATTGTGCGAAAGGATTTGTTTGAAACCGGTATAGAGGCGGAAAATACCAAGTAAATCCTGTGCAAAGCGAAGCAGAAAAAAGCCACCACTTCAAAATTTATAGTGCAAGTTAAATAATACTTCTTAGGAAAACGGCAGCAGCTGATTATTATTGTCAGTAAGTTTTAAAAAAATTAGGCTATCAATAACAATAATCGCTATTTCTTGTTATTGATAGCAAGTTATGAGGAGCTAAATTCATGAACGTATGATGGTTTAAAAAATAATGTGTAAAGGGTCATTCAGCAGGACACTACGAAATTCAGAAATGGACTAAAACGACGACACAACAACCACTTTCAAACGACTTAATAGATAGCCTCTAAAAATTGAAGACCTGCTGAATGAAAACGGTCTTCTTATATAACTCACAAAGCAATCGTTGAAAGAAATCTACAAGCCGAAATGACTGAGTATTTGGTGAATGGTAAGCATGATAACGTTACTCCTAGCTCAGGCAAAACCAGTAACGTCAACAGCCAAAAAACGTTAAAAAGTTGATTTGGTAAACCACCGATTGAGGTTCCCCGCGGGTGCGGGGAACGCGGACTGGTGCATGTATTGGGACTGGTCGATTTCGGTTCATCCCCGCGGGTGCGGGGAACGCGCAGATAATCGATCACGATCATGCCGATACCGCGGTTCATCCCCGCGGGTGCGGGGAACGCTTAACCCTGGAGAGCAACATGAGCAAACCTACCGGTTCATCCCCGCGGGTGCGGGGAACGCTTATGCTTCATCGAGATAACGTGGTCATTGTGCGGTTCATCCCCGCGGGTGCGGGGAACGCTCCAATGATTCTTTGTTTTTAGCCTCTACCGTCGGTTCATCCCCGCGGGTGCGGGGAACGCCGTTTCTATTTCTTCGATAGTTTCTTGAGTTTCGGTTCATCCCCGCGGGTGCGGGGAACGCTGGTGCCATTTCCGCATAAGATTTACCCAATACGGTTCATCCCCGCGGGTGCGGGGAACGCATATTTGATGCTGGACACGGACACCAGCGGCGCGGTTCATCCCCGCGGGTGCGGGGAACGCCTGTCCAACTCTGGCGGCGCGTTGCCGACCGGCGGTTCATCCCCGCGGGTGCGGGGAACGCTGGGAGAATATTCAGCAAGCCGAACGCATGAGCGGTTCATCCCCGCGGGTGCGGGGAACGCTGAAAGCGATAACAACCCGTACGCGGTGGGCACGGTTCATCCCCGCGGGTGCGGGGAACGCTTGCAACACGCGCTCAGAGCCGGTAATAAATGCGGTTCATCCCCGCGGGTGCGGGGAACGCATATGGCAAAATTATTTAGGAAGCGGCGTAATAGGTTCATCCCCGCGGGTGCGGGGAACGCTGCCTCATGTACAGGTTTATTGTCGCGATCATCGGTTCATCCCCGCGGGTGCGGGGAACGCAACCGCGGTGCCTCAACGGGCTGGTGTGTACAGCGGTTCATCCCCGCGGGTGCGGGGAACGCGTCAAGTTACACCGTCTAACCTGGCTGGTGTGCGGTTCATCCCCGCGGGTGCGGGGAACGCAACATGAGGCAGGCGCTCAATAAATGAAATTGCGGTTCATCCCCGCGGGTGCGGGGAACGCTAGAACCACCGGAGTCAGCAACAGAGCCATAACGGTTCATCCCCGCGGGTGCGGGGAACGCAGTTTTGATACTTCTGGCGGCGTGTAGTTACTCGGTTCATCCCCGCGGGTGCGGGGAACGCGCCTCCGTCTAGGTAGCGGATTCCGGGGAGTCCGGTTCATCCCCGCGGGTGCGGGGAACGCCCCTTGCTTTCTCTGGATTCTTGGCTTTCCATCGGTTCATCCCCGCGGGTGCGGGGAACGCACAACATATAGCCTCAACTGTCAGTGCGGCTACGGTTCATCCCCGCGGGTGCGGGGAACGCACAAGCTTTGGGCACTCTGCCTGTATTACCGGCGGTTCATCCCCGCGGGTGCGGGGAACGCTATTTGACGACATCGCCGCCGATATTGATAACCGGTTCATCCCCGCGGGTGCGGGGAACGCGACGATATTCTTTTTTGCACAATAGGTAAAAACGGTTCATCCCCGCGGGTGCGGGGAACGCTAGCCTTGGCGTAGTCCCAGGCGAGTTTTAGCCGGTTCATCCCCGCGGGTGCGGGGAACGCACTCGGCGATACAAGAAGCGGGCGACCGACTGCGGTTCATCCCCGCGGGTGCGGGGAACGCACTGTGCTCATCTCTTTCTCCGTTAATCTCGCCGGTTCATCCCCGCGGGTGCGGGGAACGCATCTAATAAATACACATAACGATTGTTTAGTTCGGTTCATCCCCGCGGGTGCGGGGAACGCATGACAGAAGCCTTTACCGCCATAAAAAACAACGGTTCATCCCCGCGGGTGCGGGGAACGCTGGCTTTGGCGTAGTCCCAGGCGAGTTTAAGCCGGTTCATCCCCGCGGGTGCGGGGAACGCACATCCGCTGACGCCATAAAAAAATGCAACTGCGGTTCATCCCCGCGGGTGCGGGGAACGCCGGTACCAATATTTGTTGCATTGAAAAATAGTCGGTTCATCCCCGCGGGTGCGGGGAACGCTATAGGTATCGTGCCCACTGTTGTTAATTTGCCGGTTCATCCCCGCGGGTGCGGGGAACGCAACGCCCTATTTAGCCAGCAAGATTTCATCGACGGTTCATCCCCGCGGGTGCGGGGAACGCGATAAGCCACTGCAAAGACTCTTCGGCGTATTCGGTTCATCCCCGCGGGTGCGGGGAACGCTTACACTCAATTAAAACAATTAACTACAGTTACGGTTCATCCCCGCGGGTGCGGGGAACGCTCTAGCCGGTCGAACAACGCCACCACCAACGCCGGTTCATCCCCGCGGGTGCGGGGAACGCATCCCATAATGAGTACAGAAAACGATGATTACCGGTTCATCCCCGCGGGTGCGGGGAACGCCTGATGCGTCAGGCAATGCAGTTAGTGAGGTACGGTTCATCCCCGCGGGTGCGGGGAACGCCAAACATGAACCAAGGGGAAGTGTCCGCATTGCGGTTCATCCCCGCGGGTGCGGGGAACGCCCGATGCAGAACGTCAGGCAATTATTGAAGCACGGTTCATCCCCGCGGGTGCGGGGAACGCTTGGATTTTTGGCTTATTTCACAAGGCCCTCACGGTTCATCCCCGCGGGTGCGGGGAACGCTTACCTCTTTGTCTCAAGTCACGCCCGATAATCGGTTCATCCCCGCGGGTGCGGGGAACGCGGAATCCATCCCAAGTTCGTTTGAATCCATGGCGGTTCATCCCCGCGGGTGCGGGGAACGCGCTGCGTTGTTTGATGATGAAGAAAGCATACCGCGGTTCATCCCCGCGGGTGCGGGGAACGCTGATATGCGTTCCCAGGCGCTTTTAACCTCGCCGGTTCATCCCCGCGGGTGCGGGGAACGCTCCTAGGAACGAATTTGAAGAGGGTGGAGTTGCGGTTCATCCCCGCGGGTGCGGGGAACGCGAGTTATTGTTGAGTCAGCGTGATAAAGATGCCGGTTCATCCCCGCGGGTGCGGGGAACGCTCCATCTGTTATTTTTATTTTTTCAGGTACTACGGTTCATCCCCGCGGGTGCGGGGAACGCTGCATCCAACTAGGTGCCGTTTGAAGGTAAAGGGGTTCATCCCCGCGGGTGCGGGGAACGCAGACAAAGAAACGCCATGTTTTAGGCAGTTAGCGGTTCATCCCCGCGGGTGCGGGGAACGCCATAGACGGCCGGTTTAATTTCTGGTGGTACGCGGTTCATCCCCGCGGGTGCGGGGAACGCGAAAACAAGCCGGCAACGGCAAGATTTAACGGCGGTTCATCCCCGCGGGTGCGGGGAACGCAGCGGCAGAAATAGCGGAGTCAATCTTAACGGCGGTTCATCCCCGCGGGTGCGGGGAACGCCTGTTATAAAAGTCCTACTCCATCTAACCCGGCGGTTCATCCCCGCGGGTGCGGGGAACGCCTTAATTTTACATAATATACACAATACCAGACCGGTTCATCCCCGCGGGTGCGGGGAACGCTACATTTTTTTGTTTTTCATTTTTACCGCTTACGGTTCATCCCCGCGGGTGCGGGGAACGCCAACGATTATTATTGTATATACAATAACATATCGGTTCATCCCCGCGGGTGCGGGGAACGCGTCGAAGATCAAGACGGCGAAGGCAAGCCACGGCGGTTCATCCCCGCGGGTGCGGGGAACGCTGTTCCGGTAATTGTACTGATTCGCCTACGTGCGGTTCATCCCCGCGGGTGCGGGGAACGCTTCGAGACGGCCATTATTTCTATTGGGTCAATCGGTTCATCCCCGCGGGTGCGGGGAACGCAAAAGAACCTCGTCAGTAGCTTTTTGTAAATACGGTTCATCCCCGCGGGTGCGGGGAACGCATCAATGGCATCCAGCGCCAATGCTATTGCCACGGTTCATCCCCGCGGGTGCGGGGAACGCTAATTTGCCTATTGTTTTAAATAAAAAAATCACGGTTCATCCCCGCGGGTGCGGGGAACGCCATATCAATATTTATGCCCAGGCACTGGCACGCGGTTCATCCCCGCGGGTGCGGGGAACGCTTGTTACTTATGCACTTGGTTTTATTGCGGGTCGGTTCATCCCCGCGGGTGCGGGGAACGCAATAGTTACCGCCAGCTCAAATATCGCATCAACGGTTCATCCCCGCGGGTGCGGGGAACGCTGATGCTTTTAGGGCCTCGTTGTCGCCACCGCCGGTTCATCCCCGCGGGTGCGGGGAACGCCCGGTAAATGAGCAGGTAAATGACGGGATTGCCGGTTCATCCCCGCGGGTGCGGGGAACGCTGTGCCGGGGGTAGCGACTGGATAGCCACAGGCGGTTCATCCCCGCGGGTGCGGGGAACGCATTGATTTTATGGATTGCGGATTGCATTAATTCGGTTCATCCCCGCGGGTGCGGGGAACGCTTAAGGAGGCTATTCTTGACGTGCCTAATGCGCGGTTCATCCCCGCGGGTGCGGGGAACGCACCCTACCCCTGGAGCGGTACCATATGCGTGCCGGTTCATCCCCGCGGGTGCGGGGAACGCATCGAGGTCAGCGTCTCTTGTGATCCGCCTAACGGTTCATCCCCGCGGGTGCGGGGAACGCAGCAATATCGGGGTTGGCACCTTCACGCATAGCGGTTCATCCCCGCGGGTGCGGGGAACGCTTTTAAACTAGAAACCCTAAACGCATCAGTAACGGTTCATCCCCGCGGGTGCGGGGAACGCCGCTCCCAAAGTACCAGATAAGGCTATAAAATCGGTTCATCCCCGCGGGTGCGGGGAACGCAAAAATCATCAGCAGCTAAAGCCTTTTCTAACCGGTTCATCCCCGCGGGTGCGGGGAACGCCCTTCGGCAATAATCAAATCATAATCGTCATACGGTTCATCCCCGCGGGTGCGGGGAACGCACTTATCGTAACTTATTGTTAGATAAGAAGAAATAGAACCTCTAAAAATCTACCGATTTTTCGGCGCTTTCCGTGTTGTTAAAGAGCTGGTTTTTTGTCGTCTTCGACGGGGTAAAACGACACTAATTTAAGGCCGTCTAGCTCGACCGGCAGGCGCCGGTTTTTCCCTAGGGTCATAAAATCGAAGCCAGATTCGGTGTTGGTCGACCAAGCCATAACAGCATTGCCTTCTTCTATTCCGTCTTCAATATGCGACCAAATCATGTCGCGGACTTTGATAGACAGGTCGCCGACGTAAACACCGGCGCGAATTTCGATCAACCAAACTGCTAAGCGCCCGCGTAGCCTGGGAGGAGCATTTTCAAGTACGATGACCAACATCGCCGATACTCTCTGGGTTAGGAATGGCTGGAGCAATATTTTCTTCGGTAGGTTTGGGGACTTCCAACTCACCGGCGGCCAGCACTTCTTCAATGGTAGGGATGATTTTTCTGAGGATTTTGTTTTGCCGGAAGATGTCTCGGCACATCAAGCGCACTTCTCGCTCCGGGTCATGATAATTCTTAGCGGCGATTTTGAAGGCATGCGGGATGATGTCGTCAAATTTGAACAAGTCGGCAATGTCGTAGACAAAGGACAGCGGTTTACCAGTGTGGATAAAGCCGATGGCGGGCGCATAACCGGCTGCCAGCACGGCCGCTTCTGTAATGCCGTACAAACAACTGGTGGCGGAGCTGATGCAACGGTTAGCGGCATCGCTGTTATCCCATTGGGTGTGGTCGTAGTTGCGGCCATTCCACTCAACGCCCGCTTGCTTGGCGAGCAATTGGTAGGTTTTTTTGACTCTAGCGCCTTCGATGCCGCGCAGTTGTTCGACACTGCGACGTTCCGGCGGCTTTTCGCCGAAACGGATTTCGTACATTTTGCGGACGACTTTTAATCTTGCCGTATCGTCCAATGCCAGTTTGGCTTGATAAAGTAACCGGTCAGAACGCGCACCGCCCGGTTGACCGGCGGCATACAGCCGAACTCCAGCTTCACCGACCCAAACTAATAATGTCCCTGCCCTTGCTGCCAGTGCAGCTGCATGATGAGAGACGCGAGTACCCGGCTCCAGCATGATGCAAGCAATACTGCCGACCGGGATATGGGTACGAATGCCGGTTTCATCGATAACGACGAAGGCGCCGTCTTTGACATCAATCTGGCCTTTTTGAACAAAAACGAGCGACACTCGTTCTTTCATGGCGATGGGTTTTAAGGGTGGCAGCATCAGGGCTATCCTTTGCGTTGAGTTATCGATTCGGCTGGATTCTATGGACGGAATCCTGTACTAGGCGGCAATCCGTTGATACTCTGACAGGCTCAGTACGAACGGGTTGCCTAATAGCATTGTTATTTTGGGACGTTAATTTTTACGAGTTCCTTAGTGTTATCAGCTGCTAGAAAGTTGCTGTTCGGCTTTGTTAATGAAATCTTTCAAAAGTCTGCTCGGCTAACCGAGCGAATTAACCTTGATGTCCAGAAAGGGCTCGAAAATGCGTACCGGCAATGTCATTGAAGCCCTCGGAGTTGCCGCAGTTGCTCAAACGCATCGTCAACGCTGACGGTTTTGCCCTTGGCAACAGCCTGCTGACTGAGTGCTAACATTTTTTAATAACGCCAACGTTTCCTGAGTCTGCTTAACATCAGCCACCGAACGAATCACCATGGAGGTATCTCCATTTTGGATAATCACCAGCTAACCATAGAAAGCAATTCAAATCCGGCATTTTTAGCCGTGTTTCTATCAAATGTGTAAGTAACTTTACAGCCGAATTGTCGATTGATGACCGCCAATAAACAGTCGGCAAACCCGGCACTGCCGGCTTGATAAGCAATAATGGCTTGCCAAACCAGCCTGGCATTTTCCAATCTCAATTCAGCGGTAGCCTTAAGTACAGTGATGATAAAGTTTTTATCGTAGCCATATCCACGATCCGGCACCCAAATCAGCTCCACTAAAACAATATTGCCTATGAATCCGGGTGTATCGGCAGTGCAACAGGCTTCCATAAATGTTGTTGCGATACCAGCCTGGACCGGATCATCCCGAACGATATAACGCAACAATACATTGGTATCCAAACCAATCATAAATCTACCGCATCATTGGCAATAGCATCTTCAATTTCACTTAAAGATAAGGGTTTTGGAGGAGCGGAAAGCATTCCTTTCAACTTGATGATTGATGAAGTGACCGGCAATAACTTAATTTCGCCCTGGTCGCCGACAATAATTTCGACGGTCATCACCTGGCTGCAAATGCAACTGCTGCCTTACTGATTCGGGGAGAGTAATCTGGCCGGTAGTGCTTAGAATGGCTTGCATGGTTTGATCCTCTTTAAAAACTTGGTCAATATTATCGGTGCATAGGGTTTTGCTAGGGACAGTAAGCACTATTGAAACCCCTAAAATTTTGCTTAACTAGCACTTCTTATGCTCGTTTTATCATCAGCAATCCACAACCAAAAGCTTTTGAACGCCCTATCCCTTGATACACCGCTTGCTCGAAGGCTGCTGTATCGGTTATTTGCAATTCGCCGGAAAAATCGACCGAGCTAAACCCGGCTTTTTCACCCTTTTTATTCGCCTTTTGAGGTAAGCCATGCCAAAGGTAAGCGCTGTTTTGCAGTTTGGTTAAAGCATCATCACCAACAATCAACTCAAATCCCAATCGCTCGCCTTGTTTTTTAAACCAGTTTTCAAGGGCTACATCAATATGAGCTTTGATACTCCATTCCAGTTTGTCAGACAAATTCGATACTTGCTGTAAGCGCTCGGCATAGCGTGAATCGTTAGCCAAAACTTCGGTAAGTCGCTGGTTTAGCGATTCGCCGCCATTCGACAATAGCAGTTTTTTGTATTCGCCTTTATCCGGTTTGGCAGATAGCAATGATTCAAGTCCACAAGCTTTAATTAACGACGACAAAAACTGCAACTGCGCATCCATCACGACATCATGCTTTTTGCCTTGCCGGGCAATCACCGGGTTTACTCGGCAGTCAAATTGCAATCGTTGGCCTATTTCAAGTTGCGGGCGATAATCTTTGCTTTCCACTTTAAACAACGAGTTTTCATCTGCAACCGGTTTGATCTGCGAAACCAAATAATAAACCGGCTCGCCGCGCACCGATGGCGATGGGCCTAATTGCTCGCGGGCAATTTCTTCACGATAAAGAAATGTTCTCTTTTCTTGTCCTGGAAACAAGCGCCATAACAAACGATGTACACCGTAATTATCGTTTTTGAATATACCTGCTAATTCCGATAGCTCGTTTATGCCGGAACGAATCCGTACTCTGGAAAAATACATCAAACACCTTCCTGATATAAATAATGTTCCTGACGTGGCGTAAACTGCCAACGTTTTCGAGACAACGGTTGATCGTGACGAACACGGGTTTGCATGCGACTTAAATCCAAGGTATCGGAAAAATCATCGGGTGACCCTTCCCAGTAATAATGGCGATCTTTGGAAATACCTAACCAATAACTATCCCTCTCCGCCGGTTGGCTTTCATCTGGCTTGTTCGTCGGCAACAACGGTTGATGACGATAGGTTTTGAATCCCGCCAGAATATTGGCCTGATCGGTCAGCAATTGCGGGTTTAACGGTGCCGCCAGAGGACAGGATTTGCGCCCTAAATAAAGATGAAAAACCGGTTTCAAGAGTTTCTCCTGAATTTCAACCAAGCTGAATGGAGCAGCGTCCAAAGCGCGAACGGCGACTAAGGCCAAGGCATCGCTACGATATTCTCGGCTGGATAAAATCGTACCCCCCAAGATAATGCGTTCTTTACCCAAAATCAGTTCATCGCGTCGGGTGCGATAACTAAATTTACCCACCGAATCCGGCACTTGAGTGGTGTGATAATCTCGCAGTAAATGCCCCGCGGTAAATAATTCCACTGCCAACGCATAACCTTCCTGCAATTGCTGCTGTTTTTCTTCATCGTCCCGTTCTATACCCAATGCCGCACCCAAAAGCCCTAGCACAGCAGATTTGCTCGGATAATTTGCAGAATGGCGACTTTCGCCAACGGCAATTTCTCCCCAGCTTGCCATCGGCCCGTAAAGCCGGAATACCAGAATGTCCATAATCAGCCCCTTTATTAGCCGACAAAGTTGAGTAATTCGCTTAACGTACCTTGTAATTGGGGCACATTAAGTTCGTAACGGCTATCTGCACAAGCACCGTAGACTTTGTCGAAACTGTCTTTTTGTTGAATCAGGCCGTTAATAGAATCGGTAATGAAGTCTTCATTTTCGCGGTGGTTGATCGGTTTTAGGAAGGCAACTGACAACGAGCGCGGTTGCTGATCACCTTGTTCCGCCAATACATAAGAAGCATAAGCGCGGGACGCAAAGCTGTTTTGCTTGCCTTCGGGAGCCACTTTAACCGCCGCTTCCGTCAGCGCACGAATGGCTTTGTTTGCCAGTTCTTCATTACCGTCCAGATTTTTGACCAGTAATTCGCGGTTAATGCAGATATAGGAATAAAACAAACCGGCGGCGAAACGGGTTTCGCCGATATGGGCAGCGCCCATGTCTTCCAATCCGTTATTAAGATCGTCAACAGCCGTAAAGTAATCGTCTTCAATAACTACGGGATGTACGCTAATGGCATGGGCGACTTGGCATGCGGCTTCGATATTATTTTTCGGCGAATCGGCTAACATACGTCCCCAAAGCGCGACGTCAACAGACTGAGTTTTGTCGCGCAAAACATCTAGCTCATTTTGCTCTGCTGCACTACCTCGTTCGACAAGAGACTGCCCCAGAGCAGTAATAGCTTCTTGTTCTTCTTGAGTAATAAAAGCCAATTGTTCAATTTCGACACCTTCCATCTTATTAAGCTCTTCAATACTAAGACTGTTAAAGTCAAAACCTTCGCAACTTCTTGACGCCCATCTTTTCCTAAGCTTACCTTCAAATTCTTGCCGCTTTTTTTCGTCAGCCAATATTTTTTTTAATTCACTGTCAGGCAATACTTTTCTGTTTTTCCCAAAAACACCTGCAATGGCCGTTGCCCATTCCACTGAGTTTTCATGACCACCTCCTTTTCGAATCATTGTTTTGTAAATTTCTAAGCCAAAAAGCTTAGTTCGCAACCCTTTAGGGCCTATCAGGTATTCGCTAAATAAATCCGATGTCCGCCAAGTTCTTTTCAGGCACTGCGAAGAAACCCTTAACCGATCGTAACCACCCATTTTGACGGTTTTAGGGCTGCCTTGATCATCTCGATTCAAATTGGCAGGTGGGTAAGCGGTTAATAGGTGCAATTGGATAAAACGGCTCATGTAATCTCTCCTTAGTCAGAATTTTTAGGTAATGCGGTGAAATAGTCGGTTGCCCAACGGACAGCCAGCCGTTTGGAAGGCTGTCGATCAAGCTGGTGTTCATACTCTTGATGCCAGTGAATAATGTCGTTGGCTAACGAGATAATATTGACGTTACCGTTCAGCAATCGGATGGCACGGATAATCCGGCGATAAAAATCATCAGTGGTCTGGCTTTTTTGTAATTGCTGAAAACGCAATTCGCTCATAGGCGCTTTTTTCCCATCAATTGGTGTTGCCAATTGCTGAGCAAAACGAAGAGTTGTATTGTTCGGTTTAACATGGGAAAGCAAACCAGCTAAGACCGCTGAGACAAACAATCGATTCTCTTCAAATAATTTTTCTGGGAATTTGTCAGGCACTTTTTGCAAAAAATTAAAAAACGCATTCGTTAGCAAAATATCTTTCGAGTTTTCCGCTCGGCGTAAACGAGCGCGTTCACCGCGATTACTATCCAGTGAACCATGCCAAGCTATTAAATAGCTTTGCTCTTTATCATTCAGAAAATCATATTTCATGAATCTTCTCTCTGTTGATTATTGAAATCGTTGATGTCTTTCAAAATCCCTTTTTTATTGGGGTATAACGCGGCCAACAAATAATTTTTTGCTCCTATAACCCGTTTCATATCCAACTCCTCTACAGCTTCATTTAAAGCATTTTGATCAAAGTATTTAAGGCAATGTATTTGGATTTCTTTAAGCCACTTTTTATAGGCATGCAAAGGCTTACCGGATTCTTGCCCATAATTAATTAGCTCGTTTATGACCATGGAAAATGGTGCATCAAGCTGGCTCCAGTAGGCATCATCAACGCTTTTATAAGCACTTAAATGACCGGCTTTATTGATGCTGCTTACAACGTGCCCCCATGATTGTTTACCATTACCATCAGTTTGCGGTCTGAACCAGGCTCTGATAAGAGCGTAACTAAGTTCATCCGATAATTGATACGCAATTTGTAAAACTTCCGAGACATGACTTTTTAAAGCATCAATATCATCAGCTGATAAATTAAAGGTCGGCATTAGGGATTCATACCAGCATTTGACGTTGGCATTGGTCGCGTCGTAGCCAAAACACCAAAGCCTAGTTTCAATGTTTATATTCGGTTTTTTTTCGTAAAAATGCTTAACAGCTAAAGCACGACCCCAGCGCATTTTTTTATTGTCAGCATCGGCATATTCGTCGTAGTTGAGCGCAACCCACTGTCTGAATCCCTCACCCGCTACTTTTCCCACAACGGGTTTTGGAAATTGGTCTTTTGCCGCCCTACTGTAGGGAGTTAATGGGTGCACCCAACCATTAGTGTAATAAACACCATCGGTAACACGCTGGTAATGGCTAACACCTTTTGAAATTGGGTGCCCTGTCAAATCACAGACACTATCGATTGGTTCAATTTTTAATTTGATACGCCTTGGCATCGGCCAATAGTGTTGTAAAGGATGCGCATCCGAAGGTGAAGTTGCTTCTTTGTTAGGACTGACTCGCGTTTTTGCTACCCACGGAAAAATGTTGGATAGTTCGTTTTTGTTTATATCTCCAGGCATTAAATCTATGTCTTCTTGATAAATGACGTTCAACCAAAGTTTCTGCCACAACAAGCTTTGTAGTTTTTCATTCGGGATTATCAAGGTCGTTAAAGGAGCATTCCCTCTTAATCCTAATCTGTGCTGTCCCCATGCTAATACACCGGTTATTTGCATGTTAAACAAAGCCAAAGCAGCCCAGTAAGGCGAGATCAATTCAATTTGTCCGGATTTTACAAAGAGGTCTTTATTCCCTTTTCGGGTATTATCGCTTAACGCCCCGCCAATTAAGTCTTCTATCGGTAGCCATTCAGCCTTATCGAAGACTTCAACATGGTCAAGCGTATCGGGATGCTCTTGCATAAAAGATGCGCCGTCTGGATTATCCAACTCAAACGCAAACTTCACTTTCTCAAAACAGTCTTGCAATTCTTCCGGCTCCGGCATTTGCTGCCAATACTCCAGCCATTGATCTTCATCCTCCGGCGCAAAGCAGGTTTGCAGTAAACCGATTAGCAACTGGTACAAAGCCCCCTGAAAATCCGGCCTTGGTGCATTGATTTCCAAAACAGGGTTATCAACTTCGGCGATTTGCCAAGGGGCGATAGTATCCGGCTGTCCATTTTGACGAATGACCGGTATCCAGCGGTCGGTGAGTAAATTCATGCTTTACCTCCTGTTTCAGTTTGCCAGCCATCTTTGGCGTTGTAGTAATGTTGTGTTTCTGTCGTCAGCGGAAATATCTCAACCCAGCGTAACGCTTTTTGCTCGGTTTTTAGGTTCTCGATTAAGGCCTTTAGATTAGCCGGTATTTGCTGTTGCGCTTTTTTCCATTCGCGCTCTGGTAATTTGACGGTGCTCAACGCCCAGGCATAACGCTCCGCATTGGCGTATGGCTTGAGTTGGCCATTTTCTAAAATAGCCAACGCTACCGATACGGTTTCTTCTTCAGTGAGACGAGTGGGGATTCTGGTTTCCTCATCCCAGTCACCGCTGGACCGGGTATAGCCTTTATTAAGTTTGAGTACATTCAAATCGGCCATGCTTTTTTGCACCATGGCTTTACCTTCGGCCTGCATGGAAGCATCCAACAGCACAGTCGGTATTTCATCTTCGGCTTCACCCGAATACACACCTTCAATTAAATCTCTTGCATCGCCCGGCATAGTGAATTGACCCTGCTCAAGCAAATTTTTCGCTGTCAACCAAAGTTGACCGATGTGCGGATAAATAGCCTGCGTCCCAGCATGATCGGGTTTTAACCAATCAGCATTGGCATCAATACTTGGTGCGGGAGAATACAGATAGAGTACAGGAACGCCGCGCTGATCTTGTGCGCCATGCTCAAGCCGATTGCCATGCTCGTCTCGAATATGACGACGCAACCTGCCAGCCCGCTGGATAACCAAGTCGATGGGGGCAAGGTCGGTGATCATCAGGTCGAAATCCAAATCCAGCGATTGCTCAACCACTTGCGTGGCTATCAATACTTGGCCCTTTCTATGCTCAGGAGTCGAGTTATTACCAAAACGCTCCAACGTGCTGTTTTCAATTTGCTGTCGATCTATCATCGCAAAGCGACTATGAAACAAACTTGATTGCTCCGCCGCAATGCCACCATCCAGCAAGTTTTGATACGACTGTCTGGCGGCTTTTACTGTGTTGCGTATCCAGCATACGCACTGCCCGGCATCAGCGGCCAGCCGAATTTGCGCAAGTACTTCCTCTTCGCTATTCAGGCGCTGAACGTTAACGGTACGCTTGACTGCTTCACGGGTATCAATAGGCTGTTCAACAGTGACTGCCGGGGTATGCGTAGCTAACGGATATTGCGCGGGCTCGCTCAGGGCCGGAGCATCTTCCCCCAGCCCTTTATGAAAGGCATTAACCAGCGTTTCACGCATGGTTTGCGGTAAAGTGGCAGATAACAAAATCACACTGCCGCCTTGCCTGGCATGAGCTTCCAGCAACGCATCCAGCAATTTTTGCATGTAGCTGTCGTAGGCATGGACTTCGTCGACCAATAACACTTTGCGGCCCAAACCCAGCAAACGTAGCGACTGATGGCGAGCAGGCAGAACCGCCAGTAAAGCTTGATCCAGCGTACCAACGCCGACATCGGCTAACAGTGCTTTTTTACGACTGTCTGCCAGCCAAGCATTGCAATAAGCGGTAGCGCTTAATTCCTGATCTTCCTCATTTTTTCCATTCAGATAATCGTCGTCAGTTTTCAATTGATTGGCTAATAGAATGGAATCCTGAAAATCTCGAGACAACTCGCGCGCACCATGCGCCAGAATCAGCGATGGCTCACTGTCCGATTGATAAAACTTTTGATAAACGCTACCCAGTCTTTTGTACATGGCATTGGCAGTCGCCATGGTCGGCAAGGCGATATACAAGCCATCGGCCAAGCCTTGCGCCATCAGGCGTTGGGTCAAGATCAAGGCCGCTTCGGTTTTGCCGGCACCGGTAACATCTTCCAAAATAAATAGCTGTGGCTGATCGGTTAACGGCTCGGTGGCAGCGTAATGTTGCAGGGGCGTAGGTTGTTGGATAAAAGGAAACAAGTTTTCGATGCATTGAAATGCACTGATTTCGGGTGATTTCGGTAAAGCGCCGATAGCCTCCTCAGCTTTCTTTAAAGCGATTTCATCCCAATAGGCTTTTAAATCTTGAGGCTTGTCGCAATAGTTAAAGTATTCCTGGTTCGATCCTAGCCAATCGGCCAATACAGCAACACCTGCCAATTGCCAAGATACAGATTTCAATCGTGCTTTAAGCGCTTTATCCAGCAATGGCTGGAAATCAAGTTCACTAATAAAAAGTACAGCGGCATCCTGCACAAAATCCAAGGCAGCTTGTTCATCTTCTATTTCAAAAAAAATACGCGTACATAATTTTTTTTTAGGCGGCATACCGTGATGACCAGTGACTATTTCCAGCCAAGGCTCAAAATGAGTAAGCCATTCATCACCAACTGATTCACTAAACGATAATTTGGTACGTAGTGTCTCCCGCCAAAGGCAAAAACCCAAGCTATCGTGACGCTCTGTATAAGACATTCTGGAATTGGCTTTAACTAATTCTGACGACAAATCCTGTTTCAATCCCTGAAAAGCTCGGGCAAACTTGCCCAAATCATGCAAAACCAAACAGAAAACGAAAAAGGTTCTTAACCATTCCGGCGTTACCTGCAGTTGTTTTGCCAGTTGTTTACACATTGGCTTATCGGGAGATAGCAAGTGCCACCCCACCGCCGCCACATCCAAACAATGATAAGGCAATAGATGGTAAGCCGGGCCGGAATCTGACCCTGATTGGGCTTTGCCCCAGTAGCGGTAATACAGTGCGTCTTTCATGGTTTGCCTGTAGATATATTGATAGAACGATACCTGACATACATCATCAGCCGCCAAGTAGTGTATTTAAACGATGACCATGGGGTCATCATTATGTGTCGGAAATTCTTTTTGCTTGGTGTAAACTTTATACTAGTAGTTACTTGTCATGCAATATTTATTTGCACATATTTATGACCAAAATTCCGCAAGACTTTTTCAAATGGGATATTAAGCAGCGTTTAACGCTGCTGGAAGCCACTGTTTACTGGACTGGTGAGCTGGTGACTGGTTTTTTGACTTCCACTTTTTCGATTAGCCGGGTGCAGGCAACGAAGGATATTGCACAGTATTTGTCGTTGCGGCCGGATAATTTGCGCTACGACCGTTCGCTAAAACGCTATCTGATTACCGAACAATTTACGCCATTGCTGATTACCGGCAGTCCGCAGGAGTGTTTGCAGGTATTGCAGGCGTCGCAATCGGCTGCGCCGCCAGTGGTGACGTTGATGAGCAATTTGCCATCGATTGAAGTGTTAGCATCGCCGACACGCCGCATTGATGTCGGGGTGTTGCGGCCGGTATTGCAAGCGGCGCGTTTCGGGTTGGTGTTGGAGATCGGCTATCAATCTATGAGTTCACCGGAGCCTGCGGTTCGCAAGGTGCAACCGCATACTTTAGTGTTTGACGGTTGGCGCTGGCATATGCGGGCGTTTAGTTATTCGCATAATGAGTTTCGTGATTTTGTGCTGGCGCGGATTCATCAAGCCAAGGTAGTGGGTAAACCAGAAGTGCCCTGCCCAGTCGATACGGGATGGGAAAATCTACTAACGGTTGAAATAGGCCCGCATCCGGAGTTGAGTGATTCGCAAAAACAGGCGGTGGAACGGGATTTCGGAATGGTGGATGGTAAATGTTCCACCACGGTGCGAGCGGCGTTGCTGTCTTATCTGTTGTTATCAATGCGGATCGGTAAGGACGATTATCAACGTGAGGCAATGGCTCAGCAGATTGTTTTACTTAACCGAGAGGAATTGACTCCGTATATAGCTTTTTGATTTGTTTTCCCAAGCAGTTGTTGACGACAAAAAACGGCTGAAATTGCTTGAAAAATTGGATCGTTGGGAGTAGCCAGGGAATAGTCCAGCTAATAAAAACCGCAAAGAAATTATCACACTGGTACTGGACAACTGGAAAGTCCTTAGCCTGCTTGCTTGACGGGCAAAAATAGACCCTGGCCTGATCGGACAATTTTTTAATTGGCAGCTTATCGTCATTGGATTTAACCGCGGAACATAAGGATGTTTGAAGATTATGGACTTGCAGGTCGAGAGATTTGTTTTCAAACTTTTTTTAAGAACAGATACATGCTCTTTTTCCAATGCTATTTTTCTTGGGTCGCAGCCTTATTCAATTCTTCAAATGTGAGAATCTGGTTTTTCAATTCAATGATTTCGTGTCTTAGCTGCTTGTTATCTTTTGATATCCCGACGTTCATTTTTTTTCACCTTCTTTCAAATGAACAACAGCCTGGCTATGGCTTTGTTGTTCCTCTGCCAGTTTTGCTTGAAGGTCGGATATGGAATATTCCAATCGGTCAATTTTAATTGATTGCGCTTCTGAGAACTGCAATGCCTCCTCGACCCGCGCTTGATTTCCAATTTCAGCCTGTTTTAGTGCTTCTCTTTGAATCTCAAATTCTTCATCAGTAATACTCTTTGCAAGATGCCACATTCTCTTTAAAAGAACTTCTCCCTCGCTTGATAACTCAGGCGGTAATTTAACCACTATTGGTAAGGTGTCGGCCTTTATTGTTTGCGCCTCATCACTGGCATCCCAACTGCCCAAGTATTTGCTAAAAGCGGTAATATTACACATTGAAAAGTAATAATGATAATTATCGTAATTATCGTAATTATCGTAATTATCGTAATTATCGTAATAAGTGTAATTTTACAGTTAACCTTCATCATGATTTCTAAGCTGACTGCGCGACAGGGAACTTCTTATTGGGGTTGTAAGCCCAAAACCGCAAATTATCTCATTTCATTAAAAATCTGGTTCGGGCTTAAAGCGCATTCAAACCATAGATGCCATGAAACTTACCCAATAAATCATATTAATTTACTCAAAATACACGATTTGTACATTCCGAAAAAATAAGAACAATACGCTTTTATCAAAGCGTTACCTTTGATCACATAAAAATTCGAATGCTTCAACTTATTTTTGTAGAGTAAAGATTTCTTTAGTAATGATCGAAATAATTTTGCCATCTTCGCGCTTAACATAATTGGCAAGAATATCACCTTCCCCAAAAGCTTCAACCTGCCACTCATTGCCGTTCTTTAAAATCGCGCTGAATATTATTTTTTTACATTTTCAGATGTTAATCCTTTTCTATTTATTGCGGTTTTAGTTATTTTCTCATGGAATTTCTTTAAATATATTAAATAAAAACTCTGTTTAAGAGCGTTAAATTTAGAAACATCATGTTTAGCATTCCGTAGCTTATTCAATTTCTCTACGTCTTTATTTTTTATTTCCTGACAAAACTATAACAACATTATCAACACGAATATTTTATCGAAATATTAATTTTATATTTTGTATTTTTAATATTGAATGTTTGCCATTTCTTCTAATGCAGAATTTAATTTATCGAGTGCCATTCTTATCTACTAATACTGGGATTGTTTGTATTTTCAACTACCGTCTTTTAACTATCAAAAATCAGTTATTTTATTATTAATAATAAACCAAATAAAACAATATATACCACACACATTTTAAATATTAGCGAGACTTGTGATGCAGGATGTTGATGCTGAAAGTAGATGATATAAGGCAAAAGCGGCTTGACGCGACCTGATTTTTTGAAGCTTTACCAAAAAATGGACGCCCAGCGGAGCGATTTCACTCTCCCGATAGGGAGGGTTAAGGGGTGTGCTGTAGATTCTCGCTTTAGATTTTGTTATTTAATGTTATCTATTTGCTATTCGATGTTATCTATTTATTATTCTACAATATCTAGTGTTATCTTTTTGTTATCTTGTGTTATTTTTCCTTGCCATTTGTTATCTAAGTGTTATTTTTATAAGGGCTTGGTGTTATCCTATGTTATTTTTTTGTTATCTATTTTGACATCTGTTTTATCTAGTGTTATTTCGTGTACACAACTTTATTTTTTGTTATTTGAGGTTCGTCATGAATGAAAATGAAATGAAGGCCAAACTTGAGGGTGCGCTAAAACGGGTAAGTGAAAAAAAACTTGTCGACCGGCAGGGCTGGGTTGTTAACAAAGTTATTAATTGAAAAACTTTCCGATATTGGTGCCGAATTTAACAATAGAGCCAGATATAAAGATATTGCTAGTGAAATGGGTATTAAATATAACTTTTTTATTACGGGTTTAGTTAGAGCTAGAAAAAAATCTTTAGTAAATTAAAAAGAAATAGTATTGATACTATTTCTCAAGATCTTGTAATTCGCAACGATGATGAAGACAATATAAATAGATCATTACAAACGAATAATGCAATTCAAAATAACATACAGAAAACAAATGAACCAGAACCTTTTTCCCAACAAAAATAATTGGCAGAGCCCAATTAGTTGCTGAGGAAAAAAGGGCTCAAGAAAAGAAACTGCTCGAAAACAGATAATCAATTTTAATTAAAACTTTAAAACGTACTTGCATGATGCGGATTGACGCAGCAAAACCCGATTGGATCCCAGCGATCGTGCTGTTTCACGAAATTCAGGCGCAAGGTTAAAAAGGAAAAGAAGGGCTTGTAATTGTCGCCTAATTTCCTTTTAAAGCGCCGGTCACTGATATCGTCGTCCGCTTTGAAACGCCCCCTCCGGAAAAAAATTGCAGGTGGACTTTGCCATCATCAGCCGTGGCCGACGTAAGCTAAAGGCCCTGGTGGCTGAGCTGGGGAGCCGTGCGACCTATGTCCGCTTCAGCGAACATGAGCGTCAGGAAGATTGACTGGCTGTTATCGAAGCCGCATTGTATTACTTTGGTAGGGTGCCAGGATCTCCTGTTTGATAACGCCAAGTGCATCATGATTGAGCGCGATGACTTCGGCGAAGGCAAACACCACTGGAATAGTCATCTGTTACAAATGGCTCGGGACTATGGCTTTAAGCTCCGTGCCTTTGGTCTTATCGCGCCAAGACCAAAGGTAAGGTTGAGCGATTTAACGGCTATTTAAAACACATCCCCTGGCGGCGTCCCTGAAACCGGCAGGAATGGCGAATCGAGACAAAGAGGCGGACAGGTATGTAGTATTCACATCATGACCCAGCAAGCAAAGCGCGGCGACCAAGATAGTGGCCACGAAATAATATAAAAGCTTTTTTGCTGACTACACCTGCGAATTGAGTGCTTTAGCTATATCCCATAGAAAGTTTAAAGCAGGTACTTTTAATCGGCTTTTTAGTGTGTGAATTTCCGGAAGTGTTACAGATAAATATCAATGGATAGCTTTAAGTATTGAGCAAATGCGGTTACAAACTGGTTACATTTCACAAAACGCCAGACATAAAAAAAGGGCTGCTAATACGCAACCCTTTGATTTTATTGGTGGGGTGTTAGGGATTCGAACCCTAGACCTATGGATTAAGAGTCCACTGCTCTACCAACTGAGCTAACACCCCTTCTGAAACATAAATGTTCA
>Ga0208116_1000122_pt1 | contig 28247 bp, 14 predicted proteins | sample LakWasMeta9_HOW4_2_FD_183859 | JGI IMG/M metagenome (GOLD analysis project Ga0208116, IMG submission 183859) | Freshwater sediment methanotrophic microbial communities from Lake Washington under simulated oxygen tension - Sediment Metagenome... | ecosystem: Environmental > Aquatic > Freshwater >... | reverse complement strand
CATTGGGGTTTTCCAGTACTACGTTTAACTTATCTATGAGTCGGCAAGATATTGCCAATTTTTTAGGCTTAACAATTGAGACGGTCAGTCGGCAATTGGCTTTTTTAAGTAAGCAAGGCGTCATCACAGTCAAGCAAAGAGGAATCCAAATAAATAACCTCGATTTGCTGAATACCATCGTTAACCCCTGCCCTATTCATTGCGTTGTTAATGAATAAAACTGCCAGCTGACATTACCGCACTAACAAGCGGCAATATCACGCTGGCGAACAAGCTTTTTATTTAGCAGATTCTTGTGTAGCCGGCTTGCTTGGACCGACACCTTGTTCGCCACATGCGACAAGTGATACTACTGCAATAACTAACAACAAAACGTGGCTGATTGTTTTCATAGTGTTTTTTCTCATTATTATATTTAAAAATGCCACCCTTCGCACGAAGCTGCAAGGCCAAAGGAGGACTAAATAGCCTTACGGCATCTCTGCTTAAACCAACTTCTTCAGAGATCTCTTAACGGCTTGCGGGCAGTATGACAGCAAAAAATTTAATGCTTTTGACATAGATCAAAGGGACGGGAAATGGCGGAGAAATAATTTAAGGGGATCTCTAAAAATTATCCGTTCATGCCTTTCGGCTATGCTCAGGACAGGCTTCGACAAGCTCAGCACGAACGGATAAGTTACTGATTTACATAAGCCACCGTTCGCATTTATGCCCTGTGGGTACTGAGCTTGTCGAAGTGCAATTTTTAGAGGTCACCTTAAATCGGAGGATAAGTCTGAAACCACAAATGGCTCAGTAACGATTCAAAATTAGCTACGCAGGTCGAAACCCAACATAACATTCCACCGCTGGGTTTCGGCTACCGCCTCTCGGCAAATGCTCCTTGCTTCGCCTACCAACAGTAGGCGCATTAAGCGAAGCGCCTACTGTTGGTGCTCTACCTCCTGCATGCCCGGTGAAGCAGGGCAGGCTCTCCATGCAGTCGTACCCAGCCCACAACACTTATCACGACGGATGCGTCGCCTCCACACTGGTTTATCTTTGATACTTGCCTGAGTTCAACTTGTCCTGATATTCCTGGGCGATAGTTTCCATCTCGACGCTCTGAAATTGCAGGATCGGTTCGTCCTGCAGCAATGTCGCCATGGTGCCCTTGCTCTGATAGCGATCAAGCAGTTCCTGACCTGATTGCAAAAGTTTGACGTTATGATCGTTGCACGTCGCCAGTTGTTGCTCGGTTGCTTGCTGTTTACCTTTTACGACCGTCAGCTCGTTACCAAGATCGGCTTTAGCCTGATTGAGTACCTTGTGTTTTTCAATAACTTCCAGCAACTTGGCGTTGGTTTTTTCCAATCTATCCCGCACTTCACTATTGCTGTTTTTTTGCGCCGACAATTCACTGCCCAGCTGTTCTTTGGTCGACACAGCAGCCGAATTTTCTTTCTTTAATTGTTCAACTTCCGACTTCAGCGTGGCAGTTTCAGCCGTAGCAGCATCGCGTTCGGCTGTGAGACTTTTTACCGTTGCCTGTAGCTTAACTAACGCACCGTTGTCGACGGCTGGTTGTCGCGGCGCGGCCATTAAAGAAGACGACAACAAACTGCCAGCTAATAATATCGATGCTTTGATAATTTTATTCATCCTGTCACCCGCCTAAAATTGCGTATTAACATCAAGTTGCAGCACGTCAACACCGAATGGAGGACCGGTAACCATATCAGCCGTTAACCAGCGACCGGTGAGCCAAGTGTTCTTCATCAGCCCATAGTTACCACCTATCACCCAACCCTTGGTATTGGTACCGCCAAGGTGGAAATCAGAATCGGTAAAGGCATCAAGCACAGCATCCCGTTCAACACGTTTGTATGCAGCAAACACGTTCCAGTGCCCTGCGACTTCCGCCCTCGGCCAACCAAAGTCTGCTCGTATCTGCCAAGCATTGGTTTGCTCGTCAATAACAGTACCGTTAAGCAATTTACTAACTGCCGCGCTATCAAAGCCGATATTTTTCGCAAAATCTCCGCTTAATCTGGCGTGGTAAGGTGCAAACAGCGCCATATCGTAAGAAGCATTGAGATTGATAATATTAAAATCCGATGCCAAACCATACATGGCTGGTAATGTTGTTGGCGATTGAGATGTACCTTCATTGCAAATCACAGCCACTGTATTGCCGCCCTGCATAAACTCAGGTCTTGAGGCATTATTGGCTGGTGTATTGGTATCACAGGTGCCGGAGGCCGACGTGTTTGGCTTCGCCTCAATATTGACGTAATCGAAATACCCCAGGCCTACCTTCAAATTATCCTGATTGGCAAAGCCCCAATCCACGCCCACTTGCCCGCCAAACAACCATTTATCGTCATGACTCAACCCTGATTCTTGCAAAGGAAATGCGCCAGCAGTGGCAAATACAGAACGGTTTAGACGATTGGTACCCATCAAACTATCCGACTCACCCAATTGATGACTCAGTGTGCCGGAAAACCCTTCAAACGACAGATCGGTATCCCAGACCACTTCGCTACCGCCGCTGAATTCACCGCCGCCCGTATACCAAGGGTTTTTGATGCGCCCCCCGGATAGTGTCAACCATTTAAATTTGTCGTCATTAACAGCGTCGTACTGGAGATAAGCGCGATCGACTGTAAAATCGTATTTATTACCGGTATTGCCCAGTGTTTGGTTTGTCGATACTGGATCGCGCTGATTACCAGTTGCCAAGCGAACACCGGCTTTTAAGCCTTCGGTGATATTGACATCAACACCTAACCGCACCCGTTCACGAAAACGCTGTCTATCCTCGGTCGAATTATAAAAACCATCAAGCCCAGCGTTGGTGACCCCACCATTGTTGTTAATCGACTGGTAATCAAAATAAGAAAGGGCAGTATTATCATCCGCCATAAATTCATGCTGAGAACGCAGCCGAATATCGCCAGACAATTTAAATCGCTTAATCCATTCCGGCAGCGCGTTAGGCATGCCCCATTGTTCGTTCTTGGCTTTCGCCATGACATCGCCGACCACTTCTTCACGCAATTCGCTCCGTACTTGTTGGCGAATCTCATCTTTCACAAAATCCGGTACATAAGCGACCCGCACTTCATCGGCAGGTACTACTTCCTTGGCTGGCGCTTCTTTGGCTTCTGCAACTTGCTTACCGGCATCCGCTTCGGCCTGCTTGATCATCTCCTCGGCCATTTTGTCGGTAATCACCCCTGACTTAACCAATTGTTTGATCAGATTGGTGGTGGTATTGCGTAATTTCAGCAATTCTTCCTTTTCACCGGCATGAGCTATCCCGACCAGTCCTGACAACACCAAGGCCATCAGCTGTTTTTTGTTCGCCATTTGTGTACCTGTAATTTTTAAACGCGTGATGAAATTTTTAATTTAATCGGTTGCGGCATGCCGGGAGGCGGCATCTCACCTATTTTTTTAAGCTTGTCGAGCGTGCGGCTGATAATGTCGTCAATCTCGGCATCATTACTGCCTTTGGTTAGCTCGATCCGCTCCACGGAACCGTCAGATTTCAGCCAGACTTTGACTATCGCTGTATAGCCCTTGCGACGTAACTCATCACGACCACTCAACAAACCGAGAATATCGTTCTTAACCAAACTGCCGTATGAAGCAAACGGACTACCGCCCCCACCAAACAAGCCATTACCACCTTTGCGAGCTGCCAACCCAAAGCCATCGGAACCGGCAGTACCTTCCGCATCCAATCCCAAATCCCGCGCTGGTGCTTCATCGGGAGTATCCGGCATCGGTTCCGGCTCGGGTTCCGGCTCTACTATTTTTTCCTTTATTTCCGGCTCCGGCGGTGTTTCCACTTTAGGTGGCGGCGGAGGCGGGGGTGGCGGCTTAAATAAGGTAATCGGCTGGATTTTTTTCTCTTGTTTGACGGGTTTATCATCGCTAAAACTGATGATGACCTTGACCACGTAATAAATTGCAATTACAGCCAGTAATCCACCGATAATCCGCGGCACATAAACCCGGAAATGTTTTTTTTTGGTCATGTGAATTACTTAACAAGACTCTGCGTCACTAAGCCGACTTGAGTAATTTCCAGCTTGCCAAGCAACGCCAAAATATCGATCACGTTTTGATACTGGACAGTAGAATCGCCCTTTACCACCACCGGCAGTTCAGGATTAACCGCCTTGTATTGCAGCAGAGTCGATTCCAGCTGTTCCATCGTTACCGGAAAGGTATCCAGAAAAATGGTGCCGTCGGCAGTCACGGTAATGGCTTTGGTTTGCGGCTTGGCCAAACTGGGCGTGTTGCTGGCTTTGGGTAGATTGACTTGCACGCCCTGCACCGCGGCGGTGGTCATCAAAATAAACACAATCAATAATACGTAAGCCAAATCCAGCATTGGCGTGACGTTGATTTCGTCGTAGGCCGCATTTTCTTCTTGTAATTTCATTGGATATTCTCGTTGGTTCAATGGTACGCGGTGCGTACCCTACGATTTATGACTTTGTAGGGTACGCACCGCGTACCTTTAGGCTGTTGCTCAGGTATGTTGCTCAGCCAATTTGGCAACAAACTCATCGACAAATACATGCATATCAGCAGTAATTTCCTTGATGCGGCCACCTAAATAGTTGTAACCAAACAGACAAGGAATCGCGACAATCAAACCTGCAACCGTTGCCGTCAACGCGCCGGCAATACCCGGAGCAATCGCATTAACATTAACCTCACCGCTGACCGCAATCGCAGCAAACGTAATCATTACCCCGATAACGGTACCCAACAGCCCAAGAAACGGGCCGCCGGAGATAGCGATAGTCAACAGCACCATTTGTGAATTAAGTTTTTGTAATTCCCTGATTAACACCGCATCCATCGTTGCTCTTACCGCGTTCATGGCTTGGGCAGATAACACCTGATCGCTTGAACCTTCGCCTTTTTTCAAGCGCCGATTCATTTCTTCGACACCGGTATGGTAAATGCGGTAAATAGTCGATCCGGCAAAAGCGCCATGCTTGCTGGTAAACGACAACAACAAAGGTGATTCATCAAAGTCTTGATCATCTTCATCGTCTTCTTTATTTAGCTTATCAATGTCTTGCGACGTCAATTGACTATAAGCTTGTTCAAATTTTTTGTTCTCGCTATGCACTCGCTGCAGAACGATGGCTTTAATAATCATCACTAACCAACTGACCACAAACATCACACCTAAAATCCCGATAATGACCCAGCCATCGGTGGTGACATTTTTTAACGAGCCCATAATCAAAGACTCGCCGCCTTCCTCGCTATCCGGCGTCAGGTCTTCACCGTAAATCAACGCTGCTGAGGCTTGTCCTTGCATCAGTGCGGCAAAATGCAGGGCATTCTGATCCAGTGCCGTTTTGGCGATACCAAAATCATCGATCGCACCAACCAATCCGCGCGCCCCATCAAGCGCGGCGCCTACACTAATATCGCCATCCAACACTGAGAGACTGGCCGGCAAACTACCCACCGCCTTACCATCCACATAAAGCGTAAAACCACTGGGAGTTGCAGTCACCGCCACCAACTGCCACGCAGCTAAATTAAGACCGGTGGGGCTGACAAATTCCTTACCTGCCACCTGCAAAACCGGCGACTGACCTCTAACAGATAAACTTAGCTTGTCGCGTTGAAACAGCACACCCTCTTTTTGCGCTTGATCGATTTTTACCCAAGCAGACACTGTCCAACCCGGATCAGTGGTCATTTGTAATGATGGCGCTACGGAAATTCGAACCGACTGTTTACCGTCGAACGCGGCGGCATCACCTACAGCGCCGCCTTCCAGCACGGTACTGGTAGCTGCCGCGGGCTGTATTGCATAAGCGGTACTGTCTTTAACCGGGCCGGCCTCGAAGTGATAAGCAACAGACTGTGCCACATCAAAAATGCCGGCGGCATCTTGAGCATCGACCGCCTTGGGGTTGCCGTAGTACATCCAAATGGCCGACTCGTCAGCTTTAGCAAAGTCTGCTGGTAATTTGACCCAGACCAAGACCATTTCATTCACTGCGTCGATTTTCTCGATATAAAACTTCAGAGGCGTAAGGTCATCGCCGGACATAAAGCGCAACGCTTTACCGCCCTCGCCAAGATCGGCAAAAAAACCAAAATTACCGGTATGCAAGCGGACCAAAGCCAGAGAATCACCAGGAATCTTGACGCCATCTTGCTGCAGTTTTTGGGTATCAATGCTTATTTTCTTACGATAACCCCAGTCATCATTCCACCAAGCTTGCGCAAGTGCGGGCATCAATAACAACGCGACCAATAAAAAACCAAATCGTCTCATGCTTACTCTCAAAAATAAATTTATAGCAGCATTATCACAACAGTTCGTTACATTAATATGACAGTTAGAGGATTTTTTACTACAAATACGACTTAAGAAATCGTTAAACTTTTGTAACTATTTAGCGCGAAGCACAACAGACCCTCTCCAGCGGGAGAGGGTAGGGTGAGGGGAATCTAAAGCAAGGAAAAATGCTTATTTTGATCCCCTCATCCCAGCCTTCTCCTTTATGCCCTTTAGGGTGCGGTGGGAGAAGGGGCGAATTGTCGCGCTGAATAGTTACAAATTCTGTAGCTATTCAGCCTTGTTTGGCTTTGATGAATTCTTCTGATGATCGAGGCGAATAAATTCGCCCCTACATTGAATCTAATTTCCACGCATTAGGACTTTTACGCCTATTCACCAAAACCAAGCACGTCTACGCTCAACAGTCCCAATATTGCTTTTGCTAACGCATCACCGGCATCTTTACCTACATCACTGTTAACCGAGCTTTCCGCACCCTGACTGACACCCGCGGTTGCATTACTGGTGCCTGTCATACCGGCCGCAACACTGGCCGGCGGTGGCGCAACGCCGGAAACGGGGCCATCACTTTTAAAATTGCTCGCATTCGCTAAGGTGCCTAAAACATCAGCGTAACCACCTGAGTCAATCCCGGCCTCACCAGCATCAATCACACCATGCGGGGCAAACAAAGAAACGCCTCCTGGTTTGACGCCCTCTGAACTGGCCGCAGTACGAATACCACTACCCGATACCACCGGTGGAAATTCAATTTTCAGGTTGCCGTTCTCGTCAAAACTGATCACAGGAGGCGGCGCCGCAATTGCCGATTTGGCACCGCGGCCGGCGTCGATATTGCCTTCAGTAGACAGCATTAAAATATTGCCGCCGTCCAACGCAAATACCCGTGATTGGTTGATGAGAAAATCGTCACGTACCAGTGCGTTTATATCGCCTGAACGTTGCGCAACAATCCCCAATTCAGATGCGGATTTAGCACCGGAGAAAGAAGCAGCCAACCCGGCATTAACCTGTCCGCCGGGCACTATCAGATTAATATCACCGCCGTCTATGGTTTGGATTTTACTAAAAAATAAACTGAGATCACCTTTCCAATCGCTACCGGGAAATAACGTCTCTATTGCCGCAAATCCGCGTTTAAAGTCTAGCGAACCCGCCTTTGCCGATGCCTTACCATTCTCTCTGATCTCGTTGAAAAGCACGGGCTGAACAATAGCATTGAGCTGCGGCTGAATCGCCACGAAATCTTCACTCTTCAACTGGGCAAATGCCTCCATTGCGGCAGCGTCAGTCAGTGAATTGTCATTTAAGGCTTGCCGCATAAAATCGGTTATCAACGTTGTAACCTGTTGGTAATCTTGGCTGTATTGATCGTTGTTTTGCAGATAAGCATCGATAAAGCCCGCATAGTTAAGCTCTCCGTTCGCACCGGCCAAAATAGTTAAATTTGCGCCTTGTTCCGGCAAACTGGTGTTAACCACGTTGCCCACTGTCGAAATACCTTCCGATGCCCCCAAATCGACATTGCGACCGGTTTTAACCAGTACTTCGCCAGGACCGCTGATTTCAATCTTGGCCGAGTTATTTAACAATGCACCAGTCGCCGGATCGCGATCACTGGTATCACGGAGATCCCGCCCTGCTTCGAGCAGCGATACATCCCCCTCATTTACGTGTTGGATAGATAGAGATAGATTGGTTATATCTTGCCCGGACTTAACTATCGCCTTTTTCGCCAAACTGAAACCGATATTTTCTATATCGCCTTGACGGCTAACCAGTCGCGCCGGCTGAGTATCATTTTTATGCACCGGCACGGTGGCATGTAACAGCTTCGGATCTCCACCAAACGGATCGATTCTGCCTATAACTGTCGACATATTGCTACGGGTCACCGGAATTGCCTCGCTAGGCAGCAAAGAACGATCGCCATCCGACATACCCAGTCTAATTCCCACTTCCGCAGTAATGTCCTGCTCAGCAAACAAACTCAACTCAGCATCCGCCGATGGGAACAAAATGATCTCATCAGTCAGCTCAATATTGCCGCCAAAGGCACTGGCATGTAGTGATGCAGGATAAATGCGCGCTAGTGTTTGTTGGTTACTATTAGGATTGCTTCTTGGAAAAATACTGCCGTCAGCGCCTAGCAGCACATCGCCTGACAACGACGCGACATTCAACGCACTAGCGGCGCTGTAACTGAAAAAATTGACCTCGGCTTTGTGCAGGATCATCGGGTCAGATACCCCTGTTAAACTAACGCCGCTACCGGCATTAATAGAAAACTGAGTATCGCCGATCAATAAATCAGGGCCTTTTTCAAAGCTGCTACCGCCTGTCACCTGGCCGCCCGCGGTCATTGTGCCAGTGCCTTTACCTAAATAATAAGTACCTCCGGCAATATCTCCGGCAGCGCTAATGTGCATAGTGCCGCCGCCATTAACTTCTACTTGGTTAGTTAAAAAATTGAAGTTATTGGCCGTGCTGTTATCTGCCGTACCGACCTGCTTACCGGTAGTCGGCATCAGCACGTCAAGATTATTGACATTACCGCCAGACGATACCGTGACATTACCGCCACCGAAGGAACCGACATTCTGTTGAAAGAACGTTTTGGTTGATTTGGCGGGATTACTTGATGCGCCAGTAATATAGCCCAGTGCCACACCCCATGCTGTCGGTCTTTGCCCGCTATGATCGACTGAGTCGGTCCAGGTACCGATACGTAATAACCAATCGTTTAGATCGTTATTAGCCGCCACTGCGCCATTGATATTACCGCCTGCTACCAATGACAAATCGCCACCGGCGACTGGGTATTCGCTATAAAACTGCAAGCCGACGAAACGATCTTTCAGGCTGCCGTAAGGTGATGTCTCAGTCGGCTGTCCGGCGTTGTAAATTGAAGAGGTGTTATCGGTAAAGGTAATATCGCCGCCAGCGTTCACTTGCATGTCGCCGCTGCCGGTCCGAATAACGGCATTGGAAGCAATGATCAAATTGCCTGTCTGACCAGCCGCATTAATGTCGGCACTGTTGGCATCTGCGCCTGCCACCACGTTGTAAGACCAGGATTCGCCGCCTTGCAGCTTATCGACAATATTGATCGTTTGTGTCGTACCGGCGGTGGACCCCGGAAATGTAAAACTTTGGTTTTTAAAGCCATCGCTCAGCGACTTCTCAACGTTAAAGTCACCACTGGCTTTAATCACCAGCCTGCCTGGCACATCATCCCAGACATTGCTGTCTGCGACATCGTCATAACGCCAGCCGGCTAAATCCCACTTATCTTTCAGAGTTAAATCGCCGCTGTAGTTGATTTCAACACCGGCAGTCAAACGCAAGCCTGGCGCTAACGCCGCCACATTTTGCATAGTAGCAGGCGTCATAAAATCATCCGTATCCGCCTTGATTGCAGCAATGTCAGCGCTATTAATCTCACCGTCATCACCCAGATCAGCATTGCTGTATTGTTTAACACCTTCCGCATAAAACTTGCTGAAACCACTAACCGTGCCGGCAACCGGCTGAATATTAACGCCGGTGCCGGTGCGTAAGGCGCGCAGGGTCACTTCACCGTCCGAGCCACCATTACCTGAAACATCAATACGGGAGCCGCTCTGCAGATCGATACCGCTAATGCCATCGTTATCGCCATCAACCGACGACAACAACACTTGACCGCCTTTCGCGCCATCGTCTGTGCCTAAGGCTGTCAAATCAGCACCGGCCGCCAAAGTAATGCCATCGCCTGCGTAAAGTTTAATATTGCCGCCCTGTTCAGCCGAGTCAGCATGTATCGCACCAGCCAAGGTCATTGCACCGGTATCACTCACTAAAGTTACGTTTTTGGCAACGATATTGGCAGCTGCGCTTTGTACGATGTCGGCATTACGAGTACGGAAATAAATCGCTTGGTTAACACCGGCATTATTTAGCGCCGCCATCAAACCATCAAAGTTCGCCGTTGCATCAAATCCACTCACATCTAAAGTCGCGCTGCCGCCTGCAGCCTGTAATTGCCCTGACAACACAACTGACTGCTCAGGCGCTTTTAAAGTAACGCTACCACCAGCAGCTTTACCGCCGCCGCTATCGACATCAACCACAGAACCTGCCGCCATCAACACTTTGCCGTGATCTGACTCCGCTTTAAAATGACCGCCTGGCGTGTAATCGAATTGATCGGCAAATTGCACGGCTCGTCCAGCCAGATCAACATTAGCCTGTTGGCCCAAGGTAACGTCGCCGGTCAAGGCATGCAAACCGAAACTGCCGGACGATAAAACCGCCTTGGTATTAAAACCAATCGCATCGGCAATCACGTCAATCACGCCACCGAAACTGCTTACAACCGCAGCCGTGCTGTTCAGGCTATTAAACTGAGCCTGATAACCTGTCGCATTCAATTTGATATTGCTGCCACCGTCAGCCGTCAACGCCGCTGTCGTCACATTTAAATTGGCGGCAACATCGACACTGCCCTTACCGGCAGCCCGGAATTCTTTAGTTGCGTTGATATTGACTGTATTGAATCCGTTAATCGCGAAGTTGCCGCTGCCTACCTTGAAGCTATCGGCCTGCAACTCCAACTGTCCTTGTCCATCAACAACTTGCTGATTGGTTGCCGCCGCCGTGTTTTGCACAGTCAAACTACCGGCCTGTAACTTGGCCCGATCAGCCGCTGTGCCGTGGCCGGTAAATCCTGCTGTATTGATAACCAGACGATCGAATTTAATGGCTTGCGACTGACCATTAATATCGGTAATCAATGAGCCGTCCGCATTAACCTGGCCGACATTGCCGTAAATACCAATGCTGTCCCGACCGGTCAGTACCAGTTCGTCAACAGCCAAATTCGCTAATTTTAGGTTGGACAGATTCAGCGCATTGCCGCCCAAATTATCGACTTCACCGATGTTAATGGTATTAGCACCCAGATTTAACGAACCGCCCTGCATTTGAATATCACCTAAAATCTCAGTCGAATAACTAGCATCCAGCAACATTGACTCAGAAGACTTTAGCGTCGAACCGGCGGCAACGCGTAATTCGCCTGTAACGCCGGACGTTTCGGTACGATTTAACACCACTTGTTTATCACCAGACAGCCGCAGCAAGGCACCATCGCCTTTGACATTCAAGACACTATCGCCGCTTCGAGCTTGTTGATTGGCATCCAAGCTCGCACCCGCCTGAACTTCGACCAAGCCGGTTGCTGCCAGTATGATTTCAGGGCCCTGCAAGTGGGTATTAGTTGTAAACACAACTTCTTGGGCTGACACATCAATATCGGTTTCAGCACTGTTGGTTGTGTTGCGACTGCGCGCGCCACCGAGCAACAAACTGTCGACATGTAAATCGCTTAAATCCCCGGCCAAAATTTCCAGTACTCCGTCAGCTGGGGTCTCACTCAATTGATTGACCACAGAAATTCGGTTGGCGGCAATATCCATTTTAGCGCCACGGCCGCCGGTTAAGGCATCGACCATGAACTGCCCTTCCATAATCAGTTTTGTTTGCGCGATCAAGGAAATTTGCCCGCCGTCCATCGGCAACACTGGCGTCGCTGTTTCGTTCTTCTGGGCGCGTGCTTGGTAAAATTGATTAGCGGTATTTATGTTGTATTTTGAGTGCTGAAGCACATCAGCTCTGCTTTCAATTCGGTAGCCACTGGTGCGCGCATCACTGATAGAAGTCCCAGCCAGTTTCTGGTATCCGGGTACGATGGACAAACCATCGACAGTGTACTGAGCTGCCGCTAAGTCTTGAGTTTTGGCTTGCGGCGTGATTAAAAATGCACCCGGCAACAACGCATATCGGGCCGGTAATATTGCATACTCACCGGCAGGCAATCCCGGACTACCACTTAAATAAACCGTACTACCTGGTGCGTATGAGAACCCCTGGCTTTCATAATGGTCATACGGGGCCAACTGTGAACCCAGCGTCGGCAACACAGCAAAGCCACCTTGATAAGACGCACTGCCGGGTTGTAAATAATCAAAAGAACCGCCTGCGCCTGCCTCAAATTCATAAGAAACCAAATCGCCACCGCCAGAGACATCAACCACACTGCCTTGTTTGGCGACAATCTCAGGTGCCGATAACACCATACGTTTTTCCGGCGCGGCATCGAACACCAGATTTCTCAAAGTGTCCAACGGATACAACCAATCCAGGCCGCCCTGCGTTACGCCGAATGGAATTATTTGGCCTTTCGCTGACACGGAAGTCAGACTGCCGTCCTCAAGCGTTAAGCTCGAAGATGCTTTGAGGTTAATCGTGCCTAAAGGCGCTTTTAGCACTCCTTTTTGATTGATAACCGCCGCTTCAAAAGTCAATGTGCCGCCTGCCGATAAAGGCGAGGTATCGGTGTTACGACCGGTAATATCGATTTTACCGTCGGGGTTATTTTTAACCGCGAAAGTGAAATCAGTTAATGTTGATGGGTAAATCTGACTGGCGTTTAACGCCAGATCAGCCGCAGTGACCAAGCCACCGGCAAAATCGCGCTGCTCATCAACGTTACGCAAACCGACGGTGCGAATATCATGCTCACTATTCAAAGCGATGCGTTTAAAACCGTCCCACTGGGTCGCGCCTTTTAATTGCAGCCATTTTGCGTTGGCGGTGAATTGGCCATTGCCGGTCTGTGCAGAATTAGCAAGCGTCCGATTCAAGGACGATCCCATCTGTAAGAAGTTGGTGTTGAGATTGATGTTACCGGCGTCACCGCCATTATCACCAGTAGCACTGATAAGTTGCGTATCAATGCTGATACGCTCAGCCGTCGTTAAATTGACGTCGCCAATAAACACTACCTGATCTTTGGTATTAAGACTCAGATCGGCAAAACCGCCGGCACTAATACTGTCGGCGTTTAAGGTTGCCTGTCCATTCAAAGCAAGAGGAAAGTCATCACCGGGGTTAACGTCTTCTTCCAATGAGCGTCGTGCCACTTGAGTCACATTGATTATCAAAGGATTGTTGGGGAAAGGTACTTGCGGGTCATCCGGCGGATTACGTTTGGCTTGATCCAGCGTGACCTCAAGCTTACCGCCATGAGCTTTGGTCGAGCCTGCCGCACCACGCAGCGTGCCATCCATCACAATGCCTTCAGCCGCTGTCAGCTTAATTTTACCGGCGTCGGAAGCAAGGGTTTGCGTCACGTAATTGGCAGCCGCATTCTTTGCCGGTTGCAATATATGCAGCGTTGCACTTGTGCCAGATACATCAAGCAGCGAGCCTTGCGCCAGCACCACCGCACCACGCTGAGCATCAAAACTGATTTCACCACCATTCAATACCGCGCCGGTGCGGTGCCCGAAAGCATCCGCCGGATTCAACCGTGTAGTGCCTTGCGCTAATAATTTGGAGTGCTCACCGACCCAGATGGTTTGCTTGGGATCGTATTCCAAACCTGCTGAAGGTTTAATTGCCAGTTTGATTTGACCGGCGGCTGCCTCCAACAAACCACCAACGAAAATGCTGCCGGCTTGACTCAGCAAGCTGATCGTAGAGCCCTTATCGGTACGTATGGCGCTGCCGGTTTCAATCTTTACCCCGGAATTGCCTGCCATATTGATTTGCAGCGGTTGGCGTAAATGCTCCGGCAACTCAACAACCGTTGTAAAGTCGCGCAATGAACTTCCGGTAGCTTTTGTTAAATAGCCAGGTTTAAGTTGGAGATTTTTCGCCCGCAAATTCAAATTAACGTTAGATTTGACCGTTAAATCGTCAAAATCGGCCACTAAATTAACCTGGTTAAACGCTAGCTTTTGAGAGAAGTCGAAATTGCCGTTGGACACACCCAACACCAACGCTTGATCAGTAACATCATCAGCCGTGGGCTTACCAACAATAATTTTGCCGCTTTCAAGCGTTAAACTGCCGTTCTGTTCCAAGCCATAAGCCGAGACTTCGCCAGCCAGCGTCAAGGTCGAAGGAACGGTACCGTTACCTTTAGCCGCTAGCGTGATGTCACCGCCTTTACCGGCTTTCAACTTACTACTCAACGGCAGCCAAGCACCGCCATCGGCACGGATGACTGACCCCGCATTGACCTTTAAATCACCCTCGGCTTCAGCCTTTACCGTCCCGCCTACAATCGCCAATGGGTCGGTCAATAATGCAGATAGCCCTTGTTTTATGTCGTTAACCCACCTGCCAGAGACGTCCAATACTGCCCCAGAGTTAATGTTCAGCAGACCCGCATTAGATGCTACTGAATTAGTCGCCGCCTTTAAATTAATGCTGCCGCCGGCGGCTTTAAAACTGCCGTTGACATCAATATTGCCCGCCTCCACCGCCAAACTGCCACGAGGTTGCATGGTAATGTTGGCGCCTTCAACCAACGTCGCGTCGCCAAATGTTTTAACCGATACCGCTTCGACTCCGGAATTGCCTAACAGTGCCGCAGACAATATTAAATCGGCGGGTTGCTGAGCATCTCGTTCGGGAAACAGGTCATCCAGGGCAAGTTGCGTCGGCTGTCCTGCGTTCTGAAACTTAACATTTTGCAGTGACTGGAAAACCGCCATATCAACATCAAGGCGGCCTCCGAAAGGCGTGTTCGCCAGCTCGCGTTGAAATTGTCCGGCGTTGCTGCCCGCTATTAGCGTGCCGTTCCAAGCCACCTTGGGCGCTTTAATATTCAAGCTACCGGCATTTTTACCTGCAACGTAACCGCGCTGAAACTGGCCAGCGCCATTTCCCAACATATTCCAGATTTTTTCGACGCCCCATTTCTTGTGGCTTTCATTAACCACACCAAAAATAGACACATAATGCTCATTGGGATCGGCATCGCTAATATCAACAATGCGTCCATAGCTAGTCAGCAGCTTGGTGGTATTGATGTAGCCATCCTGATAAGCAACCGACCCGCCGGAAATATCAATTTTGGCGTCGTCGTTGATAATCAAATCGCCGCTGGCAGTTAGATTAATCTCGCCGCCGTCGCCCAAGCGTTCATTAATACCGCGTGGAATACGGGCTTCTGCGCCGCTGGTATCAACAATATCCGAGCCCTTACGCAAATCCACCTTGAGGGTTTCGCCTTTCAAAACACCGGTTCTTTGTAACGGGGAATCGCGCAAATCATAACTTTGGGCAGAAATCTCGCCGACATTACGCTCCATCGCCGCCGCCACATTTTTATAGCCGGATACATCAATTACTGCACCTTTATCAACAATAATACGGCCTTTGGTGCCTTGCGTGGGATCAGCCAAATTATCAGTTGCGGTGATATTCACTTTGCCGCCCGGCACTTTAATGGTGGCACCGGCTTGCACTTGCACGGTATTGCCCGTCACCTGCAGATAAGAGTCAGGCTGGGCCTGCTCGTCAATGGCGCTGCCGCCGTCAACATCCGCAACGATTTCGGTAATGCTACCGCTTGCTAAAGTAGTGGTGGCTTTGGTGCCCAAACCGTCGTTGAGATCGGCCGCGCGATCAGTTTTGGTCGCCACCAGCTTATTGCCTTGCGTGCCGTGTTGCTCTTGCGCCAACAAGCGAATCGAGCCATTCACGCTCACCGAGGTAGTTGCCCTGACACGACCTTGCTGATTGACAGCAAAACCAGCCATGGTGACGTTACCTTGCCGCGCCAGAATATCACCGGCGTTGGTCACCTTACCGCCGGTATCGACTTCTACAACCAAGCCTGCGAATGGATCATTTTTGTCGGCCGCCTGTAAATAAACCTTGTCCTGACTGGCCGCCAAAATAATCTGGCCTTGTGTATCAGAAGACAACGAGCCTTTGTTCTCGATAGTCGGCGCAACAATAATGATGCGGCCGTTTTTATCGGTGGAAATTTTGGCACCGGCTTCAATCAGGATTTGGGCGTTTTTTGGATCCAGCGCATCGCCTGCCTGCATTGGCTCAATCGCCAGTGCCGCACTGCCGTTTTCATCGAATACGCGAGTAATGCCGCGATTAAATACGTCATCAGTGATATTCAGGGTACTGGCAAGCAGACTGTTAGTGTTGACTACCGAATCCTTACCGAATACAAAGCCATTTTTGTTGTACAGATACACCTGCCCGTTGGCTTTAATTTGACCAAGAATGCGACTGGGGTCTTGCTGATTAATGCGGTTTAGTGCGACCGACGAGCTACCGGGCTGAACGAACTGCACGGTATTTTCCTTGCTGACGTTAAAGCTTTGCCAGTTAAGAATGGCTTTATCGGTGTGCTGATCAATACGCAGGGTGTTGCCCAACACTTGGCTGCTGGCGCTACCGGAGCTGACCCAACCTTGTCCCGGCACAGGAACCGGTAATTCGGCATAAACCGGTGCCACTGCGCTTGCAAACAAACCACCGGTGATTACCAGTTTTATACACGCAACCGAGGGTTTTAACCTGAACTGATTTTCTACGGGCTTATGTTGAGTTGGCTGCGTTTTGTGAGACATGGGGTTACCTTTACCAAAAATAATTAACACGCTTTAGTTAGTTGCAACCCGGCCGTCTTACTCAGCAAGATCCGCGGTTTTCTGTCCCCGCCTCGCAACGGGTTTAGCATTAACACAATAAAAAAATCTTTATTCAGCCTGTAGGAGCATAAGTATCTACACAACTTTTTTTACAATTTAAAATCAATGAGTTGCAAAACTATTTTCTCCCTCTCCTGTTGGAGAGGGTTGGGGTGAGGAGATTAAAATTAATCAGTTAGAATCCCCTCATCCCAACCTTCTCCTTTATGCCCTATGGGTACGCAGGAGAAGGAGCTAAAAGACTTGTATAAATACTTAGGCCCGCTCCTACAAACCTTTCAATCTTAAAAATCAGTAGCAATATTAAAATGCAGTCGGGGATCGCCGCTTTTTACCGGGCCTAATGCGTTAAAAGGAAACCCGACATTCAATACACCGCTCAGATGTTTCCACATCTGAAAGTTCATCCCTATCCCTGCGCTACTAATAAAATCGCCTGCAGAATTACCCGGCAACGGGTTTTTAACCCAGCCTTTAGCCACGTCCACAAACGTTAATAATTTCAAGTTATTGAGATACTCCCAATCAGCAGCACCTAAATGCGGCGAATGCAGTTCCAGAGAACCGAACAAAGCATCATCAGCTAATGACTGTGTTTCAAAATAACCACGCACACTTTCAGCACCGCCCATCGAAAACTGCTCGTTACTGATTAGCGGCGTATCAGACACCTGACCGGCAACACGGCTGACCGCTTCCATGCCAAACGGCAATTCATGCTGAAACCTAAGGTCGCCGGTCAGGTACATGTAATTAGCTTTGGCCAGATAGCGTTTCTCTTCGAATTGCTTTTGTTCATTGCCCAAACCGCGGACAGAAAAATGCGCGCCTACATCAAATGTCGTCTCTGACTCTTTGGTCCGCAAGCTGCCGCTGTACTGAGCCATGAACGGTAAATAGCTGATGGGGGTTTTGATATTGTCGGCACCGATCAGGTTGACGTCTTCTTGAAAGTCTTTGTAATCAACACCCAGAGTAGCGCTGTGAAAATAGTCATTTATCGGCGTCAACGGCTTCACCAAGCGGGCACCATAAATATTACCGATACCAATCACCGACAACGCCCCGGCGCTGGCAATCTGGGCACTTGACGATGAACTCACGCCATAAAATGCCAGTCGTGCATCGCTACTAAACAACGGCAATGCATAAGTACCTGCCCAAACATCGACTTCATCGCTGTTTTCCGGCGACACTTGGTACATTAACGAAGCACTGTGCATGGCCTGCCAAAGATTTTCGTAGCGTAATGACGACACCAAGCGCAAACGACTGGTCGTCGAGGTATTGCGGCCGTTGAGTTCAACCTTGCCATGCAATGGCAATTCGTCTTTGACCTTTAAATCAACTTCCAGTGTTCCTGGCGTGTCCCCAGCCCGCAGTACCGGCTGAATTTGCCGATCAGGGCTCTCGATGCCCAGTTCTGCCAATTGTTTCTGCATTTTCGGGAAGTTAGGTACGTTACCTTCCGCCAACTCCGGCACGCCCGCCTTGATTTTACCCAGCGAGAAATAACGGGCATCTTTCACCCGTAAACGTGAAATTTTGCCTTCGACTACCTGCAAATAAACGATGCCGTTTTTAACATCCTGTTCAGGAATGTCCACGGATACGGTTTGATAACCTTGTGTTTTGTATAGCTCTTCTAATGTCGCACGCGCGGCCTCAACATTGTCGACGCTTTTCTTTAGCCCCAAAAATGGATAAATAGTCCGTTCCAACTGCTTTTTGTCGATCAGGTTATTGCCCTTGACTCGTAATTCCAACAAATCGAAAGTAGCCGGTTGCTCGGGCGCAGCTTGCTGTTCAGCCGAAGCATCTTGTGCAGCTTCTACATTAGCTGGGGCTGGCTGCGCAACCTGTTCGGCGAACGCATTACCCACCACTGTAAAAGCACAGCAGACCAGCCAAATTAAAGGCAGGCCCGTCTTAATTCTTTTTAACTGCATGAAATCTGTTTTGTGTGTGTATGCCGGTTTTCCCTTTGAAAACCGCTAGTCCGTCATTTTATTGAGCTTACGTTAAGGTATTGTGACAACGGGGTTACGTCCGCTTGTTTATTGCCGGTTGCACTTACCGCTTAACGCGAACGAAAAAAACCAGCCGTCCTAAAACGGCTGGTTTTATTCATTTTGAGTCATCCTTGACTCAAGCCGGGATTGCCCCGGCTTAGTTATCCTTACAAGCCAGTGTCACCTGAACCGACTGAACCATTGTTATAAATGGTTGGTACGCGGCAGTTGTTAGGCTTTGAAGTAGATGATCCATGACTGAATGGATTAACCGGTCTTGTGGCCAAGAAAGCACCGTTGGCTTCTGGCGCATAAACAGTAGGTACTGCTAAATAAGCGCCTTTAGCGGTAGTAAAAGTATGAGTAAAACCATTGTTCAACGCTGCCATTACTTCTGGCAAGCCAGCAGATTTGATAACCGCATTGGTCAAGGCTTTCAACGCTGTATTTTCAGTGCTGTTGCTAGAAAAAACATGCGTTTTACTATATTGGAAGGTGTTTTCTGCCCAATCACGGTATTTACCTTTAACAACATTGGCTAAAGTTGGCGCTACACCGTCCAATTTAACAAAGCGATATTTAGTTGCCGCTGCAGTTGATTTTTCCAATGACTGGATACCGACAGCCCAACGGACACCGTAAGTGTTATCAAAAGAATTTGCAGCGTTAGTACCGTCTTGCAATTCGTTCAAACAAACATCCACGTTACCTGAACTGTTGTTCTCATGAACCAATGGCGATCCTTCACCCTCACCGGTTCCCACTATGGCGGTATCAGCTGTTGCTGAAATTGCTGCAGATCCAGCGCATGGATTACCCAAGAATTTAATGTTAGATTGCGCTTGAGTACCTGAACCGTTTTCACGACGGCAAGTATGTAAAGCGGACGCACCTGGCAAATAAGCGCTAGCGCCGTTTGCTGGCGTATTAACCCAGTCATACAAGCCAACCGTACCTACTTTAAATTGATTCCAGTCAGCTATATTACCAGCATGAATAGAAGCAACTTGCTCAGAACTCAAGCTAGGCATACAGGCTTCAGTTTCATCACCAATTACACAAGTAGCCGGTACCGTACCGATAGATTTTTGTGCTGCTTGCAACGCAAAATACAAGTTTTTAGTAACCGGTACGCCAAATGTCAACGCAGAAGCGCTGGCAATATTCAATTTTCCGACATCAGCAGTTGTGATGTTGTCAAAAGCCACGCCGCTATCTGGATTAATGGGCGCATTTTCACCAGAAAACTGAGCAGGATCGACATCAGAGATACCGAAATCAGGAGTGTGACTAACAAATTTTGTTGAATCCAATGGATCGTAAGCACAACTGACTTTAGTTAATGCTCCGGCGCCAGCTGCGGTAGTTACTGTACACGCTGAGCTGATTTTCAAAAACTCGATTGTTGAAGCTGCAATATTTCCATTAGCCTCAGCAACAATTGGGCTCACACCATAGGCTGAACCGCCGGCACTACGTTTGTAGATCAGGATATTAGCTTTATTGCTTGGTAAAGCAGAGTTACCTGTGGCTCTTTCGCACAAATAAGCAAATTGTGACGTAGCAGCGGGATCTTGGAACTTATACATTTTCTTGGAGGTGTCGCAAATTTTATCAACAGCAGGCACAGATACATCAGTGAGTACTTTTTCGATAAATTTTTCTGCAGCAGAAGCACCTGACAAATACAAAATATTGGTATCGGCTGGGTTAATAACGGGAACACCATTGGCATCAACGGTAATCGCTGCATGCGCAGCTGTTCCTGATAGTGCAACAGCTATGGCTGCACCTAAGACTAATTTTTTCATTGGATTTCTCACTTGGAATCAATTTAATAAAGCGGAGGGAATGCTAAAACACCCCTCCTAAGATCAATGCTTAAACAGCAGTGTTTTTACGACGAGTTAGACCTAATACGCCCATCAAACCGGCGCCAAACATCCAAACCGCAGCTGGCAGTGGCACGGCCGCTGGAACAACATAGGTCAATGTACTACCAGCCAATGTCCATTGCTGAACAGCCAAAGCAACAGGGGCAGTACCAGCATAATAATAAAAGTTTCCAGCTTGGCCATAGGCAATATCGGCGCCAGCATCAGATTTAGTTTCATTTAGAGTTGCGAACGCACCAATTTGATTATGTTGTCCAGTATTCGCGACATCGGAATCTGAAATTATTGCACTCAAATTTAAAGAAGTTGGATCAACCATTGATGAACCACCATTATCAGCTCTAGCAGCGGCATTAACAGGGCTTATATGAGTTTTAAGACCACTAACAGTTGCAGACGCAGCAGTTGTTAAACCATATTTTTCAGGCGCGACTTCAGGACCCGTTGCCAAAAACTTGCTACCTGTTCCAGCAACTACCACGCCGTAAACCGTAGATGAAGAATTTAAATTAGCAGCAAAAGTAGACCATTTTCCACCCACTGAACCAGCCGTCAGAGCAGCAAGATCATAGCTTTTTGAAAAAGTATCGTTGCTTAAATTAGCAACCAAATCGCCCAAAGTCAGACCTAAGTCCAGAGTAAACGTTAATCCTTGTACGCTGTCATACACCGATAGATAAGCTTCTGCAGCGTTGTTATTAGCTGTAGTAGATCCTGTTGCAATACTTGCGTTAGCCGCGCCAGTTGTAGCCGCTAATAAAGCCACTGCTAATAAAGATTTAGAAAAATGTTTCATTGATTTAATGCCTTATGTTTAAAAAATAAAAAGTATTATTTACACAAGGTGATGGCCCAGCCGTCTTGACTGTTTTTACTATCAAGACCTGTAACTTTCCGTCCCCGCCTCACAACAGGTTTGGCTTTTACACACTTATAATTCTGCCCGACACTATCTAACAGATAAACACTGCCGCCTACGCCCCCGCTACCATTTTTTTACCCCCAAATTACTCCCTACTATCTTCCAAAGCCCACTCCCTATTCGTGCCATCCTTGTTCCCTAGTTACATCCAATTCGTTAAGTCATAACCCTTTTCAGCCGCCTCAACTTGGTGCGAATTATTCCAGAGTTGTTGTGTTGTTTCGGTGACAGCTTGGTTACAGTTTGATGAAATGTATTACATAATCAGCATCTTCATTAACCAACGGCGGACGCTGCTCGCCCTAATAATTCCAGCCCAAACCTGCGCTGTTGCAGGCAGCACTGTGCCTGGTTCTTATTGAAAATCCAGTAGGAGCGGGCCTTGCCCGCGATTATCCAATACGGCGATTTAGATTTTAGGGAACCTCTAAAAATTATCCATTCATGCTTCGACAGGCTCTGCACGAACGGATAAGTTATTGATTTAAATGAACCACCGTTCGCACTGAGCTTGTCGAAGTGCAATTTTTAGAGACCCCCTTTATTGTTCGCGGGCAAGGCCTGCTCCTACCTTTACCTGAAGAGATTCGACAGCAATTTCGAATACATCAAGGCAATCTGATCAATTATTACGCCACTATCCCTAACACCGCGTGTTTGCGGCGAGTAGCGAGCAAGATCATTAAACCGGTAAGAAATACCCAAACTAAAGCTGATAACGGCACAGCTGAGATTGCCGCTGCAGCCGCGAGAATCTCGGATGAACCAAGCATCGAAATAACCGACACTCTGACCGCACTGACACTGACGGTGTTAACAAGATTGTTGATGCTGGTACTCCAGCCTGCCAGCCATTGCTTTTCACCCATCACGTCCCAAGTTGAACCTGTGTTAGAGGCTAAAGCGCTATTGGCAAAGGGTTCGATGAGCGTTTGCAGATTGCCGGAAGGCTTATTAGCGTTAAGCAGCCATAAATTGGTTTGGATCGCCCATGCATTTTTACTGCCCGTAACAGCTGAAATACTACTGCCGGTTGCCGAGCTTAACGATGCCTTTAATTGCTCCGCTGTATTAAAGTCGGACTGAAACTTATCAATAGCAACGCTTTCATTAACATCTAAATACGTTGATTCGTTAAATGCCTTACTTGAAGCGTTGCCGGTATTGACGACTGATAATAACATCAGGGCTAAAGCCCATTTGATACAGTTATTTCCTTGCATTGATAAGTCCTTACATTAATAAGGTGGCAACCCGGCTATCTTTTAAAACGATCTTTTTAATCGATAAAGACCCGAAGTTTTCCGTCCCTACCTCACGATAGGTTTGGCTTTTGCCACTGTTCTGATTTTGAAATAACAACACAGGGGTAAAACGCGATACCCCGAACCATTTTTACTAAAGACCAAAGCAATCAACCGCTTGATTTTTTGAATGCCTGTAGATTACTGGTTGATTGAGACATTTCAGTGACAGGCAAGTTAATGTTTTAAGACATGTATTACATCGGGGTAATTTGAAGTTAACGGTATGAGTTTTGGAATCCGTAATCAATACAACCCATTAATCGGTCGGCACCACCTTAAAAGCTGCACTGGCCGACTGCCCCTGATCGTCAATAACCGCGACCGCAAACTGGCCGGGTTTGCCGGGCCAAAATACCGTGGTGCCTTCGCCGATAAAATCATCATCTACAAACCAAAATAAACGATGTCGCCCGCCCGCAGAGATGGCGCTAAATTCTATGCTGTTTTGCTGCCCCGCCCTGACCGGATAGCTCACACCCGCCTGCGGTGAGACAATCTTGGGCGGATTGGCGGCAGCATTGCTTTCGGTTGCATCGTCACATGAACGCTCAAAGGCGGGTGGATTGTCACGCCGCACGCCAGCTTGGCGAAACGACTCCAATTCGTCGCTGTCCCAAAATTCTGCCACCCGTGTTTCGCCTTGGCGTTGATCGTCCGGACACAGGCGTAAACCGTTGGCCGGATTAATCCTAATCTGGCGATGGAGGGTACAGGTTTTAATCGGTGATACCCCCGGAATAATCCAGCCGGTTTTGCCGCGCGGACACCAGGGCGAAACCGGCTGACCGGATAACGGGCAGATTTCTATGCGCTTTAGGCCGGTGGGCGATTTTGCATCAGATACGGCAATCGGGCGTTCCATAGCAATGGCATCGAGAACGCCAAACAACAACGGCCCGACCAATTCCCGGCCCACTAAATGACGATTAGGGCTGCCGTCGAAATTACCCGCCCAAACGCCAACCAGCAGATCGCCCATGATGCCAATCGCCCAGGCATCCTTCAGGCCCGATGATGTGCCGGTTTTCCAGGCGACCGCTTGCTGTTGGCCGAAACTTCGCCCGCCAAAACTGCGTTGCGGGCGTGGATTGGTTTCCAGCATTTCCTTAACTAAAAAGGCCGCTTCCGGCAGCAACAGCGGCTTATTGGCTTGCGGCGATGGGTCGGTTTGGTTCAACCAACGCAACTCTTTCAACTCGCCATTATTAGCCAGCAAACCATACAGCCTGAGCAAATCTTCCATCGAAATCTCGGCACTGCCTATCGCCAAGCTCAGTCCGTAATTGGCGGCTTGCTTAGGAATGGGGACGCCCGCTTGTTGTAAAAACTGGTGAAAAGTCGGCTTTTGCAATTGCGCCAGCAAACTGATCGCCGGAATATTACGACTGCGCACCAACGCATCGGTCGCCGACAACGGCCCGTAGAAATTGCGCTCGAAATTCTCCGGCTGGTAATCGCCCATTCGCAACGGCGTATCCTTAACGCGGGTGTCCGGCGTAATCAACCCTTGCGCAATGGCCTGCGCATAAATAAAAGGTTTAAGCGTGGAACCGGGCGAACGCAGCGCTTTTAAGCCGTTGACGTAACCTTGAATATCCCGATTGAAATAATCCGCCGACCCCACATAACCCAACACCGACATGCTCGGTGCATGCACCACCATCACACTGGCGTTAACAACGCCTTGCAAACGATGCTGGCGTAAAAATCCGGCCAGCAATTCTTCGCTTAATTCCTGCACAGTCGTATCCAGCGTCGACGACAATGTGGCAGCTTGCGGATACAATTTATGCAGTCGTTCGGAAAAATGCGGCGCTCGAAACGGCAGATCTTTACGCTGCCTAAACCAGAGTCTATCGAACCCCGGATCATCTCCGTAAGCAGTTTGCCAAGCCTGCTGCAGCCGTTGCAACGCGGCCGGAGTCATCGGCGCTCGCGTACTGGGGTTTTGTGGAATCAATGCCAGCGCGCGGGCTTCATCCGAACTAAGCGCCGACACCGGCTTGTGAAAATACACCCAGGCGGCCGCCCCCGCGCCTTCAATGTTGGCGCCATAAGGCGCAAGGTTTAAATAGGCCTGCAATAACTCGGTTTTGCTGAAATGCCGCTCCAGCCACAAGGCATAAGCCATCTGTTTCAGCTTGCCGGTAACAGTATCCGTCTTCAGCCGCCAACGCTGGCGGGCCAATTGCATAGTCAAAGTCGATGCGCCCATCCAGCGCTTATGCGGGATCAGACTGCTCAACACAGCACGACACAAAGCTACCGGATTGATGCCGGGGTGTTGATAAAACCAGCGGTCCTCGTAATGCAAGGTAGCATCTTGTAAGGTTTGCGGCAGCTCAGACAGCGGCGTCCATACCCGGTATTTTTCGTCAGACGTCAAACTCAGCCGCAACAAATGGTCCTTGTTATCGGTAACGACATAAGAGCCGTTGGCGCGATTGACCAGCAGAGGTTGAGGGGTAAAGCCTAAACCCAGCCAAATCAACAACAGTAAAACAGCGGCTAACAGTGCTAGCTTGATTGGTGACAGTTCTAAAGCGTTAGCGGTAAATCTCATGTATTTTGACTTGCCTCGCTTTAAGCTGTCGTCTAACTAATGAAGTAGCAAACTCTATCGTCTGGATTGGGTTAAACGCAATTCAATTCTTCATTGATGGGATTGTTAGGATGTCTTGTGTTTAATCGCGTGGGCAGGAAAGCCCTGTCCACCGGACTCGTTAGATTGGTAATTTATAGGATGGATAGAACTCAGTGAAACCCATCAATAACGGCACATCTGGCTTATAGATATTGTTAGAAATGGTTAAAATGCCACTCTGTTATGGCCTATTGGATTGTTCATTGTTGTGATGGGTTTCACTGCGTTCTACCCATTCTACGGTTCTAATTATTTTTGCTAATTCTGAAGTTTGTTATCTTTTGTTTCGTTAAAGCCTAAATATAAGTGCTGTAGCAGTGCCAAGTTTTTTTCAAACGTCTGTCCATTTTGTCGGTTTGTCATCGCCTCAATCAGCCGATATTGTTTTTGTTCGCCAGTTTCTATGCTTAAAATTTCATGCAATATTTGTTTGGTTTGCACCGAAACGATACCAGCAATATCCCTGCCTAAAAGCCTTGCGCCTGAATGCTCGAAATCAACGTCTCCTTCTAATAAATCGCTGTGTTGTTCAAATAGTCTTTCGGTATGCCCTGTGTCCAGATACCAGCGTAAAATAAAAGCTAAATCAATGGCATCTTTGTTATGTTCTGATGACCGATCCTGCCATGCCATTAGCTTTAAAATCACCAGTGCGGCGGGAGTGACAACTTGAATTTCTAATTTGGGGTTTTCGCGTAATCTGACGATTTGGGTGAAGTAAAAGGCATCATTAAATCCTGCAACATTCATTTTTAAGCTACCATCCGGCGGCCAGCTAATATTACTTTCATTTTCAATAGCTCCGAATGGGACAATGTCTATTGGTATATCGTTTTGGTAGTACACAACACGTTGCATCATTTTATTGATTACAAATTGTCCTGTTGCTATTAATGCGTTTTTTAGGCTTTGAAACTCAGTCCATGTTGCAACTTGAACTGCTAAATCAATATCTCTTGTCGCCCTGGATGCTGGTATGCCATAGCCGTATTCAAACACCATGTCTCTGGCTGTCGCACCAATAACAAAAAATTTCACGTTGTTTTGGTTGGCTACTTCTTTAATCAATTCATAAACTTTGATTATCGGCTCGCTGATCTTCCCGGAAATGTTGAGCAAGTTTTTGTTCATAAATAATTTGCGCTGTTTCAATGTTTCTGGGGTCGCCGGTTGCCATCAAGTCGGCGTATATCAATATTGGGTTAACAATATCTTTTCTATTTTTTTCACTCTCAACGTCCCAAAAAGCATTGAGTATTTCCACGTTGCCGTCTGGATCTTTTCTTAATTGATTGGTGATTTTTAGCTTGGCCGCCCATTTTTCCATCACATATAAAGTGATGATTTCCGGTTTTAAATAATGTGTTAACTTATCGGCGGCTACTTCACCTCCCCAGTAAGCTTGTAAATTATGCAAAGCGGCTGTCTGCCACCAGGATGGGTTTGGCGCTTTGTACCTTCCTGTTTGCAACTTGGGACGTAACTTTTCTGAGTAGGCAATAATCCAGCGCTCTAACAATCTCTGTTTATCTTTTAAGCGGCGACCTCGATTGCCCATATCGACAAGGTGTCCTAGTTCATTAAGGTCTGTCATTACCCAGCCAACCGTGCCCAATGCAACACCAGCTGTTTGAGCAATTTCACGATAGGGCGCATTAACTAGCTCTGGATTGCACAGAAAGGTGTAAATAATCTTCAGTCCTGTGGGTTGAAATGCACGGCCTAGAGTACGCATAACTGGCTTTTCTGTCGGCTTATTTCCTCTAATGAATACAAACACGGGCTTTTGGTTTATATATGCGTTACCCACAGCATCCAAAAACCAAATATCCTGTTCCTTTAGTTGTTCTGCCAATTTTGGATTTACATAATCAGCAACTATAAGTAATCGCCCCGGAATATCCTTTAGCTTTGACAGCATAAGTATCGTAGGTGTCGGCCTAAACTTAACTTCAATAACAAGTGGTATTTGCTCACCATCAACATATAAGCTGCCTGTTGCATCAAAATTTAAGTTTTCTTGCCTATACTCATGACGCTCTACCCATATCACTATGCCTGTAGCTAGTGTTAATGCACTTATCGCACTATCTAATACTACTATGTCTTTTTCTTTCACCTATATATCTCATGAACACTTTTGCATGTACATTATTTTAGTCAGTTCACAAATAATGTACATATATAAAAAATGAACTACTACCTACTACCTACTACCTACTACCTACTACCTACTACCTACTACCTACTACCTACTACCTACTACCTACTACCTACTACCTATTGCTTACTGCTTACTGCTTACTGCTTACTGCTTACTGCTTTTAAATTTAAGACTGCCTTCATAAGCATCTATAGCACGTAATAATTTAGCGGCTTCTTGTGGCTCGGTTACGGCTGCAAAGTTACCGGATGTGGCTGGTGGCATTGCACCTTTTAAATCTGGACTTATATCTCGGTCGGCTCTTCCAGTAGCGATGGCATAGCTCGTAGATACTCTGTTAAAAATCAACCCAAATTTGTCGATTTCTTCTTATCCGACCGCACTCGGAATAGTATAAAACCGAGAGTTATCGAAAGGCTGATCATGTTTCAACATGCCGTGAATTGCATGCA
>Ga0208116_1000121_pt1 | contig 28260 bp, 22 predicted proteins | sample LakWasMeta9_HOW4_2_FD_183859 | JGI IMG/M metagenome (GOLD analysis project Ga0208116, IMG submission 183859) | Freshwater sediment methanotrophic microbial communities from Lake Washington under simulated oxygen tension - Sediment Metagenome... | ecosystem: Environmental > Aquatic > Freshwater >... | reverse complement strand
GGAAAATATGTTTTGCTATATCTAAACCAATTACGCTATTGTTCATGTCGGACTCCTCATTACACCGTTTAAAAATTGCCGGTGCATTTTATACTGCGCCAGGGTGAGTGAGGAGTCCATATCATCAGCCAATCACAGCTACTACACCATAAGGCAATCATTAATCCCTGGGGCTGTCATTGTCCAATCGCTTTACAACCCCAATCCCTAACAACAAAACCAACGCTCCCCACAACAACCCCGGCACCAGCCAGAACCAATTTTGGTAGAAGGTGGCAGGCGGGTTTTTCAGGTAAAGCACTTCATATAAGCCCGCCCAGGTCTGATGTATCGGCGAGCGTTCCAGGATCTCTCCGGAGGCCAGCGATACCGTGGAAATGCCGGTGTTGGTGACGCGCAACACCGGGCGGCGAAATTCCACGCCGCGCGCGAGGGTCATGTACATATGCTGGTAAGGTTCCTGCCATGCGCCGTACCAGGAATCATTGGTGACATTGACGATGAACTGCGCGCCGAGTTCCGCCAGCGAGCGCGAGAATCGTGGGAACAGGCTTTCGTAGCATATTTGCGCGCCCATTTTGTAGCCGTTCCAGTGCAGCAATTCGGTCGGGCCGCGGCCTCTGGCAAAATGGCCGGTTGGCGGCAGCCAGTTGCGGATTTCGGGAAAAAACTGTTCGCCGGGAATATACTCGCCAAACGCCAGCAGGATCGATTTGCTGTAGTGCGGCGGCACTATCTCGCCGTCCTTGTTCAACACAAACAGGGAGTTGGTAATCAGGCGCGATGGCTCATCGACACTGTATGCGCCGGTAATCAGCGGCAGTTGGCGTTCACGGAGAAACTGCGCCAGCGCTACCGGGTAGTCGTTGGATTCAAATTGATCGCCGAGCAATGCCGGGAATGCGGTTTCAGGCCACATCGCGAAGTCGATTTTGGCGTCTTGATGGGCTTTCAGGGCGTTATCGGTCAGCGTCAGATAGCGGGTGAAGATTTCATTGCTGTAACCTTTGCCTAATTCGGCGGCCAGCTTTTCGGCATTTTCAATGTAGGCCTGAATCAACAGCGTTTTAAACGACGCATCCGGTTGCGGCAGCCGGTTTTTAAGCCACAGTCCACCGGCATTTAACAGTACGAAGCCCCAAACTACAACAGCCAAGATGATCTTTCCGCTACGTTGTTTACGCTGCTTCCAGGCATAATAAAGCGGCAGGTTGCACAGCAGGGTTGCGGCGCTGAGTCCGCTAAAACCGATCACTTCCGCCCAGTGGTAAACGGGAATATTTGCGCCGTACCATGAATAACCGAAGTTCCAGTCGAACAGGGTCAGCGAGTAGGCTTCGCACAACGTAGTGATCAGTGCCATCAATCCCAGAGAAAGCCGCTTTGACCAGTTGAATTTTTGTTGTCCCCAAAACCACAGCACACCGGCCAGCGGCACAAACAAGTGGGCTATCAGCCCATAGATCACCATGCCGATGACCGCTACAGGCCAGTCCAGATGGGCAAATTCATGCAGCAGGTAAGTGACCCAGTTAAAGCCGATCAGCGTAAAAACGAATGAAGTGATTAAGCCGCCAAGAAAAACGTTTTTTAGACGGGTTTGTCGGTTCCAAAAAATCCATAATGGAACGAAACAGAATAAAGAGGCCCAAGGCGGGAAAGGGATGTAACTGGTGCCGATCAGGATGCCGGATAGGATGGGGAGTAGCCAAGGTTTAAGATTACCGGGTGTGACGCTATTCATGATGTTAGGGATGCGATGTGATTGCGCGGTGATAAATATGCCGCCAGAGACGCTCTAAGACTCGCACCGCTGGGGCGGGACAGCCGGGGCGCTCGTCGTTATACACAAGTGTTTATGAGCCGCCGTCATCCCGGCAGGGATTCATGTCAGGCTATCCTGCCTGACACCCTTTGGGTTAATGCAAATCCGTTCCAGACGGATTTGTGCCGGGATCCAGAAGCCATGGATGGCAATGTCCAAGTTGGCAGTAAGTCTTGCAACGCGGGAAGAATTGCCTAATGACGAGCATGCACATCCCTGTGCTCTCGGCAACTGCTCCTGCGTTGCTCTACCTCCTGCATCCTTGCAAGTCGTGGTTTCCGGCAATCCCTGCCGGAATGACGTGATTTTAAAGACTTGTGTATAACGACGAGCGCCGGAGCGTGGAAACGATGAATGCCTCTACAACTTAACTACCATGAATTTCCGCATGTAACGCACGGTATTCGTCGGTCAGTTTATGGTTGGGCACATAATGTACCAGCGGTCTCGATTCGGTGTGCGACTCCCTGACCTTGACCGATGGCGAGATCATTGCAGCCAGTACCGGCAGTCCTTCGGCAATAAGCTCTTCGACTATCTGGCGAGGCATATTGGCTTGTTTTTGATATTGGTTGACGATGATGCCTTCAACCTCAAGATTGTGGTTATGGTCGGCTTTAACTTCCGCTACCACTTGCATCAGAGAATACAGAGCTTCTCTGGCAAAGGTATCGCAATCGAAAGGAATCAGGCATTTGTCGGCCGCAATCAGGGCAGACTGGCTGTAGAAGTTCAGGATCGGCGGCGTGTCCATATAGATCTCATCGAAACCCTCAAGTTTTTCCAGCGCTTCTTTTAACTTAAAGATTTTCATGCGCGATTCCAAACGACTTTGCAATGGTTCAAGTTCGGGATGGGATGGAAGCACAAACAGGTTGGGGAACGGCGTTTCATGGATTGCATTTTCAAGGCCGGATCCGGATGAACCGCCGCCGAACAGGGACAGGCTCAGAGTATCTTTAAAGAAGTGAGCAATAGTCTTATCGCTATCGCTAACTTTATTGCCGAGCAGGTATTGCGTTGAATTGCCCTGAACATCGAGATCGATAACTAATGTACGCTTACCTTCAACAGCACTGATGGCGGCTAAATTGCACGTAATAGTAGATTTGCCGACGCCGCCTTTCTGGTTGAAAATGACTCTGCGCATGTTATCCCCGTTAAATCAAATAGTTGAAAGTCGCATTATAAAGCTTGGGGCGTTAATATCAAATACGGATAAAGGTTTTGCCGTGGCACTTTGGACATTCAGGGATTTCGCTGGCTGTTTTAAAGGCAATTTCCTTGCCGCAGTCGTCGCAGATAAACGTGCCGGGCACGGTAATGTCGCCGCTGTGGTAGGTATGTACTTTTGCCAGTTCTTCCAGTTTTGCCAGTTCCAGGCGGGTTTTATCGGCAACGCTTAAAAAAGCATCCAGCGCGAAGTTTTCAATCAACTCAATATCGAACTTAAACCATTCGGACAGCGATTCCTTATCTTCCTCAGCTGACAAGCCATGGGCCGCATGTTCAACGTCGCGTCTAACAAACTCCGAAACCTTGTCCAATTCTTCATCCGTCAAATTGCTGTCTTTTCTGGTTTTTTCTTTTGAAATTTCCAGCGCTTCGGCAAACGAATGCAGCGTATCTTCCATGGTTTCATGGAGATGCTTCATAAAATCGGTATAGGCGGTGACTAGTTTGTTTTTATTCATAGGGTTCAACTCCTGAAAATGGCGCTTTGAGATTTAAGCAACTGTACGGTATTCTAACGCTTTTGACTGGTAAAAGACGAGAAGGATGCAAGAAAATTATAAGCCTTTGGCAATCGAGCAAGAAGTACAGGCCGCCTGGGACGAGTCGGGCGTGTTTAATGTGTCGGAATCGCCGGCACAGGACAAGTATTATTGTTTGTCGATGTTTCCTTACCCCAGCGGCAAGCTGCACATGGGGCATGTTCGTAACTATACCATCGGCGACGTCATCAGCCGCTATCAGCGCATGCTGGGCAAGAATGTCATGCAGCCTATGGGTTGGGATGCGTTCGGCCTGCCGGCGGAAAATGCCGCGATGCAGCACGGCGTCCACCCGGCCGACTGGACTTACAGCAACATCGACTATATGCGCGACCAGCTCAAACGGCTGGGTTTCGGCTATGACTGGAGCCGCGAATTAGCCACTTGCGATCCTTCTTATTATAAGTGGGAGCAATGGTTCTTCCTGAAGCTGCTGGAAAAAGGCCTGGTTTATAAAAAAACCGCACCGGTCAACTGGTGCCCGCATGACATGACCGTGCTGGCTAACGAGCAGGTCATCGACGGCTGCTGCTGGCGTTGCGACACTCAAGTCGAGCGCAAGGAAATTGCGCAATGGTTCCTGAAAATTACCGCTTATGCCGACGAGTTGCTGGCTTCGCTGGAAACGCTGGACGGCTGGCCGGAACAGGTCAAAACTATGCAGGCCAATTGGATAGGCCGTTCCGAAGGCGTGGAGATGGATTTTGCGGTGCCTGATTCGGATCAACCTTTACGTATCTACACCACGCGTCCCGACACTTTAATGGGCGTGACTTATGTTGCCGTGGCGGCGGAGCATCCGCTGGCGTTGAAAGCCGCAGAAACCAATGCTGAAATCAGCGCATTTATCGATGACTGCAAGATGATGGAAACCTCGGAAGCGGCCATGGAAACCATGGAAAAACGCGGCATCGATTCCGGCATCAAAGCACTTCATCCGATTACCGGCGAACAGGTCCCGGTATGGATCGCCAATTTCGTGTTGATGGGTTACGGCACCGGCGCGGTGATGTCGGTTCCAGCGCACGACCAACGCGATTACGAGTTTGCGCTTAAGTACGGTATCGCCATCAAGCAAGTGATTTTTGCCAAAGACGGCGGCGATGTGGATTGCTCAGAGCAGGCTTACACTGTCAAAGGCATCCTGAAAAATTCCGGCCAGTTCGACGGTTTGACTTCAGAGCAGGCGTTCGGGGCGATTGCCGAAGCGCTGGAAAAAGACGGTAAAGGCCTGCGCAAAACCAATTTCAGATTGCGCGATTGGGGCGTTTCCCGTCAGCGTTACTGGGGTGCGCCGATTCCGGTTATTTATTGCGACGATTGCGGCACGGTGCCGGTGCCTGAAAAGGATTTGCCGGTGGAACTGCCGAGAGACGTCGTGCTGGACGGTTCGCAATCGCCTTTGGTTGCGCATCCGACGTTCTCGCATACGACCTGTCCGTCATGCGGCAAAGCGGCGCGCCGGGAAACCGATACCTTCGATACTTTTATGGAGTCATCCTGGTATTTCGCGCGTTTTGCAGGCAACAATCCGGACAGCATGATCGATGAGAGCGCCAAATACTGGCTGCCGGTCGATCACTATATCGGCGGTATTGAGCATGCGATTTTGCATTTGCTGTATGCGCGCTTTTACACCAAGCTGATGCGCGATGAAGGCTTGGTTGTCTGCGACGAGCCGTTTAAAAGGCTGTTGACCCAGGGTATGGTGCTGAAAGACGGCAGTAAAATGTCCAAATCCAAAGGCAACACGGTGGACCCGCAAGGCCTGATCGACCAATACGGTGCCGATACCGTGCGTCTGTTTATCATGTTTGCAGCGCCGCCTGAGCAATCGTTGGAATGGTCGGACAGTGGCGTGGAAGGCGCGTTCCGGTTCCTGAAACGGCTCTGGAAACAAGCTTATACGCATTGCGAAGCTTCCGCTCCTGCTCACGCCCCTCGCTTACGTCCTGTAGGCGAAGCGGGCAGTTCTAAGGTGCCGCTGGATAAACAAACTTTGACCGCTGAGCAACAGACGGTGCGTCGCCAGCTGCATCTGACTATCCAGAAAGCAACCGACGATTTCGGCCGGCGTTATACCTTTAATACTGTGATCGCCGCGAATATGGAGCTGATCAACACCTTGTCCAAATTCACCGATGATTCCGACAACGGCAAAGCAGTTCGGCAGGAAGCGTTGGAAGCCATTGTGTTAATGCTGTCGCCGATCGTGCCGCATATCTGTCATCAATTGTGGCTGGATTTGGGGCATCAAGAAGCGGTAGTCGTCGCCTCGTGGCCTGAGGTCGATGCAACGGCTCTGGAGCAGGACACTTTGGAGCTGGTGTTACAGGTTAACGGCAAACTGCGCAGTAAAATGTCGGTATCGGTTAATGCGTCCAAGGAAGAAATAGAGGCCATGGCGCTGAGCGATGAGCATATCAAGCGCTTTATTGAAGACCAGCCGATTAAAAAGGTGATCGTGGTGCCTAAAAAGCTGGTCAATATTGTAGTTTAAGGGGAACGTATGTTGACAAAAAAAGCGGTCATCTTTGTTATGGCTTTGTTATTGAGCGCTTGCGGCTATCATTTGCGCGGCGCTCTTGAATTGCCGTCAAACATGAAGAATGTCTATGTTGAGGGCGGATCTTCGCCGTTGCTCGAACAATTCAGGCAGGTCATGAAATCATCTTCGGCTCAGCTTGCCGGTTCCCGCAAGGATGCCGGTATTGTTGTCAAGATAGCTAATGAGCAATTTAACCGGCGCGTATTGTCGCTGAGTTCAAGAGGCAAATCTAACGAGTTCGAACTGGAGTATCGCCTCGATTATGAGTTTGCGAATGCGGCAGACGCCGTGTTGATGCCGCGGCAGTCTGTTGAAGTCAGGCGTGAGTATTACAACGATCAGCAGTTTATGATTGCCAAAGATCAAGAAGAAGCTGTGATACGCAACGAAATGTATCAACAGGCCGTGCAAACCATCGTTAACCGCGCCAGGGTCGTATTAGAGGCAGGCGCGAAATAGCATGCGGCTCAAGCCCGAACAGCTAGCGGCGGCGTTGCAAAAGGAGTTGGCGCCGGTTTATTTTACTAGCGGCGATGAGCCGTTGCAGATGGGCGAGATCGCTGATGCGATCCGGGCTGCGGCACGGAAAGCGGGCTATGATAGCCGCGAGGTTCTTGTTGCGGACTCCGGGTTTTCATGGAATGAATTGATGGAGACGGCCGGTTCGTTATCTATTTTTACCGATAAAAAAATCATCGACTTAAGGCTGCCTTCCGGTACGCCGGGTACAGAGGGATCAAAAGCTTTAATCGACTATTGCGAACGCCTGCCTGAAGATACATTGTTACTGATTACTGCGGCAAAGATGGCAAGCGCTTCCTTAAAATCGCGCTGGTTCCAGGCTTTGGATAAGGTCGGCTGTGTTATTCAGGTTTGGCCCTTGGAAGGGCAGGACCTGATTCGCTGGTTGCAGCAAAGAATGCAAAGGCGCGGTCTACAGGCCGAAACGGAGGGTATCAGGATATTGGCTTCCCGGATCGAAGGCAACCTGTTGGCGGCCGCGCAGGAAATAGAAAAGCTTTACGTGTTATACGGTCCTGGGCCGCTCAGCAATCAGCAAATTTTCGATGTGGTGGCCGATAGCTCCCGGTTCGATGTGTTTAAGCTGATGGATAGCGTTCTTGCGGCCAAAGTAGGCCGGATTTTTAAGATATTGTCCGGCTTGCAGGCTGAAGGCGTTGCGGCCCCGGTGGTGTTATGGGCTTTGACACGTGAAGCTCGGGTATTAATCAAGATTAAACAGGCGCTGGCTCAGGGTCAAAATAAGGCGCTGATTTTTAAAAACAATCAAATTTGGGATAAGCGCCAGCAGTTGGTTAGCGATGCGCTGAGCAGGCTGCGCGACAGCGACCTGAATAGTATTCTCACGCTCAGTGCAAAGGCCGATCGGCAGATCAAAGGCCAGCAGCAAGGGGATCCGTGGGAAACGTTACTGGCCGTTTGCCTGATGTTTGCGTTGAAGGCTAAAGGCTAAAGGCTAAAGGGCAAAGAGCTTTATCGCCTTTTGTCTTTCTTCTTCTTTTATGGCAAATACAGTTTAAATCGGGCTCTGCCCAACTGACTATTGTTGTCGGTCATAATAAATCCCCGTTTGTCGCCTTTGACATGCAGTTGCGCGATGGTTTCGGTAAAAAACAATCCCAGGCCGGTATTGCCGTTCGCAACATCAATCTCAGGAAGTTGTTTGTGACCGGACGATAACAGGCTTTCCGGATAGCCCTTGCCGTCATCTTCAATGCAAAAAACAATGTAATCATCTTCCTGAACTACAGAAAGCAAAACCTTGCTTAGGCAATAGTGCTGTACCATGTCCTGACTCTGTTCGCATGTCACCATGATAAAGATGGCGTTAACCGGCAACAACTTGAGGTGACGGGCCTCCTCCAGAACTTGCTGGCCGTTTTTTCCGCTAAGCAGATTGTAATCACAGGGCACAATATCAAACCGGTCGATTCTCATCGCCGTTATTGCATTGATACCGTTTTCCGCCTCAACAATAAATCGGGCGCCAAATGATCCCAGTATATGCTTGATGGTTTCGCGCATGATCGCTTGATCTTCGACAACCAATATTTTTTTTGAAGCCAGGTTTATTGGCATGGGGAAAGGGTCTTAAATTTCATCTGTCGGGTCCGGGCTTGAAAAAAACCAATGCGTCCCAATATCGGTTTTCATCTTACTTTAATCTAATAATTAATCAGGAATGATAAAAAATGACTGTTGAAGCAAAAAAAGAAACGCTAGGTTTTGAAACTGAAGTTAAACATCTGCTGCATTTAATGATCCACTCGTTATATAGCAACAAGGAAATATTCTTACGCGAATTGATTTCCAACGCCTCGGACGCGGCCGACAAGTTGCGCTTTGAAGCGCTGTCCAACGACGGTTTGTATGAAGGCGACAGTGAGCTGAAAATCCGACTGGAATACGACAAGGACAAACGCACTATCACCATCATCGATAACGGCATCGGCATGACCCGTGCGGAAGTTCAGGAGCATATCGGCACCATTGCCAAATCAGGCACCAAACAGTTTTTTCAAGCCTTAACCGGCGACCAAGCCAAAGACAGCGAATTGATCGGTCAGTTCGGCGTGGGTTTTTATTCGGCATTTATCGTTGCCGATAAAGTGACCTTAACCACCCGCAAAGCCGGTGCCGACAACAGCGAAGGCGTACGCTGGGAATCGGCGGGCGAGGGCGATTACACGCTTGAATCCGTAGAAAAAGCCAAACGCGGAACCGAGATTGTACTGCACTTGAAAGAAGACGAAAGCGAGTTCCTGGACGGCTATCGTATCCGCTCTATCGTCAGAAAATTTTCTGATCATATTTCCCTGCCTATCGTCATGGACAAAGAAGTCATGCCGTCTATGGGAGAAGAGGAAGGCGAAGAGAAAAAACCGGCGCAAATCGTCGAAGAAACCATTAACTCGGCTTCCGCACTGTGGACTAAAGCCCGCCAGGAGATTTCCGACGAGGCGTATAACGAATTCTACAAGCATGTCGGCCACGACTATCAAGACCCGTTAACCTACGTGCACAGCAAAGTCGAAGGTTCTAACGAATATACCTTGCTGCTTTATGTGCCTTCGCATGCGCCGTTTGACTTGTGGGATAGAGACGCCAAGCATGGCGTAAAATTGTACATACGCAAAGTGTTTATTACCGACGACGCCGAGCAATTGATGCCGCGTTATCTGCGTTTTATCCGGGGGATTATCGACGCCAACTCCCTGCCGCTGAACGTGTCGCGGGAAATCCTGCAACAAAGCAAGCAAATCAGCGCCATCAAATCCGGCGCCGTTAAGAAAGTGTTGGGTATGTTGGAAGACTTGGCCAAGACCGATGAGGAAAAATACCAGAAATTCTGGTCTCAATTCGGTCCGGTTATTAAAGAAGGCCCGATTGAAGATCATGCCAACAAGGAACGCATTGCCAAATTGCTGCGCTTCGCGTCAACCCATGCCGATACCGACAAACAGGATGTGACGCTGGAAGCTTATGTCAGCCGCATGAAAGAAGGCCAGGATAAAATTTATTACGTCACCGCAGACAGCTTCTCGGCGGCAAAGAACAGTCCTCATCTGGAAATTTTCCGCAAGAAAGGCATTGAAGTGTTATTGCTGTCGGATCGCATCGACGAATGGCTGGTATCCAACCTGGACGAATTCGACGGCAAACATTTGCAGTCCGTCGCCAAAGGCGATTTGGACTTGGGCGTTTTGGACAGTGAAGAAGACAAAACAGCTCAGGAGGAAGTGAATAAGGATTTCGAAACGGTGCTCAAACAGATTAAAGACGTGCTGGGCGAGAAAGTCAGCGAAGTACGCTTGAGCCATCGCTTAACCGAATCTCCTGCCTGCTTGGTTGCCGATGTCTACGGCATGAGCCTGAATATGGAAAGAATCATGAAGGATGCCGGCCAAGGCTTGGGCATGGGAATGGGCAGAAAACCGATCTTCGAACTTAACCCGACCCATCCGTTGGTGGTTAAGATGAAAGAAGAGCAAGACGATACTCGCTTTGCCGACCTGACCCATATCCTGTTCGACCAAGCCATCCTCAGCGAAGGCGGACAACTGGATGATCCGGCGGCGTTTGTGCATAAGTTGAACGGATTATTGCAGGGCTTGTTGCACTAAATTGCTTTAAAAACGAAAAAGGCTGGAGAATATCCAGCCTTTTTTATGGGTGACGGTTTTGCAATAACTGTGATTCTGGGTTTGTACTCAAATAGGCATCTGGGTTAATTCATGCATTATCCAGATCATTATTCGCCTGTTGATCACGTAATAATTCGGCAAACGCTTCTGCCGGTATAGGAGGACTTTTGATATAGCCCTGATACATATCGCAACCTTTTTCCCGTAAAAAATCTTGTTGTTCAGTCGTTTCCACGCCCTCGGCCAAAACTTTAAAGCCTAAAATGTGCGCCATCGCAACAATAGTGGCAGTGATTTCCATGTCATCTTGTTGAAAAGGAATTTCGTCGATAAAACTTTTGTCGATTTTCAAGACATCAAGCGGAAAGTGTTTCAGATAAGCTAAGGATGAATACCCGGTACCGAAATCGTCAATGGCGAGATGCACGCCTTGAGCACGAAGATTATTAAGAATAGCCGTAGCGTTACTCTGATTTCCCATCAATCCGCTTTCCGTTATCTCCAATTCCAATTGTTCCGCCGGAAAATCCGTGTTGCTCAGTACCTGGGCTACTAAAGCACAAATATCGCTACGAAGGAATTGGTGAGCAGACACATTGACCGCTAACGTGACAGCCGGCAAGCCCGCATCCAGCCATTGTCTGCCTTGCCGGCAGGTTTCGTGCAACACCCAACTGCCGATTTCTACAATCAAGCCGGATTCTTCGGCTATAGGGATAAAACGTTGCGGCGGAATCAGTCCCTCTGCCGGATGTTGCCAGCGTACCAGCGCCTCTGCTCCGACGATGCGGCCAGTGGCAATATCTACTTGTGCTTGGTAAAAAACGCGTAATTCCTGCTGTTCAATGGCATGGCGAAGCCGTGTTTCCAGCGCGATTCGCTCTCGGGCCGCCAAAGTCAGTTCTTCGGAGAAATAGGCGAAGCAGCCGCGTCCGGCGTCCTTTGCTTGGTACAGCGCTGCATCGGCGTGATCCATTAAAATTTCCGAGCTGTCGCCGTGCTGCGGATACAGGCTAATGCCAATGCTGGCGCCAATCAGCACATTGTCATGCTGAGATAGGCAAAATTGCTTGGTTAAGTCCGCGATGATGTCTTCAGCCACTTGAACAGCATCTTCCGGTTGTACAATATCTTCCAGTAAGATAACAAACTCATCGCCACCCAGGCGAGCGACCATGTCGACGTCGCGTAGTCGGTTTGTGATTCTTTCCGCGACTTGCTGCAATAAGTCGTCGCCGGCCAAGTGCCCTAAGCTGTCGTTAACGGCTTTAAAACGATCCAGGTCGAGCATCAATAATCCCAACTGTTTGCCGTCACGTCGATCCATATTAATGCTGTGTTGTAATCGATCCATCAGCAAACGACGGTTAGGCAGTGCAGTAAGGGGGTCATAAAAAGCCAAGCGTTCAATTTCAGCGGTGGCCGCTTGACTTAAGGTAATGTCGTTAAATACGGACACATAGTTGGTAACGACGTTGTCCATACCTTTCACTGCGGTAATGGTGATAAGCTCCGGATAAATATCGCCGTTCTTCCGCCGGTTCCAGATTTGGCCTTCCCAATTTCCAGTGAGTTCGATGCTTTGCCACATGGCCTCATAAAAATGCTCATCTTGCAGGCCGGATCTGAGTATTCTGGGGTTTTGATTGATGGCTTCATCCGCTGTGTAGCCGGTAATTTTGGTGAAGGCCTGGTTAACCCGAAGAATGTCATTATTGGCATCGGTAACCATGATACCTTCTTGCGATTCAAAAGCGACGGCGGCAATTTGCAGCTCGATTTCTGCTTGTTTACGTTCGGTAATATCGGTTTGGGTACCAATCATGCGTACCGCATTGCCTTGTGGACCGCGTTCGATAATTTGTCCCTGAGAATGTATCCAGCGGTAATCTCCAATAGCGGTGCGTAGCCGGAACTCCACGCTACAATTGGCTTGCTGGTCATATAGTAAGTTTGATTGCGCTTGTCTAATGCGCAATTGATCGTCGGGATGGATTTGCTCGTTAAACCAGTCGATGGTGATTGTTGCTGGCGGCAGGATGGTGCAGAGGCGCACTAATTCGGCATCAAGTTTTAGAATATTGTCGGCTATATTCCAGTCCCACAGCCATTGATTTGATGCCTGCAGGCTGAGCGCCAAAATATGCCGCGATTCTTCTAAATCCTGGGTGCGCCGCTTGATCTTGATTTCAAGGTCGTGATTAAGCTGGAGAATTTCAGTTTCCCGCTGTTGGATACGCGACATGAGTAAATTGAAAGCATCGTATAAGCGACTGATTTCATCCGGCCGACGTACTAGATAGGCGATGGTTTCGTGGATGTCGGGCTGTTCGGCGATACGCCGGGCATGCCGTTCAAGCTGTTTAACCGGAGCCATCACAAAGCCTCGCAGCACAAACGCCAATCCATAACTGCAGAGTGCCGCGATTAGCATTACCAGCAACATAAACCGCAGTTCCCGATATTGCCCCTGCTCTAATTCATCAATACGATAGGCGCCTCTTAATATGCCCAGTTTTTCATGCTCATGACTAATCGACACTGTAAAGTACAGGTAATGATCTTGCCAAAGCCATTCCTGGTTGTCGGGTAGTGGTGGCGCGTCCGCTGCAATATTCGACGGATCGTAGTACGTCAATATTTGGCCATTGGTTTTTTCCAGAAGCACATAGAGTACGCTTGGGTCTTTCCATAGCTTGCTTAATTGCTCTTCTGCGCCTTTGCGGTCATCAAATACCAAGGGCAGGGCCGTGAATTCGGCGACCAGTTTTGCGAGTGCCAGATTGGTGCGGACGAAATCTATGCGTTGCTGATGGTTTTTCTGCCAATATAAAAAACCCAAGGTGCTAACCACCGTTGTTAACACAACGGTCATGATGACCCATTGTAATTTGCGCTTGAAGGGCTGAGATAGTACCCATCGTTTAAATTTATTCCACAATGCGAGCCACCTTGAGTAAATGATAACTGGCCTTTAAGCCGCTCTTTGTCAGCGCTGTTCGATTGACTTCCAAATGCAATCGGTTGTTCTCTATGAAAAAATCTACATGCGCCCCTCGGGTGACATCATCTTTCGTTTCAGTGACTATCAGGGTGGGTTGATTGCTGTTTAATTGCAGAATAGTTGTCAAATTGTCATTTTGATCGTCGCTTAAATAGATGACTTGGCAATCCTTAAGCTCTTTCAATTCATGAAAAATCAACAAATTGACCGGTTTGTCGGCGAGAGTGCTGTTTGCGTAATAGGTCTGTAGCGCAGGGAGTAAAGGAGCTTTATCGGCAACACAGATAGTAAATTGCTCAACTTTCCAGGCCGGCCATTCGATAAAACGGGAGATCTTTTCGATGATCGATGCGCGAATAAGCTCGCTGCTTTCGGCCGCTTGGGCAGTATTAAGCATGCAGCAGATAATCACCGCTGCCAGCATTGATGTAATAGAAGCACGCATGATCACGGAAAGCTATTTTGGGCTAATGTGCTAAGTTTAAAAGCGTGTTTAAAACTCAATGGACATCTCTCCAAATAGCGATCTTCCTGGCGAGGCGGGGATAGTATTTATAATCTTGCGGTTGAATTCCGGATAATAAAATTTCTCGTCGAGTAAATTTTCCAAATAGAAAGTAAAAGTAATATGCTTGGTATGCGCAAAGCCTAACCAGCTATCCAGGCGGTAATTAGTATTGACGCTCAAGTTATGATAACTGTTGGCAGCCGGGTTAACGGCTAATGAGGTTGAAACTACTTTCGCTGCACTGAAATAAGTATCGAAAGCACTGATTTGTAAATCCGGGGTAGCATCAAAACTCAAGCCTATTTTTGCCATGTGGTTAGGCATCTGGGTTTTATTGTTTTGATTGTTTTCATCCCGATTGGTCTGGAAAGTGTAAGCGCCTTTCCATGATAAGCCTTCAAATAGTTTTGCTTCGGTTTCCAATTCAAGCCCTTCAAATTCCGCGCTACCGGCATTGCTATATTGCAAACGGACAGGGTTAGTATTGGCAACGGGAACACGGACAATCAGGTTGGAAACCCGGCTTCTAAAAGCAGTTAGAGAGACTTGGTAATCTTGGGTATGGTAAAAAATTTGTGCATCGCTGCTTTCAATCAGTTCGGGTTTTATGTTTCTGTTGCCCTGAACCAGCGATGAGTTTGCCCCTAATTCGCCGGCACTGGGAGACCGGTACGCCTGGTTGTACAGTAATTTTGCGCCTAAGTTAGAGCTAAACTCATAAACCAGGCCGGTGCGGCCAACGACGCCTTCAGTCGCTTCGCCATTATCAATCACGCCTTGCGGAGCCGCCTTTAAATTGTCGAAACGATGCCATTGGCCGCCGACACTAAGCTTTAAATTATCAAATAGACTATAACTGGTTTCTCCATAAATACTGGATTTTAAGCTCGTATAGGGGGCCAGGGTATTGGGCTGTGACATTTGCGTCACGCCGCCTTCTCGCCATTCGACCAGGCCGCCGACCAGGAAATTTAACTTGTTTTCAAAAAAATTAAAGAAATGGGTTTGTTCAAACAGAACATTGTTCTCGTATAGATCGGTTAGGTAAAGTTGGCCTTGAACGGGTAGGTTATAGTTTTGGGAAAATTTGTTGAAGGTTATGTTCCAGGTGGATAACCAGTGCTTGTTAATTTGGTGCTTATAGCCCGTGTCAAAAAATAATCTTTCATTCTCAATAGGCTGTCCTGAGCCAATCGGTACCGATCCCCAATGGTTATGTTGGTTATTTACTACAAACAAATTGAAATTGAAATCTTTCCATTCTCCCCACAAACTGGCACTGATATCGCCGTCATCGTTACGAAAATTGGCAGGTTGGCTATTTTCATCAATAGCTGAAAATAACCAACCGTCGCTGGCGCGATGACGCACTGCGCCAGTTATGGCGGCTTCATCATTCTTCCAGGCAAATTCACTTTCCACTTGTCCTGTATTAAAACTGCCATAACGTCCGCGTAAAGTCAGCGCGTTATCTTGCTGTTTTTTGGTAACAATGTTAATGACGCCGGTAAAAGCATTACTGCCGTATAACACCGAACCTGAGCCGCGAATAACTTCGATTTGCTCAATGTGATGGATGGGAAAATCCCGAAACATGGTTTCGTTCAAACCGCCATAAGCACTGTCACGAAAGGGTCTGCCGTTGATAAGTACCAGAGTGTGGTTATTAACGTGCGTTAACGCATCCCCACGTACGGCAGCGGTACTGTTCGACCAGATGTACGTGCTTAACATATAGATGCTGGTGACCCGATTTAACACGTCAGCCAAATTATTCGCTCCATAACGCTTAATATCGTCATGGGTAACCACACTCACAATGCCGGCGGCAGAATTTTTACTCTCGGCTTTTTTGGAAACGATCTCTACTTGTAAAATATCTTCCAGGGACATCTCTTTTAATGAAGACAAAGACAACGACTCTTCTGCATGGGCTGGCAGCAGATAGAGTTGCGAATATAAGAGCGCCGTAAGCACTGAAAGCGGGCGTATTGTCATGAGTAAAGACGTGATTATCAGTCGAGCTATACAGCGTTAATTTAATTGAAAAGTAGTAAGCCGAACTGTTTAATATTATTTTATATAGTTGATTTTAGCTGAGATTTATTTTTATGTACTGGTCTTGTATTATCAAGGTTCTATTATGATTCTAATTCTTGAAACGCTCTCTGTATAGATTGATCGTCAGTTAGCTGTATTAGGGATAGCGTTCTAGTTAACCTAAGTCATTATAAAATATAACTATAAATATTTGAGATTCGGCATCAGTAATCTTCATTTTTGGGTAATTGCTACATAACAAAGATTGAATCTTTTCTGTATTAAACTCATCAAAAGTTTTTACGGTTCACATGTACATTAATTTAAAAAGTCTGGATAATTCCCAGCCTTCAATGTACTCATAAATTTCTATGGAATTCAACTTACTCAATACCGACGGTCATGCGCGGCGTGGCCAGCTTAAGTTTGCTCGAGGCGTCGTCGAAACGCCTATTTTTATGCCGGTAGGCACTTATGGAACAGTTAAATCACTAACGCCCGATGAATTAACCGGCATCGGCGCACAAATTATTTTGGGCAATACCTTTCATTTAATGCTGCGACCCGGCATGGATGTGGTCAAGGCGCACGGTGACCTGCATGGTTTCATGCGCTGGGATAAGCCGATTCTGACCGATTCGGGGGGCTTTCAAGTGTTCAGCCTGGGGGCGTTACGGAAAATCACCGAACAAGGCGTGACCTTTAAATCGCCGATCAACGGCAGTTCGATTTTTATGGGACCGGAAGAGTCGATGCAAGTACAGCGCGATTTGGGTTCCGATATCGTGATGATTTTTGATGAATGCACGCCCTATCCTGCGACCGTTCAGCAGGCGGCCGATTCTATGCGCTTATCGTTGCGTTGGGCGGCGCGCAGCAAGGCGGCTCATGAGGGCAATGAGTCGGCTTTGTTCGGCATCGTGCAGGGCGGAATGTACGAACATCTGCGCCAGGAGTCGATAGCCGGATTGGTCGATATTGGTTTTGACGGCTACGCGATCGGCGGTTTGTCGGTCGGCGAACCTAAGGAAGAAATGATGGCGACACTGGATGTGGTGCATTCGAAAATGCCGGTCGACAAGCCGCGCTATTTGATGGGCGTCGGTACACCGGAAGATTTGGTGGAGGCGGTCAGGCGCGGTATCGATATGTTCGATTGCGTGATGCCGACCCGCAATGCCCGTAACGGCCACCTTTTTACCACGTTCGGCGTGGTGAAGATCAGGAACAGCCAATATGAGTTTGACACCGGTCCTCTGGATGACGCCTGCGGCTGTTATACCTGTCGGAATTATTCCAGAGCCTATTTGCGGCATCTGGATAAATGCAAGGAAATGCTGGGTTCAAGGCTCAATACCATACATAATTTGTACTATTACCTGAGCCTGATGCAGGGCTTGCGCGACGCAATTGAAAGGCAAGAGCTGGATGTTTTTGTCAAGCAATTTTACCAACAACGAGGAAAAGCCGTGCCGACTGTGGCATAATGGCAAAATTTTTTAATTACAATACTTTTTATAATAATAGTTTCGAGGATAACCATGAGTTTTTTAATTTCTGATGCGGTAGCCGCAGCGGCTCCCGCCGCCCAACAACCCGGCATTGAAGGCATGATATTCCCACTGGGTATATTGGTGTTTTTTTACTTTTTCTTTTTGCGTCCGCAATCCAAGCGAGCTAAAGAAAAGAAAGAAATGATCGCCGCAATAAACAAAGGCTCTGAAGTGGTCACTTCGGGAGGCATTTTGGGTAAGGTCGTTGATCTGGATGAAAATTTCGTCAAGCTTGAAGTCTGCGACAATACCTTTATTCAAGTACAGCGTCATAGCATTGAGACCATGATGCCGAAAGGAACTTACAAAGCGATAACCAAAAAAGTCGCTAAAGTTTAATGCTGTGGGCGTGAATTGATTCGCACATTTAGCGAATCAATTCACGCCCACAATGTCATACGACATAGCTGAATTGTTGGAATAACACATGCAAAACCATTATCCACTTTGGAAAAATCTATTGATCCTGATCGTTTTTGCGGTCTCGACTATTTACGCGTTGCCGAATTTGTACGGCGACGATCCTTCTGTGCAGGTGTCATCGACACGCGCGGCCAAATTGACACAGGAACAGGCAAACCAAGTTGAGTCGGCCATTAAAACTGCCGGATTCAATGTTAAGGCGTTCGAGTTTAAAGACGGCCGCATTTTGACCCGGTTCAACAGCGCCGACGATCAGCTTAAAGCGGCGGATCTGCTTCGGGATCAACTGGGAGATGACTACGGCGTCGCGTTAAACCTGGCTCCTACTACGCCTGCCTGGCTGAGATCGTTGGGAGCGGAAGCCATGTATTTGGGGCTGGACTTACGCGGCGGGGTACATTTCCTGTTGGAAGTGGACATGGATGCGGCCGTTAAGCAGGCTGAAGATCGGTACAACGACGATGTGCGCCTGGCGTTAAGAAACGAAAAAATACGTTATCAATCGGTTTCCAAAGACAGCGGATTTATTAAGGTTAAGCTGAATTCGGCTGATGACAAGCCGGCACTGCTGAAACTTCTGGGTAAGGACTTCCGTGCTTTGGAAATCACCGAGCCCAATGAGCAAGACCAAGTCTGGCTGAAGCTGTCTGAAAAAGAAGTGCGCGATATTAAAAAATTCGCTGTCGCACAAAATATGACCACCTTGCGTAACCGCGTCAACGAACTAGGCGTTGCGGAGCCGGTGATTCAGCAACAGGGCGAAAATCGCATCATGGTTCAGCTGCCAGGTGTGCAGGATACGACTCGCGCCAAAGAAATTTTAGGAACAACGGCTACGCTGGAATACCGTTTGGTTGATGTGGAGCACGATGTGCAAAAAGCGGTCGAAGGGCATGTGCCTGTCAGCAGTCGCTTATATTATGAGAGAAACGGTGCTCCTATCCTACTGGATCGCCGGGTTATCGTAACCGGCGACCAAATTGTCGATGCGTCTTCCGGCGTTGATCAGGATGGCAGGCCGTCGGTCAATATTTCCCTGAACGGTGTCGGCGCGGCAAAAATGGGTAAAGTAACCCAGGCTAATGTCGGCAAGCCGATGGCGGTGGTGTTCATCGAATATAAAGTTGAAACCAAGGTAGTGAACGGCCAAAAAGTCCGCCATAAGGAAAAGGTTGAAAAAGTCATCAACGTGGCGACTATCCAAGGGGTTTTCAGTCACCGCTTCCAAACCACCGGCTTAGACAGTCCTCAGGAAGCGCGCAACCTGTCGTTATTGTTAAGAGCCGGCGCACTGGCAGCTCCTGTTGATATCGTTGAAGAACGAACTGTAGGGCCAAGCTTGGGTCAGGATAATATTAATAAAGGCATGTTGTCTTTTGTGGTCGGTTTTGCGTTGGTTGTACTGTTTATGGCTGTTTATTACAAGCTGTTCGGCATGATCGCTAACTTTGCGCTAGCGTTTAACGTGGTGATTGTGGTGGCGATTTTGTCAATGTTGCAGGCAACACTTACTTTGCCGGGTATTGCCGGGATCATCTTGACCGTGGGTATGTCGGTTGATGCCAACGTGTTGATCTTCGAGCGGATTAAAGAAGAGCTTAAGAATGGCAACACGCCGCAGTCCGCTATATTTATCGGCTATGATAAAGCCTTTGCAACTATTCTGGATTCTCACTTTACTAACCTTGTCGTTGCTGTCGTGTTGTTTGCTTACGGCACGGGTTCTGTTAAAGGCTTTGCGGTGACGCTGATTATCGGGATTCTGTCATCCATGTTTACGGCTATTACCGGTACACGGATGGTTATTAACTGGATATACGGTAACCGCAGGGTTGAGAAATTATCTATTTAGTAAAAAATGCCGGATGACACGCTTTGGGCTAAGTCCGGCTTACATGACTTTTACATAGAAGATTAAATATGTTTAAAAAAGATATAAATTTTATAGGTAACCGAAATATAGCATTGATGTTTTCCGCTGTGCTGACGCTTGTTTCGATAGGATCGCTGGCTGTACGCGGTTTACAGATGGGCATCGATTTTACCGGCGGTACCCTGATTGAAGTCGGGTATCAAAAGGCAGCCGATTTGAACGTGCTGCGCAATACATTGGATGCTGAAGGTTTTAGCGATGCGATGGTGCAGAATTTCGGCACGACGAAAGACGTTTTGATTCGCCTGAAGCCGCAAGAAGGCGTTAGCAGTGCCGAATTAAGTGGTAAAGTGCTTGAAGCCATTAATAAAAATACCGCAGAGCCAGCCAGTGTACGCCGTGTCGAGTTTGTCGGTCCTCAAGTCGGTGACGATCTGGCAGAGGATGGCTTTTTGGCGCTTTTGTATTCAACAATATGTATTTTGATTTACATTGCCTGGCGTTTTGAATGGAAGTTTTCTGTCGGTGCGATCATAGCGACTTTGCATGACGTCATTGTGACGCTGGGGTTATTCTCTATTTTAGGGCTGGAATTTGACCTGACGGTATTGGCGGCGGTGCTGGCGCTGATCGGTTATTCCCTGAACGATACCATCGTGGTTTATGACCGTATCCGCGAAAATTTCCGGGCATTAAGAAATAAATCGACCGAAGAAATCATGAATATTTCGGTCAATGTCACGTTAAGCCGTACCATCATGACTTCATTGACAGTGTTGCTGGTACTGGTTTCGCTGTTCTTCCTGGGCGGGGAAGTGATTCATAACTTTTCCCTCGTACTGTTATTTGGCGTATTTTTCGGCACTTATTCCTCTATCTTTATCGCCAGTCCCGCAGCTTTACTGTTGGGTATCAGTGCTGAGGATTTGATGATTCCGGTGAAAGAGGGCTCGGAACTGGATGGCAGGCCGTAAGCTAATCAGGTATTTTTAAAAATACAGCGGTTGATCAGGTATAATTAGCCGCTTAATAAATATTTATTCATAATTTGGAGTTTTAAAAAAATGGCGATAGAACGCACTTTTTCAATCATTAAACCAGACGCTGTAGCAAAAAACGTCATCGGCGAAATTTACAGCCGCTTTGAGAAGAACGGTTTGAAAATCGTTGCTGCAAAAATGCTGCACTTGACCAAAGAACAAGCCGAAGGTTTTTATGCAGAACACAGCGAGCGCGGTTTCTTCAATGATTTAGTTGCATTTATGATTTCCGGTCCTGTGATCATGCAAGTGTTGGAAGGTGAAAACGCGGTTCTTAAGCATCGCGAAATCATGGGCGCCACCAATCCTAAAGAAGCCGCTGCCGGCACTATCCGCGCTGATTTCGCCAGCAGCATTGATGAAAATGCTGTACACGGTTCAGACGCTATCGAAACAGCTCAAAGGGAAATTGCTTACTTTTTCTCAGACAATGAAATCTGTGCTAGAACCCGTTAATAAAAAAACCATCAATTTGCTCGATTTCGACAGAAAAGGCCTTGCGGCCTTTTTTGTCGAGCTAGGCGAGAAGCCTTTCCGGGCAACCCAGCTGCTCAAATGGATCTATCAGGAAGGCGTCGAAGACTTCGACCTGATGACCAATTTGAGCAAGCCATTGCGTGCTTATTTATCTGAAAATTGCTACATAGCAACGCCGGAAATTGTGCTTGAAAAAGTCGCAACCGACGGCACCTGTAAATGGGTTATGCAAACCGACTGCGGCAACCGGATTGAAACGGTCTTTATTCCGGAAGAGGGACGCGGCACGTTATGCGTTTCATCGCAAATCGGCTGTGCGCTGGCTTGCTCCTTTTGCTCGACCGCTCAGCAAGGTTTTAACCGTAACTTGACCACGGCGGAAATTATCGGCCAGTTATTTGTTGCGCAAAAACGCTTGGGGCCGGACAACAGAATTACTAATGTCGTCATGATGGGCATGGGCGAACCGCTGCTTAATTTTGATAATGTAGTCGCCGCCATGAATTTGATGATGGATGATTTTACCTTCGGACTGTCCAAACGCCGCGTTACCATCAGCACCTCGGGTGTAGTGCCGGCGATGTACCGGTTAACGCAGGTTTGCGATGTCAGTCTTGCGGTGTCGTTGCATGCCGTGACCGATGAATTAAGGGATGAACTGGTCCCGATCAATAAAAAGTATCCATTGAAGGAACTCATGGAAGCGTGCAGGGATAACGCAAAGATAGCGCCACGTCGCACCGTCACTTTTGAATATGTGATGTTGGATGGCATTAATGACTCGGTGCAGGATGCGCGGGGACTTATTAAGCTGTTAAAAACGGTGCCGTCAAAAATCAATTTAATACCGTTTAACCCGTTTCCTAATTCTGACTACCGTTGTTCCAGCAAAGAAGCGATTAATCGTTTTAAAACGCTGTTAAATGATGCCGGCATAGTCACTACGGTTAGGAAGACGCGCGGTGAAGACATCGATGCCGCCTGCGGTCAGTTGGTAGGGCAAGTTAAAGATAAAAGTCGCAGACACTTGAAAATTCAGCCGGCAGGTTCTGAACGTGCCGCATGAAGTATCAAAAATGATTAGCCCATTTGCGCTAGTTCTATTGGTGGCGGCTTTGGTTGCTTGCAGTTCGGAAGGCCGCATTAAAAGTAACGATTCCGACGATGTGCATTTGCAACTGGGAGTGCGCTATCTGAGCATGAATAAGCTGGAATTGGCTAAAGAGAACTTGCTGCTGGCAATAAACAATAATTCAAGCAATGCACAGGCGCACAATGCTCTGGCTTTCTTGTATGAAAAATTAAATCAAACCGACAATGCCAAAGAGCAGTATGAGACCGCACTGAGTCTGGAGCCTGATGATTTGGGCGTGCAAAATAATTTTGGCCGTTTTCTCTGTGAGCATGGAGAGTTTGAAGAAGGCATGGCGTTGTTATCTCAGGCCAGTTCAAATCCGTTAAACGATAGGCAATGGTTGGCCTTAACCAATGCCGGACGATGCGGGCTGAGCATGGGACAAAAAGCACAGGCCGAAAATTATTTCAGGCAAGCGCTGCAACTCAATAACGCTTATGCGCCGGCATTATCGGAAATGCAAAAAATTGCTTATGAAAAGAGCGATTTTTGGGCTGCAAAAGGCTTTTTGCAGCGGTACCTGGGCGTTGCAAATCATACCTCTGAAACCTTATGGATTGCGGCGCAGGTTGAGCGGGCATTAGGCAATAAAGAACTCGCTAGAGAATATAAAAACTTATTGCTGGAAAAGTTTCCGCTTTCCAGTGAAGCCAAAAAAATATCAGCGGTTAAAGATTTTTAATTAAAAGGCAAAAGACGAAAGGCAAAAAACACAGCTTTCGCCTTTTGTCCTTTGCCTTTCGTCTCTTTTTATTTTTTGTAGATTTACCTGTTATTAATGAGAGGATTAATTAAATCCGTGGCATCAACTCTATTTAAATATGGCAAATAATATTCAAGCAATTCGCGGGATGCACGATGTGCTTCCTGAGCAGACTCCGCTGTGGCACTATGCGGAACAATGCATCAGAGACGTGCTCGGCGCTTATGGCTACAGTGAAATCCGGCTGCCGATCGTGGAAAAAACCGAACTATTTAAACGCTCTATCGGCGAAGTGACCGATATTGTCGAAAAAGAAATGTACACGTTCGACGACCGGAACGGCGATTCTCTGACCTTGCGTCCGGAAGGCACGGCCGGCTGTCTCAGAGCCTGTCTGGAGCATGGTTTATTGCACAATCAGGTGCATCGGCTATGGTATTACGGACCGATGTACCGGCATGAACGTCCGCAAAAAGGTCGATATCGCCAGTTTTTTCAGCTGGGTGTCGAAACCTACGGCATGGCAGGTCCCGATATCGATGCAGAATTGATCCTGATTATGGACCGGTTATGGAAAAAACTGGGTATCCGCGATAAGGTCCGCCTACAGCTCAATTCGTTAGGCACCATTGCCGAGCGCATCGTGTATCGGGAAAGTCTGGTCAGCTATTTTAAAGGTCATCTCGAGCAATTGGACGAAGACAGTTTGCGCCGTTTGGAGACCAATCCGCTACGGATCTTGGATACCAAGAATCCGGCCATGCGGGAGGTTGTCGCCAATGCGCCGGAATTGATGGACTATCTCGGCGATGAAAGCCGCCAGCATTTTGGCGCGATCACCACTATTCTGGATGATCTGGGCATCGGCTACGAGATCAATTCCCGACTGGTACGCGGCCTGGATTATTACAGCAAGACCGTTTTTGAATGGGTTACCGACGAACTGGGTTCTCAAGGCACGGTATGCGCAGGTGGGCGTTACGATGGACTGATAGAGCAGCTGGGTGGAAAACCCAATCATGCCGTTGGTTTTGCGATGGGCATGGAGCGCTTGTTGGCGTTAATGGAAACTCTGGAGAGTGTGCAGCTTGCAAGTCCTGTTAATGTCTACATGATTCGGGTCGGCGAGAAAGCAGAGCAAGAAGGCATGCGTTTTGCCGAGGCCATCCGGAATGAAATTCCGGGGTTGAAATTGCAGGTCAATTGCGGCGGCGGCAGTTTTAAAAGCCAGTTTAAAAAAGCCGACAAAAGCGGCGCCGAATTTGCGATCATTTTGGGAGACGATGAAGTCGACCGCGGCGAGGTCAGTGTCAAGCCGCTACGCAATAGTGAGCAAGAGCAACAGAATATGTCACAGCCTCAGGCAATTGAGTTTTTAAAGACGGACCCAATAAAACGCGTCTCATATTTAGAAAAAGAACGGCTGATGGCGTGCATAGATGAACCGACTCTTGGTAAAAAAGAGTCTAGCCTGAATTTATAAACACTACTAAGAGAAAAGCACGTGGAAATTTACGATACAGAAGAAGAACAGGTTGAAGCTTTAAAAAGATGGTGGAAAGAAAACTCAACCTCTATCATCGTAGGTCTGGTTGTAGGTATCGTCATGATTCTGGGTTGGAATTACTGGCAAGACCATAAAATAACCCAGGCCGCGCAAGCTTCCGCAGTTTATGATCAGTTACTGAAAACGCTGGACGACGACTCCCAGGATGGAGGAGCTAGAGCAACGCAGGGAGCGGTTGCCGAGAATAAAACAGAGTCCGCTGATAAGCTGGCCGAGCGCATGCGAGAGCAGTTTAAAGGTACAGAATATGCGGCCTTCAGTGGTTTGTTCGAAGCCAAGTTAAAAACTCAGCAAGGCGACTTGGCCGCCGCCAAGCAAATTTTGAAGACTCTCGCGGCAGAATCGAATAAACAGTTGAGCAACATCGCCAAGATAAGGCTGGTGCGCTTAATGCTGGCTACCGGCGAATATGAGCAGGGCTTGCAAGTCATCAACGACGTAGACCCGAAAGCAGCGGCAAGCTATTCAGCCAATTACGATGAATTGGTCGGCGATTTATATGTAGCCCTGGATCGACTGGATGAGGCGCGCACGTCTTACCAAAATGCGCTGAGAGATGGACAACCGTCACCGCTGTTACAGTTCAAGATTGATGACTTGGCTGCCCAAGAAAAGCTGGAAAATCAAAAATAATGCGCTTAATACCACTTTTACTGATTTTTAGCACCTTATTAACAGGCTGTGCGGCTGTTGATACTGTAGGGGAATCTATTTCGGGTATTAAAGATTATTTTAGTGGCGGTGAAGATAATACCGACCCTCCGAGCGCCCTGGTTGAGTATACTCCTGAAATCAAGCTGGAAGTGATCTGGAAAGAATCAGTAGGTGTAGGTGCCGACGAGCAATCCTTAAAACTGATTCCGGTCATTGGCAGCGGGAAAATACTGGCTGCGGATCGAGAAGGAGTGGTGCAAGCCCGAAGCCTGACGACCGGAAACCTAATCTGGGAGGCTGAAACCGACGTTCATTTCTCCGGAGGGCCGGGGCTTGGCGCGAGCACTGTAATTTTGGGATCCAGCGATGCCGAGGTCGTTGCCTTGGATATCGAAACCGGCACGGTGCTGTGGAAAACCTCCGTATCCAGCGAAGTGCTGTCAGTGCCTGTTGTCGCCAATAATATCGTTGTGGTTCGCACCACGGATGGATCCGTGATCGCTCTTGATGAAAAGACCGGCGGCAAGCGTTGGAGTTACGAGCGTAGCGTGCCGGCATTAAGCCTGCGCGGCACAGGATCGCCGCTGGTTGCCGGGGGTAACGTCATCGGCGGCTACGATAACGGCAAACTGATGGCTTTGCGCTTGGCCGACGGCAAATATGTCTGGGAAACCACCATTGCCATTCCGAAAGGCCGCTCCGAAATTGAACGCTTGGTTGATTTGGATGTCGATCCCATTGTCATTAACGACGTGATTTATATCGCCAGTTATCAGGGCGGAATAGCGGCTATTTCGGAAGCGGATGGCGATATATTGTGGCGCAACGAAACCATTTCGTCGCATTCAGGCTTGAGTAACGACTACCGGTATTTATACCTGTCAGACTCGGAAAGTCACGTCATGCAGCTGGATCAAAGCAGTGGTGCCGCACTGTGGAAGCAAAAGGAGCTGCATCAAAGAAGATTGACCGCCCCCGCCGCCTATGAGAATTATGTCGTGGTAGGGGATTTAGAAGGCTATGTGCATTGGTTGTCCAGTGTCGATGGCAGGCAACTGGGTCGCGAACAAGTGACCGATGGTGCAATCGATGCCAAGCCTATCGTGGTAGATAATACCGTTTATGTTTACGCAAAAGACGGCACGCTTGCCGCTTTAAAAGTCCGATAAAAATATGTTACCTGTAATAGCCTTAGTAGGGCGACCTAATGTTGGGAAATCCACATTATTCAATTATTTAACGCGCAGCCGCGATGCTCTGGTTGCGGATTTTTCAGGATTAACCCGCGACCGGCAATACGGCCGGGTAAAACTGGGCGATCGCCCTTGTCTGGTCGTCGATACCGGCGGCATAGCCGATGATGCGGAAGGCATAGAGAGCTTTGCCAGAAAACAAGTGCAGGTCGCACTGGAAGAGGCGGATGTTGTGTTCTTCATGGTGGATGCGCGTGAAGGCCTGAGCGCTTCCGACAAGGTTATCGCCGATACCCTGAGAAAGCTGGATAAGCCGGTCATATTGGTCACCAACAAGGTTGACGGTATTGACGCCAGTGTTGCCGCATCGGATTTCTATTCGCTGGCGTTGGGCGAACCGGTGCAGATTGCCGCCTCCCACGGCAGAGGCATACCCGAATTACTGGAAAAAGTTAACCAACTGTTGCCGCCTGGCAAAGGCGAAGTCGAAGAGGAACACAGTGGCATCGGCATTGCCGTGGTCGGGCGGCCTAATGTCGGCAAATCGACGCTGGTCAACCGCCTGCTGGGTGAAGAGCGGGTCATCGTGTTTGATGAGCCGGGCACCACGCGCGACAGTATTTATATTCCTTTCGAACGCAACGGCAAGAAGTTCACGCTGATCGATACCGCCGGAATGCGCAGACGATCCAAAATAGCCGAAACCATTGAAAAGTTCAGCGTCATTAAATCGTTGCAAGCGATTGAAAAAGCCAATGTCGTCATTTACCTGATCGATGCACGGGAAGGCATCACCGACCAGGACGCGCATTTGCTAGGCTTGGTACTGGAAGCGGGAAGAGCCCTGATCATCGGCTTGAACAAATGGGACGGCATCAGCGCCGACCAAAAGGCAACTATTTACCGGCAGCTCGACGTCAAACTGTCCTTTCTTGAGTTTGCCGAAAAGCACCCAATCTCCGCGCTGCATGGCAGTGGCGTCGGCAAAATGTTCGATGTGGTGCAGCAATTATACGCAGCGGCAATGCTCGACATGTCCACGCCGGTACTGACCCGTATCCTGAAAGAAGCCATCACCGCGCATCAGCCTCCGATAGTGAATGGCCGCCGCATTAAGCTGAAATATGCGCATCAGGGCGGTAGAAACCCGCCAATCGTAGTGATTCACGGCGTGCAAACCGACGTATTGCCGGAGTCTTACAAACGGTATTTAATGAACTACTACCGCGACAAAATGGACTTGGTCGGAACGCCGATACGCTTGGTGTTCAAGTCGCCGGCCAACCCGTTCCACGGGAAAAAGAACAAACTGACCGAGTGGCAGGTGAAAAAGAAAGAGCGCTTGATGAAGCGGGTGAAAAGTAAGAAGAGGGATTAGTAAGGCGCAAGGCAAAAGGCGAAGGGCAAAAGGTGTAAACTTAAACCGCTCTCTGATTCCCAAGCTCCAGAGACTGTGAAAGCATTATCCAAATAGTTTAAAAGCATTAATCACCACGAAGGCACTAACGACTGCACGGACGCAGGAGGTAGAGCACCAAAAGTAGGCGCTTTAGACGCAGCTTCCGCTCCTCGGCAACTGCTCCTGCGTTGCTCTCGATTGCTGTTCCCGACGCAATTCTACCTCCCCCATCCTTGCTTACAAGTGTAGGTTTTTTTTAAAAAAGTATGACGAGACAGAGCGTTACGGTAAATTGATGAGTGTCATCAACATCTGTTTACCGGAGCTGCCGCTATGTCTCGCCATCCAGAACTATACCAATGGATCGACACGATTGT
>Ga0208116_1000118_pt1 | contig 29070 bp, 15 predicted proteins | sample LakWasMeta9_HOW4_2_FD_183859 | JGI IMG/M metagenome (GOLD analysis project Ga0208116, IMG submission 183859) | Freshwater sediment methanotrophic microbial communities from Lake Washington under simulated oxygen tension - Sediment Metagenome... | ecosystem: Environmental > Aquatic > Freshwater >... | reverse complement strand
CGCCGGGTACGCAGCTGGTGACGGTAGGCGGTGCGATTGCGAATGATGTTCATGGCAAGAATCATCATGTCTATGGCTCGTTCGGTGACCATGTGAGGCAAATGACCCTGCTGCGCACTGATGGCGATGTGATTGAATGCGGGCCCATGCAGCGACAGGAATGGTTCGCTGCCACTGTCGGCGGTTTAGGGCTTACCGGCTTTATCCTGACTGCGGAGATTCAATTGCGGCGCGTGCCTGGCCCATGGCTGCAAACCGAAACGATACCGTATACAAACCTGGATGAATTTTTCAGTCTGGCCGATGCTTCAGAAGCGGGCTGGGAACATACAGTTTCCTGGGTGGATTGCATCGCATCGGGCGGTGGCAGGGGACTGTTCATGCGGGGTAACCACAGTGAGAGTTCTAAGCCGGAAACACCGGTAGCATCAAATATAAAGATGCCCTTAGTACCGCCATTTTCACTGGTGAATAAATTAACGTTAAGCGCTTTCAACGCAGCGTACTTTCATACCAGAAAACGCTGCGCTGGACAGGACCTCGTTCATTACGAGCGTTTTTTCTATCCGCTTGATAATATTGATGGATGGAACCGCATGTATGGCCCTCAAGGTTTTTACCAGTATCAATGTCTGGTGCCCAGGGCGGATGGTCAGCAGGCAATACAGGCGCTGCTGCATGAAATTTCACGTGCTGGCGACGGGTCGTTTCTGGCAGTTTTAAAAACATTCGGCAACAGGACATCTTTGGGCATGCTGGGTTTTCCACAGCCCGGGGTAACCCTGGCACTGGATTTTTCAAATAAAGGCAGCCGGTCTTTAGCGCTGTTTGAGCGATTGGATGCAGTGGTGAAAGAGGCTGGCGGCAGGGTTTACCTGGCAAAAGATGCGCGTATCCCGCGTGATTTCTTTGAGGCCAGTTATTCCAGGCTGCGTGAGTTTCTGCCATACCGTGACCCTGGCATTACATCCGCCATGTCACGGCGTTTAATGGGGAGTTGATGTGTCAAATGTAATGCAGCGGATCGTAATCATTGGGGCCAGTTCGGCAATTGCCGAGAAGTGTGCGCGGCTCTGGGTTAAGCAGGCACCTGCAGATATTGTTTTGGTGGGTAGGAATATCCATAAAATTGAATCAATTGCAGCCGACCTCAAGGTGCGCAGCCCGGAATCAACGATTAAAGGCATGGAAGCAGACTTTAACGACCCCCTGAAAATCCAGGCACTGGTGGATGGTATTGCAAGTGACTCAACCGTTAATATTGTGTTGATAGTACATGGCTCATTACCGGAGCAGCAACTCTGCCAGCAGGATATTGGCTTGTGCCGAGAGGTCCTGGGTATTAACGCCATATCGCCGGTGCTGTTTGCGGAAGCATTTGCCAGGCATATGGAAAAGGCCAATGCCGGTACTCTGGCAATCATCAGTTCAGTTGCCGGAGACCGCGGCCGTAAGTCAAATTACGTGTATGGTGCGGCCAAGGGCCTGGTTACGCGCTATGCGCAGGGGTTGCAGCATCGTTTCGCAGGTACAGGGGTAAAGGTGGTGTTGATAAAACCGGGACCAACAGATACGCCTATGACTGCGCACCTGAAACAGCAGGGCAAGGCCCTGGCTGATGCCGATGCTGTTGCAGGCAGGATTGTGCAGGCGGTCGATCGTGGCCGTTCGCTGGTTTATGCACCGTCAAAGTGGTGTTTGATCATGATGATCATTCGGCATTTGCCGGAGTGCATTTTTAAAAGAATGGATATCTGAATTTTTAATATGAAGTTTTTTGATCCTGAAGAGCGAGATTTCTAATATTGGTGCGCGATGCAATCTCTGAAAATTAATATTTTTTTTAAGGTAGCCACTGTTTTTCTCATTGCTTTCATGCTGTTTTTTTTATGCATGGATAAGCGCATCAATGTTTATGATGAAGGCATTGTGCTGACTGCAGCGATGAGAGTGCATGCGGGTGATTTTCCACATCGGGATTTCTATATTAATTACGGCCCTGCCGAGTTTTATGTGCTGTCATGGCTGTTTGATGTATTTGGCCAGCACGTAATCGTAGAGCGTTTATTTGATTTAACCGTACGGGCAGGTATCGTTGCTGCGATTTATACGCTACTGATACAGCATTGCAGAAAATTAATAGTGGCAGTCATAAGCATCATTTCTGCATTGTGGCTTGCTGCAATCAGCATGCATGGCTATCCGGTGTACCCGGCATTACTACTTGCCATTGTAGCTACTGCTATCATGGCTAAAGCCGCCAATACGGGCACTTCAAACTGGTATCCTCTGGCTGCGGGCTTGCTGACGGCTTTAACCGCTTATTTCAGATACGATATTGGCTTCTTATTGTTTGCTTCTCATCTGGTTTCTATATTATTGATCAACCTCTTTTTCAAGGATGACTCAAGAATACGAGCTGATCAAATTATAAGAAATATATGCCTGTATATTCTGGCAAGTGCTATCCCGGTTTTAATGCTGCTTGGCTTTTACTGGATTAACGGGGCAATCGCATCATTTGCCCATGACATCATTTTTTTTCCTGCCCTGTATTATGCAAAGTTTAGAGGTCTGCCATTCCCCGATCTACTTTCGGTGGAATCCGGAGTGGTGTATTTCCCTGTTTTTCTTGTTCTGGTTGTTATTGCCGCATTCTCGGTAAAAACGATTCAATACGGTGAAAAAGCACATCGCCATACATCACTGCCTGATGGTACTTACCGGCATGAATGTGTCAATTTTCTGATATTTTTTACTGTGCTGGTTGTTTTCTTTTATTCGAAAGGCATCGTCCGTATCGGCCCTGTACAAATGCAGTTAGCGTTAATTCCGGCATTAATGGTGCTGGCCGTGATATTGGAGCTGGGGATCAGGAATCAAAACTGGCTGGGCTGGATTTCAATCATCCTCATCGTGCATACAAGTGGCTCCGCCCTGACTTATGGCTTGGTAAAGATGTTTGTAAAATGGCATGACCGTATCGTGGTGAAAGAACTATACCGGGCTTATGGCCGGGTTACCTCGGCTCCCGCTATCAGCAGCAGATACAGCGCTTTTCTAGCAGGGTCCAGGATGGTATTTTCAGAATTCACGCTTGAGCCTGATAGAAATGCCGCGATTGATTTTATTAAAAAGCATACTGCGCCGCATGAGCGTATTTATATCGGCCTGAATCGGCATGATAAAGTCTTTGTGAATGACGTTGCCAGTTACTTCCAGGCACAGAGAATGCCTGTGACAAAGTGGCATCATTTTGATCCAGGGCTTCAGAATACTGCAAAAGTGCAGGCAGAGATTGTGAGTGATTTAGAAAAAAGCAAGCTGCAGTATGTTTGGCTGGAACCCACTTGGGATGATGTTATGGAGCCAAATGAAAGTGCGAAAAGCAGCGGCGTGTATCTGCTCGATATTTATATACGCGACCATTATCGTCTGCAACAAACGTTCGGCAGGATAACAATTTGGAAACGCATTGCTGAGCAGACGGAAACAGAAAAGCGGGAATCATTATGAATGCAGTTGAGCGTTTCATGTACATGCCTGGATGGATATTTTGAAGAACCAGAAAATAATCTTAACCGGTGGTGCCGGGCTGGTTGGCCAGAACCTTGCAGTGCGCCTGCAGGCGCAGGGCTTTACCGATATTGTGGTACTTGACAAGCACCGCGCGAATCTTGAAATCTTAAAGCAGATACAGCCTGAAATTATCACTGAATTTGCCGATCTTGCAGAACCAGGCGACTGGCAAAAGCACTTCAGGGATGCAGGTGTTGTGGTGATGCTGCAGGCTCAGATAGGCGGTATGGATTATGGTGAATTTGTACGCAACAATGTTGACTCTACACGGCTTGTGCTTGATGCGATCAAGGCCGGCAATGTGCCGCATCTGGTGCATGTAAGCTCTTCAGTTGTTGAGTCCATAGCTGACGATTATTACACCCGCACGAAGAAAGATCAGGAGCAGCTGGTGCTGCGTAGCGGCATAGCCTGCCCGATATTGCGCCCGACTTTGATGTTTGGCTGGTTCGACCGCAAGCATCTTGGCTGGCTTTCACGCTTCATGAACAAAGCCCCATTGTTTCCGATTCCTGGAAACGGCCGCTACATGCGCCAGCCACTTTATGTAGGCGACTTTTGCAATATCATCATCAGCTGTATCCAAAACAATATTGACAGCGGTATTTACAATATATCCGGGCATGAAAAGATCGATTATATTGATATTATCCGTGCAATAAAGCGTGCAACCGGTTCACGCACGCCCATCGTTCGTATTCCGTTTGCACTGTTCTATGGCTTGCTCTGGATTTGGGGCTTGTTTGATAAAACCCCGCCTTTTACCACACAGCAGCTCGCCGCGCTGAATGCAAAAGATGAATTTGAAGTGATTGACTGGCCGGGTATTTTTGATGTGCCTGCCACACCTTTCAGAGAGGCAATAGAGGAGACGTTTAACCACCCTGAATACAGTAAGGTGGTCTTGGAGTTCTGACACCGGGTAACTTGCAATATTAAAGCGCTGCCTGTCAGGAATTTATCACTTTGAAAGGTATAAAGTTAATTAAAGCATCAGATTAATTAAACAACAAATTAATTAAAACTGCAGTCATTATTAAAATGAAAATAAAGACAATTAATCCAGAATCGTTATCAATGCTTCTTATCTTTGCGCTCTGGGGCATTATGATCGCGGTTGCCAATCCCGCTGGCGACTTCCCGCTGATTGACGACTGGGCTTACGCTGAGTCTGTCAGAACTTTATTAAATGAGCGCAGGCTTGTAATTTCAGACTGGTCGGCAATGAATCTGTTGACTCAGATTATCTGGGGATGGGCTTTTTCATTGGTAATGGAGCCATCATTTACCGTATTGCGGTCATCCGTACTGGTACTTGGGCTGCTCGGCGTCATGGCGGCATTTAAGTTAAGCCGTGAGTCCGGTGTGCCATTGCCATTGGCATTGCTGGGAGCAGTGCTTTTAATTGTGAATCCGGTTTACTTCACAATGAGCCATACTTTCATGACAGACGTGCCATTTTTTTCTTTCTCGGCAATGTCGCTATTGTTTCTGGCCAGGGCAGTGAATCAGGATAAGACGCAGGATATTGCTGCCGGAACAGTGTTTCTTGTTTCTGCGCTGCTGATCAGGCAGCTTGGTTTTGCCATTGCGATTGCCTACGCGCTGGCCTATATGGCAGGGCGCAGGCTGTCGTTAAGCACTGCTGTCCGTGCCAGCCTCCCTCTGTTGGCTTGCCTGTTTGTGCAGTTATCATTCCGGGCATGGCTTGATGCAAATAATCAATTGCCTGCAATGCATGGTTATCAGATTGAACAAATCCAACAAGCGTTTTCATTGCCTGTGCTGGATTTTGCAACAGTGTTTGAACTGAATGTTTTTAAAACACTATTGTCGTTAGCGCTGTTTTTGCTGCCACTGATACTGTTGATTTTTTTCTATATGAATAAAAAAATCGATGCCGTTACCGTTCTTCTGTTGGCGATAGGCACGCTCATGCTGTATTACAGCTTGCGCATGGCGGGCATGCAGCTGTTCCTGCTGCAAAGCAATATTCAGGGGGCTTTCGGTTTCGGCGGCAATATTCTGAATGCTTTCGGGGTTGGCCCTTCATTGCAGTATGGCGCGGTAGGCTATACTCCCCGATACCGCATAGCGGTTGGCTACTGGTGGTTATTTGTAGGGATGCTGGTGGTCTTTGCGGCAGGGCTCATGCTGCGTTTTTTATACGTTGCAGTACGTGGTTTATGGCTAAATAGATCTGGAATCATCTCAACGTGGTTTAGCGGTAAGTCTGGGGAAATGAGGAAGATTCGGCTATATATTTTATTTGGGGCCAGTACGCTTATCTATTGCGTTCCCACTTTTCTGCTGCCAACCTTATATGACCGCTATTTACTGTTACCTATGCTTACTACCAGTCTGCTGATGCAGCTCAAAGTTGCCGCCACAGCTAAACTGCCGCGTTTAAAAGTCGGCATAGTTGTTTTAATGACTGTGTTTGCTGCAATTGTTACCAGTATGGCTACCCATGATTACTTGGCCTGGAACCGGGTACGCTGGGCTGTCCTTGATCATCTGGTTCATCGACAGGGCGTAGCGCCGGAGAGGATAGACGGCGGATTTGAATTTAACGGAATGTACCTTTTTTCAAAAGACCACTTGAAGCCAGGCGCGAAAGGCTGGTGGGTTGTGGATAATGAATATGTGATCGCGTTTTCACCTGTGTATTTCGTACGTGTAAAAAATTATAAAGTTGAGGCAAGATACACGATAGATGCATATTTGCCTTTCAGTCCCCGGAATATTTATGTATTGCACCGAAAATAAAAGTGTATGAACAATCAGGCTGATAAAAACAAAGCTTCGCAGTCAATTGCGGTGCTTGGCGCCGGCCCGATGGGACTGGCTGTCGCTTACCAACTGGTGCTTGACGGCCACCGGCCCGTTTTGTTCGAAGCGGATGACCGTATAGGCGGCATGACTGCCAGCTTTGATTTCGGAGGCATGGATATAGAGCGCTATTATCATTTTCATTGCATTTCTGATCATGCTTTTCTATCAATGCTTGATGAGTTAGGCCTGAGCGCAAAAATGAGATGGGTAGAAACAAAAATGGGCTATTGGTATCAGGGGCAGTTACAGCCATGGGGAAACCCGATGGCACTGTTCAGGTTTCGCGGCCTGGGGTTTGTAGCCAAATTGCGGTATGGCCTGCATGCTTACTTATCTACTAAACGGAATAACTGGCAAGCGCTGGATAAAATAGAGGCAACTGCCTGGATCAGGCGCTGGGTAGGTGCTGAGGCTTATGAGGTTTTGTGGCGCAGGCTGTTTGATTATAAATTCCATGATTATGCGACCGGGCTTTCGGCGGCCTGGATTTGGAGCCGCATACGGCGCATCGGTCGATCACGTTTCAGCCTGTTTCGTGAAAAACTGGGTTACCTGGAAGGTGGATCCAATACGCTGTTGAATGCCATCAGGGAGGTGATTGAAACTAAGGGAGGTGAAATTCGCCTGCAAGCACCTGTTGGTAAAGTGGTCATGCAAGATGGCAGGGTACTCGGACTGGAAGTGCATGGTCAGCTTGAGGCTTTTGATAAGGTGATCAGCACGATACCTTTACCGCATGTGGCGAAGCTTATGCCGGATTTGCCGCATGATGTGCTGGCCGCATTCCAGTCGGTCAAAAATATAGCCGTGGCCTGTGTGATTGCCAGGTTATCCAGGGCCGTTACAGAAAACTTCTGGCTAAACACTAACGATCCTGAAATGGATATTCCCGGGCTGGTTGAATATACAAATCTGAGGCCAATGCCGCAGCATATTGTTTACGTGCCTTTTTACATGCCCGGAGAACATCCTAAATTCTCGGATCCTGATAAAATATTTATCGATAAAGTGAAGCAATACTTGCATAAGATCAATCCGGAACTTACCGATGAGGACTTCATCGATATTCGTGTTAGCCGCTATCGTTATGCACAGCCGGTCTGTGAACCAGGCTTCCTGAGCAAACTGCCCCCGGTTGCTTTACCAGTCAAAGGGCTTTGGGTGGCAGATACCTCCTATTATTATCCAGAAGACAGAGGTATTTCTGAAAGTATAGATTTCGGCCGGAAAATGGCAAAGGCTGCACTGGCATGATTCATCAATTCAAATCCAGGCAGTTTGTTTTTTTTATTGTTACCGGCGGCATTGCAGCGGCAGTGAATTTCGGCAGCCGCATCGTCTTTAATTGGTGGGTCAGTTTTTCATTGGCCATTATTCTCGCTTACATCACAGGTATGATGATGGCCTTTACACTAGCCAGGTTGTTTGTATTTAAAGATAGCCGACATTCACTGCGGCGTTCCGGCATGCTGTTTGTGCTGGTGAATCTCGTTGCGGTACTGCAAACCTGGCTAATCAGCATGGCCTTGGCTTATTATGTGCTGCCTGCAATTGGCGTGCAGTCGTATGTGCATGAGATTGCACATGCAACAGGATTGATTGTTCCGGTTTTTACCAGCTACGTCGGCCATAAGAAATTTTCTTTCTCGTAACATTGAATTGGATGCAATATACATCTATAGTCACCTCACTTTCTTAAAACCAATTATAACTATAAAAAATTATGACCGATTATGGACAGTATTCTGAATACCTGAAAAGTAGAAGCTTTCTGGCAAAGATCTATCGTACACATTTTTTATATCCTAAACTTAGCCGTTACTTAAAGGGCAGGCTGCTGGATGTTGGCTGCGGTATTGGCGATATGTTGATATACCGTCCAAATTCTGTCGGTGTAGATATTAATTCATTTAATGTAGAGTTCTGCAAACAACGCGGCTGCGAAGCCTATGTAATGCCTATTGATAAGCTGCCATTTGAAAACAGCAGTTTTGATTCAGTACTTCTTGATAACGTTCTTGAACATCTGGCCGCCCCGGTGCCCTTGCTTAAGGAAATCAGGCGCGTGATGCGTCAAGATGCAGTGCTGCTGATAGGCGTTCCTGGTGTAAAAGGGCAATCCGCTGACCCAGACCATAAAGTTTTTTATAACGAGGTTTCATTAAATGCACTTGCAGCCAAACTTGGTTTCAATGTGAATGCCATGCTGCACTCACCGCTTTGGAAGTCAGACTATCTGAGCAAGACAGTCCGGCAATATTGCGTTTACTCGCAATGGTCGTTAAAAAACTAATCCTATGTTGAGAAGTGGTTTATCTCTAATTGTTGCCCAAAGGGCATGGCAGGGCTTTGCAGGCCTTTTAACCGTGCTTATGATCGGTTTTACATTGACCCAGGAGCAGCAGGGCTGGTATTACACCTTTTTAAGCCTGGCAGCACTTTATTCTATGTTTGAAATGGGCTTGACAGCAGCGCTGATTCAAGTGACTGCCCATATGTTTGTTAACTTGCACTGGTTGCCGCAGGGGCGGGTTGCCGGCGATGCTGCTCCCATTTTCGCATCATTTTTTTCCCTGTCAGTAAAAGTCTATGCTTATTTTGCATTTGCATTTTTACTGATATCGTTAAACATAGGGATTTATGTCTTTAGTCATAAGGCTGCTGTTCATGCCGTGCCAGCAGAAATGTGGGTATTGCCGTGGTTTTTTCTGGTAATGATTACAGCGTTGAATATGCTGACATTGCCATTTTTGGCCGTAATCGAAGGTAGTGGCGAGATTGCTGAAGTATATAAAATCAGGCTGGTGCAAGGCATAGCAGGTGCGTTTGCATGCTGGATGGTATTGTATTTTGGCGGTTGGTTGTGGGCGGCTATGATGATGCCGCTTTTCGGCATTCTAGTGACTGCTATCTGGATCATGAGAAAACGCATTGGCTTGATGCAAGGGCTGATGAAAGGTGGGGCTGGCGCCAGATTCAATTGGGCGCATGAAATCCTTCCGCTGCAATGGCGTGTAGGCTTGAATTGGATCAGCGTGTTCCTGATGTCTCAATTGGCTACACCGATTCTATTTTACTATCAGGATCCGGTAGTTGCCGGACAAATGGGGCTATCATTAACTATAGCAAATATGCTTGCGATTATTGCACAATCCTGGATAGCGCGCAGAGTGCCGGTATTATCCCAGGCAGTTGTAAGGAAAGAGTGGAATGTACTAGACCACTTGTTTAAAAAAGACCTTAGACATTCGTTGATTGTGTTTTTTGCAGGTGCATTAGTCGTACTTGGTGCGCACTACTGGGTTTCTCAAACAGCGTATATTACGCGCGTACTTCCTTTCTGGCCATTTTTCGGCCTGCTGTGCTTTATGCTGATCTACCATGTTGTTGGCGCGTTTTCTTCACAGTTGCGATCGTTCAAAAAAGAGCCTTTAGCCTGGGTGTCTTTGGTTGGTGCCTTGCTGATTTTACCGGGGTCAATTTATGCGGCCAAACTTTACTCTGCTGGTGGAGTGGTGGTTGTGATGCTTAGTGTGCAGGCTTTGTTCGTATTTCCATTGTCATATTTTTTATGGCGTAAACTTAACAAAAGCTGGCGTGCTGTTTCTGACGGAGCATAAACGATGCCTACTATTGCAGTGATTTTGGCAGCCTATAACGGCAGCGTCTGGATTCAAGAGCAGATTGAATCAATTATTGCCCAAGAAGGCGTTGATATCAGGCTATTCATAAGTGTAGATGCATCCAGTGACGGTACTGAGGCCTTGGTTGACCGCCTGGCGGCCGAAGATAGTCGCATCGTAGCGTTACCGCATGGCCAGCGCTTTGGCGGAGCTGCCCCCAACTTTTATCGTCTTGTTAAGGATGTCAATTTTGCAGCATTTGACTATATTGCCCTGGCTGATCAGGATGATATCTGGCTAAAGAATAAACTCAGCAGAGCATGTGCTGTACTGACGACAGCCGGCGCTGATGCATACTCCAGCAATGCGACCGCTTTCTGGCCCGATGGCCGGCAGATGCTGATTAAAAAATCCCAGCCACAGGTAAAGTGGGATTTCCTGTTTGAAGCTGCAGGTCCCGGCTGTACATATGTGTTCAGCCAGAAATTAGCGGTCGAGATACAGAAGCATCTCATGCTTAAATGGAGCGAGGTGCAGTCGATAGGGTTGCATGACTGGCTGTTTTACGCCTATGCAAGGGCCAACGGGCATCGGTGGGTGATCGATGATTTCTCCGGAATACTTTATCGCCAGCACGCGCATAACCAGGTTGGAGTAAACGCCGGCTTGAAGGCATTTCTGCACCGGTTCACTAAAGTCATCAATGGCTGGGGCTTCATCCAGGCGTCTAAAATATCGCAGATGGTCGGTTTGGCGGATAACCCGTTTGTAAGCCGCTGGTCACGGGGCAGCCGCACAGGTTTACTGTATCTTGGATTGCATTCTCATCAATGCCGCAGGCGCTTTAGAGATCAGGTGTTTTTCTTTTTCTCCTGTGTGCTTTTAAGTGTTTTAGGGAAACATAAGCAGTGAATCGATCCGGAATTTTAGTTACAGGGGCAAACGGCTTTGTCGGGCGCGCCCTCACACATCATTTGCTTGATGCAGGCTGGCCGGTGAGCTGCGCCATGCGCTCAGATAACATGTTGGATGATCGGGCAAGCCGGAAAGTTACTGTTGCATCGATTGATGCACATACTGACTGGGCTGATGCTTTATCGGAATGTGCTGTGGTGATTCATCTTGCTGCCCGTGTGCATGTCATGCATGACAGCGCCTCAGACCCGTTGGCCGAGTTCAGAAAAACCAATGTCGAGGGTACGCTTAACCTTGCACGGCAGGCAGCCGCAGCCGGGGTGAAGCGCTTTATTTTTATAAGCTCGATCAAGGTGAACGGGGAGCAGACATTGCCCAGTCAGCCTTTCACAGAAGCAGATGCCGCCAGGCCACAGGATGCCTACGGTCAATCAAAATACGAGGCAGAACAAGGCTTGATGTCGATTGCAAGGCAAACCGGCATGGAAGTTGTCATCATCAGGCCGCCGCTTATATACGGTGTCGGGGTAAAAGCAAACTTTGCAAGCATGCTTAATTACGTTAAGCGTGGCGTGCCACTGCCGCTGGGAAGTATTCACAACAAGCGCAGCTTTGTTTATTTAGGCAATCTGCTAAGCTTAATCGAGTGCTGTGTTGATCATCCTGCTGCTGCAAACCAGGTATTTCTGGTTTCTGACGGCAATGACCTGTCGACCACAGCGCTATTGCGCTGCTGTGCCGCTGCGTTGGGTGTAAAAGCCAGCCTTCTGCCTGTTCCGCAAGGGCTGATCGAGTTTTGTGCCACGATGCTGGGGAAAAAATCAGTGGCACAGCGGCTATGCGGGAATTTACAGGTAGATATCAGCAAGGCGCGTATTGTGCTTGGCTGGACTCCTCCGGTTTCGGTTGCTGATGGATTGCGGGCAACTGTGATTGATTTGTTTAAAATGGATAAATAATGAAGCGTTTTTTTGATCTATGCCTGTCGCTGTCTGCTTTCATCATTTTACTTTTGCCCATATTGCTTGTGGCACTGATGGTGCGCATCACTTCAACCGGGCCGGTTATTTACTGGTCTGACCGGGTGGGGCGCAATAACAGGATTTTTAAAATGCCCAAGTTCCGCACGATGCGGGTTGATACCCCTGCGGTAGCGACCCATTTGCTGGATAACCCTGACCGGTTTTTAACGCCAATCGGGTCTTTTTTGCGTAAATCCAGCCTGGACGAGCTGCCGCAGTTGTGGAGTATTGTGCATGGGGATATGAGTTTTGTCGGGCCGCGTCCGGCATTGTTCAACCAGGATGACCTGATTGCGCTGCGTACGCAATATGGCGTGCATAAGCTGGTGCCCGGCCTGACCGGCTGGGCTCAGATCAATGGCCGTGATGAACTGCCAATACCGGACAAAGTTAAGCTGGATGTGGAGTATATGCAGCAGCAGTCTTTTCTTATGGATGTAAAGATTATTTTTCTAACTTTTGTAAAAGTACTGAGAAGAGAAGGCATACAGCATTAAAATAGACAGTAGATAAAGTGAATCTAATTAAAGACATTTCATGAATAAAACACCGATTAACCCCCGTACTTTTTTTGCATTACTGCATGATATCGCTGCAGCAATCATCGCTTGGGTGAGCGCTTATCTGCTGCGCTTTAATTTTTCCATCCCGGAAGAGTTCACTGCAAGTATGCTGCATTCATTAAGCTGGGTAGTATCTTTACAAGCCCTGGTATTCATTAGTTTAGGTCTTTATCGCGGCGTATGGCGTTTTGCCAGCGTTTCAGACCTCAAGCGCATCTTTCTGGCAATAGCCTCGGCTACTGCATTGATCATTGCAGCGTTATTCATGCTGCAAACCGGTATCGTAATCCCGCGCTCGGTGATTATACTGGACCCGCTCCTGCTCATTCTGATGATGGGCGGCAGCCGTTTTGCTTATCGCGCATGGAAAGAGCATCAGCTCTACGGCATTACGCTCAAGCAAGGGCGCCCGGTAATCGTGCTGGGGGCTGGCGAGGCTGCAGTCGCTTTGGTCAAAGACTTGACGCGCAGCCCGCAATGGCAGGTTGTCGGGCTTCTGGATGATGACAGCAGTATGCTCGGACGTGAGATTTTCGGTGTAAAAGTTCACGGTGTTATCAATGACCTCGGCGCAGTCAGCCAGCGTTTAAATGTTGATCATGTGATCGTTGCGATGCCTTCAGCGCATCACCAGAAACGCAGGCAGGCAATTGAGCTGGCTAACCAGCTTGGCCTGGAAGTGTTAACGGTACCTGCGATCGATGACCTGATCAGCGGCAAGGTCAGTGTGTCACAGATTCGCAAAGTGGATGTCGAAGACTTGCTCGGCAGAGATGCCGTCAGCCTGGATAATTCAGGGTTGACGAAGTTAATCGATCATCAGACGGTACTTGTCAGTGGGGCAGGCGGGTCAATTGGCTCTGAACTTTGTCGGCAGATTGTGAAGTTCAAACCCGGCATATTAATTTGTCTGGATATTTCCGAATTTTCACTTTACCAGCTGGAGCAGGAATTAACTTCACAGCAGTTATCGACCAGGCTCGTGTATGTCACGACAGATGTTAAAAACAAGGCAAGGGTTGCCAGTTTGCTTGCCCAATACAAGCCATCGGTTGTGTTTCATGCCGCAGCCTATAAACATGTACCGATGATGGAAACAGCGAATGTATGGGAGGCACTGTCAAATAATGTGATTGGCACGCATACATTGGCCCAGGCCTGCAAAGAGGCCGGTGTGTCAAAATTCGTATTGATTTCTACAGATAAGGCAGTCAACCCTACCAATGTAATGGGGGCAAGTAAACGCCTTGCGGAAATGGTTTGCCAGGGGTTGCAGGATAATCTTGCTGAGGATGCCGACGGCACCCGCTTTGTTATCGTGCGTTTTGGCAATGTCTTGGGCAGCAGCGGTAGTGTTATCCCAAAATTTCGTGAGCAGATTGCCAAGGGCGGTCCGGTCACGATTACGCATCCGGAAATCACGCGTTATTTCATGTCGATTCCTGAAGCCGCACAGCTGGTCATGCAAGCCGGGCTGATGGGTAGTGGTGGCGAGATTTTTGTGCTTGATATGGGCGAGCCGGTTAAAATCGCTGCACTGGCAGCTGACATGATCAGGCTATCAGGCTTGCAGCCGGATGAGATTAAAATAGAATACGTTGGCTTGCGCCCAGGCGAGAAACTTTATGAAGAGTTACTGGCTGATGATGAACACACCATGCCGACACCGCATCTCAAGCTTCGTATTGCAAAGGCTAGAAAGTCTGACGCGGCTTGGGTGAAGAAGCTTTTGAAATGGATTGAAAGCGCTACCAATGCTGATGAAAATATTTTGAAAACGGAACTGGCGGTTTGGGTAGAGGAATATAACCCGCAAATCCAAACAGATGCCATAGCGGCCAGAACTGTTCAGCCTGAGCAGCTGACGTTGCATTAAAATCTTTCCTCGGCAAGCTACAGAATGTTACTTTTAACAACTTTTCCCGGCAGGTGATCAATTGAGTACACCACAACCACAGCAATTACTTGAGCAGGCTGAGTTAATCTATTCATCTGAAGTCATCGTCGCCACAATCCGCAGGCTTGGGGAAGAAATATCCAGCAAGCTGAGGAATGAAAGCCCGGTTGTTTTGTGTGTAGTGAGCGGCGGGATTGTTTTTACCGGGCAGTTGCTGATGCAGTTTGATTTTCCGATGGAGCTGGATTATGTGCATGCCAGCCGTTACCAGAATGCTACAGTAGGCCGTACTCTGGAGTGGGAAGTGCTGCCCAAGCTCGACCTGTCTAACCGTACCGTATTACTGGTTGATGACATCCTGGATCATGGCATTACCCTCAAAGCCATTCAGGACAAGTGTTTTGAATTGGGCGCGGCAAAAGTATTCAGCGTGGTTCTGGTGGAAAAACTGCTTGATCAGGAAAAACCTATTACCGCAGATTTTGTAGGGCTTGAGGTGCCTGACCGTTATGTTTTCGGTTACGGCATGGATGTTTATGGATGGTGGCGTAATTTGCCCGCTATCTATGCGTTAAAGGCGTCATAAGCCCTTCTGCAGACCTGTCATAATACTGACAGAACGGTCGAATAAATAACATTATTAATAAATGTAAATGATAGTAATGTTTGTAAATTACTGTTAATTAAACATTTTTTGCTTTGGCATCTATTTTGCGTGTATCAAAACATTGCATGTTAGCGCTCAACAGGTGCATCAAAATGGATATTGAAGTTAAAGGTTATTATCTGGATAGATTGTTTTCAGCTATCCAGCGTTCTAATAAGGTAAAAAAACATATCGATTTTTTTACCTGGCTGCAGAACTCAGTTGCAGAGTTTATTCCGCACGATGCGCTGCTCGCTGCCTGGGGTAACTTTAGTGATGGCGCTGATAATGTAAAGCTTCAGTATGATGTGGCCTCCAATCTTGATGCATTCAACACACGTGCAATCATAGGGGCATCAAAAGAGGTTAACCAGTGCATGGCGTATTTATACGAACTGTGGCTGGATAATAACCGTCATTTCTACGCACTCAACAATTTCGCAACCAGCGAATTTGATTGTAAATTCCGTAAGGTATTCCCTGAACTGCCGAACGAACTTAACTCACTGCTGGTGTTTGGTGTAAGCGACCTTCGTGGCGGTAACGATTGCCTGTATGTATTCTTCAGCAAATACAATAAGTTCCAGATCAAAAATACCGTGATGGATTTCATGATGCCGCACATTGACTATGTGCTAAGAAAAATCCAGCATTTAGGCCCGGTAAAAACCCTTTCCAAAATAAGCCTGCCGTTTAATCTATCATCCCTCACCGAGCGGGAGCTTGAAGTCATCGAGTGGATTAAAGCTGGTAAAACCAACCAGGAAATAGCGGCGATCCTGAATATCACTCAAAACACCGTAAAAAGCCACCTTAAAAGAATTTATCAAAAGCTGAATGTCGGAAAACGGGCTCAGGCCGTAGCGCTGCTGGCAAAACATTAAACCGTCTTTTTAATATCAAGCAAGCTATCTACTCAATCTAATTTCAAACCTTTATGCATTTTAACCGCATGAGCATTAGCTCATACGGTTGAATTACTTCGAGCTAAACTCTCCGCTGCTTGCAGTGTGGAATTTAACGATGAGCGCATATATTCATACCATTTTCATCAAGACATTGCTGCCGAATTAAACACTCCAGGCACGCGATACTCAATTTAAATAAACCGCTACGACCAGCGTATACGTCAATCTTATCAATACTATCAACTCTACACGAACTGTACGGTGAACATTAATATTACTAGGTATAAACCTAGCATTTCTGCTAGTTATGCAAGTTAGAAAAATGGTTTACAGTACAGAAGATTGATTTTGTAAGAACATTGGTCAGGGAAGAATGAATGATGATGATTGGAAGGTCTTAGCATGAAACTTTACATTACAGCAATGTCCTTATTTGTACTGGTTGTTTTTTACCTACCGCTAGTGTTGTGGGTATTAAAACGAATCTGGAATAGTCCGCGCTGGCATGGCATAAAAAAAGCAGGAATATTGATACTGGTACTAATATTGGCTTATGCAATCCCGCTCGGAGATGTCACGGTCAACTCGCTGGCAATGGACAAGGTGTGCCCCACAGCAGGGCTGCATATTTACAAGACGGTGGAGGTGGAGGGGTTTGCTGGAGATTTAGGTGGTAGAGATGATTTGGAAAGATTCCCATATCGTTTTGTTGAAGCTAAATCTCCTGGGGGTCATATAGTTCGTTATGAAAGACAGCCAGATGGCAGTATTTCCGTTGAGCGAGGAAATCAGCCAACGGCAGAATATGAAGTTGTTAGTGTGCAATGGCATTTTGACAAAAAACTCTATGTAGATACAAGCAGCTATTTGATAAGAAACCGTGTCACTGGAGATGTCCTGGCAGAGTATCCGATATTTAAGTCATTGCCTGGATGGGTAGATCGTTTTTTTGTTTACCGATGGTTTGGTTATGGTGGGAGGGATGGTTGCTATGGCTTACCAACTAATAACTTTATCCAACAAGTTCTAATTCCAAAAAATAGCTGAAAATTTAAGAAGAGGGGAAATAAGCATGAACATTCTGGAAACCTACTATACCTACGCTAAACTTTCACAAACCGCTTACATCGATTTGAGTAGTAAAGATCAAAATCCATCAGCTAAAGATATTATTAGTTTAGCAAAATCTCAAGAGCGTGTTCCAGAAGCCCTTGCAAATAATATTTTTGGTTTTGGTGCCACTGACTCTAACTACTGGACCATGCTCTCCCCCTACTACAGAACCAGTGCCACCACTGGTCACAGCGACCCAACGAGTGGCTTTTCCGCTATGCTGCTCTCCAACCCTACCTATGGCAAAGTGCTATCAATTGCCGGCACCGAGCCTACAGCTGGTGCCAGTCAGTTTCTGGATGATTTAATGTTTTCCGATCTCGGACAAATCGGCCTTATGGGCGGAGCATTTAATCAATTGGTATCGCTATTCAACTACGTGCAGGAGCTTAAAGCTGCTACCAGTAATCACAATGTTCTTCGATTGGAAGTTCACGTCGATTTAGTCGCACCGCCAGCTGGTACGCCTTATATCAGACAGGATACTGTTTATTCCAACTACTACTGGCTGGAAGCCCATTATGACGGCCAAGGTCAAGGGTTGATTGCAGAAGGCGAGCAACTTACCGTTACCGGCCACAGCCTTGGTGGACATGTAGCCGCACTGGCAGTTGCCTTATTCCCTGAAACTTTCACCACAGCCTACACCTTCAATGCCCCTGGCTACAACCCGCTATCCAGTCTGGGCGTGCAACCCGAAGGGGTCAATGGCCTGCTTAACCTATTCAAGCAATTTGGCGCAAACCCTCTCACAGTAGGTTCCAGCACATTCACAGACCGAGTAATCACACTTGAAGCCGAAGATGCCATTCCCGGGGATGACAATGAAGTCGTTTCATCCAGTGCCACCGGCACAGCGTTTAGCCCAGAGATTTACATCACCACTGAAAAAGTGACACATGATATCGGCCACATGACCGAATCACTGGCACTGCAATTCATGTTTACGCAGCTTGATTCGAAAATGACAGAGGACAAGGTTGGCAGCATTCTAGCTGCCACGACCGCGCAACCACTTGAAACTTACGAAAAACTCCTGCTAGACCTGAACTTGTTGTTAACCGGAACCGCAATCACACTAGAATCCACGGGGCCATCAACTTTGGATGCCGTGGCAGCAGGTGGCGGGGATTTCACGATTCGTAGCGCCTTCTTTGATAGTTACTTTGGCTTACAAGCGAATGCTGTTTTTAAAGCGTTGATCGGCAAAGTAGAAATCACCGCTCCGCCCACCGCCCCAGAAGCCCGCGCCGACCTCGGCGCTTTTTTATGCCTGTATTACCTCACGCCCTTTGCTTTCAAGATAGAAGAGGCAGGCGCACGCAACATCTTTTATGAAGCACATGCCCCCATTGCAGCATTATGGAACGCAGATCGCAACCTCACACCCGAACAAATCGCCAACGGCGAAGCCCACTATAGTGACACCTACCTGGCAGACCGAGCCGCCATGCTCGGCTGGGTCAACAAACTCAATGCCGAAGACTTTGTAGACCCCAACAACGGCTTTGGCTATGTTACCGACGCCCCCTCGCAGCACTTCGAAGACAGAAGCACCGGACAGGTCATTGACATTAACAAGATCAGCGAAGACAAGCGCTATATTATCTTTGGAGAGAACATAGGCCCCATCAATGCCGACACCATCACCGGCGGTGATCACAGCGACCACCTCTACGGCCTGGCCGGTGCCGACACCCTCAACGGTGGCAAAGGTGATGACTACCTCGAAGGCGGCACCGGTAACGACACCCTGAACGGCAATGAAGACCGCGACACCCTGCTGGGCGGCGATGGTGAAGATATACTCAATGGCGGCAGCGGCAATGACCAGCTTAAAGGCGGCGCCGGGGTCGATATTTACCAGCTTACAGATAACTACGGCATGGATGTCATCACCGATATCGATGGCAGCGGCGTGATTACCGTGAACAACACCCCTGTAAACGGCGGCACACGCCTGGTCGAAGGCATCTACTACAACACCATGACCCACACCAGCTATGCACTGGTCGGCAATACCGGTCACCAGACCCTATACATCCGGCAAGAAAATGATGACAGCAACCAGATCATCGTCAATGACTGGAGTACCGAACACAACCTCAATATCAACCTGGACGCCCCCGAAGCCGCACCGGATGCGACGCTGGTGGGTGACTTCAAAAAGAAAATAGATGGCCACCACACCGAAGATACCAGTGATGATACTTACGTCATCACAGATGGCAACTACACACGAGACCCGGATGCGGTGAACGGCGAACCCGGTGCGCTGGATTTGATGAACGGCACCAACGCAGTTGCAGGCATAGGCGGTGAGGATGCCATGTATGGCCTGGATGGCAGTGACTACCTCAATGGCAAGTCAGGTGATGACTATATCGATGGCGGCAGTGATGGTGACTATATTCAGGGCGGGCTGGGAAAAGACACGATACATGGCGGAGCAGGGGACGATAGTATTTATGCTTCCAGTGATATGGATATCAATCAGCCGGTAAACGTGATCACCACTGCCCCGGAAAACACCTATCAATACCCGCAGGCTACCGGATTTAACTGGATTGCAGGCTATAACGAAGGAGACCTATACATCAATGGCGCCTCTATATCCTCAACCAAACCTGTACCCAGAAACCGGCTGGCAGGTGACGAAGGCAACGTAATTGATGGCGGCACGGGTAACGACTTTATTGCTGCCGGCACAGGGGCTGACTACGTGAATGGCGGCGCAGACAAAGACGTGATATGGGGCATGGATAAGGGCGATGTGCTGCTTGGCGGGAGTGGTAATGATGTCATTTATGGGGATGGCGACAAGCAAAGCACTGCATCGGTAATCTGGACACTGCCGCAAGACCACGGCAGAGACATTATTGATGGCGGCAATGGTGAAGACATCCTGTACGGCCAGGGTAATGCGGATGTGATTTATGGCGGCAACGACAAGGATATGATTTGGGGTGATGACAACAACATCAACAACACCCCGCATAGCATTCATGGCAATGATTACCTAGATGGCGGCGAAGGCAATGACCAGATTGTAGGCGGTGGCGGCAGCGACGAGATTTATGGCGGGGCTGGTAATGATGACATCTGGGGCGATGACTCGGAAGCAACGCTGGATAAACAATATCACGGTAACGATGTCATTGATGCCGGTGCTGGTGACGATATTGTTTATGGCGGCAGTGGAGCGGATACGCTCATTGGCGGAGTGGGTAAAGATAGTTTATTTGGTGGCAATGACGATGATAAATTATCAGGCGCTGAAAATAATGATGAACTATTTGGTGAAAAAGGCATAGACACCCTTGAAGGCGGCAGCGGTGATGACGGCCTGTTTGGCGGAGAAGGCAATGATCAGTTATTGGGTGGCAGCGGTGCTGACAAACTGGTTGGAGATGCAGTTGATGTTGCCGTCGGTGGCGATGACACGCTTGATGGCGGCAGCGGTGACGATATTTTGTGGGGGCAAGGCGGCAGCGATACACTTGATGGACGAAGCGGCAAAGATGAATTGGCTGGCGGCGAAGGTAACGATACCTTAAACGGCGGTTCAGACAACGACATACTCTGGGGAGAAGCTGGGGATGATGTCTATCTGTTAAACCTGGGTGATGGTCAGGATTATTTGAGTGATACGAGTGGTACCAATCGCATACGATTTGGCGCAGGCATTGAACCCAACAATTTAAGTGTAGGTATCAGTAGCCCCGTTAATGGCGAGCAGATTGTTACTATTCAATACAGTACTGTAGACAAAGTGACTATGTCTTCGGCTTCATCAGCCACCATGCAATATGAATTCTCTAACGGGCAGGTTTTAGATTACAGCACCTTGCTCACCTACTTGACTGCACCGGTTTATTCAATATTGGATAAAACACTTTATGGCACGCAGGCTGGCGAAAACCTCGACCTGGGTACAAAGCAGGGAATGATTGTCGCAGGCGGGGGCAATGATTCCTTATGGGGCAGTAATAGCAATGATGCACTTTATGGCGGCAGCGGTGACGATGGATTAAATGGCAGTAGTGGCAATGATACTCTGCAGGGCGGCCTTGGTAATGATCGATTAAATGGCAGCACAGGTAGTGATACCTATCTCTTGACTCGCGGCGATGGTGAAGATGTCATTGATGAATACCATGCTGCCGGTGATATAGATACTTTACAGTTTGACCAAAGTATCTTGGCAGAGAATGTAATCTTCAGCCGTGAAGCTAATGATGATTTAAAAATCTGCATCAAAGATTCGACAGATTCCATCACCATCAAGAACTGGTTTACCAATTCAACCTATCAATTGGAAAAAATCATCTACGGTGATGGCAGCGAATGTGATATTGCTTTGTTAGCTAGCCTAAGTGTAGAGGATATTGTCGCAGCAGAGCCAGTTACGCTTAACGGCACTGTATTCAACGACACTATGGTTGGCAGTGATGGTAACGATACCTTTATCAGTGATGTAGGCAGTGATACCATGATCGGCGGTGCCGGCAACGATACTTATCAGCTTGATTGGTATAGGGGCGACAATATTAGTGTTCCAGGATATAGTCATGCCATAGAACCTGATCTTATTATCGAAACCGGGAGTGAACTTAACACAATCAGGCTGCCTATGGGCTTGGATTTTTCTGGCCTGGTGTTTGAACGGCATGGCAATGATCTTTATCTTGCCGTTCAGGGTAAGCGCAATGTTGATTTTTCTAACTTGGCCATTTACTCAGAACAAGGAGTATTAGCACCGGGAGCGGCCTTAATTAAAGATTATTATTTAAGTTCGCAGCAGTGGCAGGTTCAGACTGCTTCCGGTAATGTAATTTCAATGCCGTATTTACTTCAGCAGCTTAGCCAACCTGCTGATGATTTTGTACAAGAGGCTTATGAAGATTGGTTAGTCAGTGCCAGGTTGGCGATTCTTAGTGATTATTTTTATGTCACGCCATATAACCAAACCGGAGATAACCAACTCCAAACTATCGAGCCACATTCATTAACAACAGAAATCATTGAGTTTGTCGATACTTATTCTGATGCTATTAATATTTACCGCCCTGATACGCTTCAGCACGTGGAAAGCACGCCTAATGGCACTTATACTATTGAACAAACTGTGCGCACCTACGCTTCATCCCTGCAGGGATTTTATAATTCAGCATTACCACCACAAGGCGAGCAGGCGCCTATTTACAATTATGCTAATTTGGACAGTTCCGGCAATCCGACCATTGTAGGTTACTCCATAGTACTTGGCACTTTTGGCGGAGTATCTGGAAATGCTCCGTATACAACCCAGGCTATCACTGTAACAGTTGAAAGTTATAACACTTACAATACGCAGATCATTGAAAACTTGAATGCCAATTCATCTGACAATCTTATTATTACAGTTAACCCGGCCATGGGTATAAATGGGGGAACGGGTAATGACACAATTATTGCTGATGGATTTTCTCCAGGAGAGCAAGGCGGTTTTTACAATGGCGGCGATGGTGACGATATTGTGCTTGGCAGCAGTGTTAGTGACATCATTTTGGCAGGAAATGGGTTTGATTTTCTTGCAGGCGGCCAAGGTGACGATACTTTCCTGATTAATCCGGCTGACACGGGAGTCAAAATCATCGATGAGCTATCTGATAGTATGCGTATCCCAGGCTTGAGCGAGAGCATGGCTATTGGAGGGTTCGATTCTTATCTTACTCAGTTAGATACTCTCTATCTGGGGAATAGTGGTATAGATACTATAGAGTTTGGATATGGCATCACTGCGGATGACATCGTAGTTACCGAGAGTTTTTTTTCGGGGTCAACACCAATCAATGGTGCCACCGTAATGTACGTAGATTTAGTTACGGGTGCAACCAGTTCTTACGTTAATTACAGCGCGCTTAGTATTACATGGGGCTCAGCTACGCAAACCGTTTTGGTCCCTTTGCCTTATGATCTTGATGCTCCACAGAAATTTGGTATTGAAAATTACAAATTTGCAGATGGCACAACATTCACCGCAGCACAAATGCTGGCTATGTCAGTTTCAAGGGAAATAACTGGGACTGAAAATGACGACACTTTGCATGGCACTATTGCTGATAATCTTATAAATGGGCTAGCAGGTAATGACGTGTTATATGGCAGTTATGGTAAAGATTTTTTTAATGGTGGATTAGGTAACGATACTCTAAACGGCGATGAAGGTGATGATAGCCTTTATGATGATTCTGGAAATAATATCTTTAACGGAGGCGCCGGCGACGATTGGCTATATGCCGGTTCGGGCGATGATATTTTAAATGGCGGTATTGGCAATGATTCCCTGTTTGGTGGTTCAGGCGATGATATTCTGGATGGGGGTGCTGGCAGTGATTATTTTATTGCAGGCGGAACCGGCAGCGATATCTATCTATTTGCATTAGGCGATGGTCATGACTTTTTCTATGAAGGTAACGCTGATGAAACTGACACTATTCAGTTTGGTGCAGGGATTGTCGCCACCCAAATTAAAGCCAGTAGAGTTGATTATGGTGATGATTACTATGAAACTACACTAACCATTTCTGACACCGATAGTATTACCTTTGAGAGTTACAGTAACAACACTAGCTTGATTGAGCAGTTTCAGTTTGCGGATGGCAGCATACTGGATACTTCATGGATATTAAGTTTGCTTAATACTTCGCCTACAGGTACGGATCGCACAATGATGATTGACGAGGATGTTTCATATGCCCTGAGTGCGGTTGATTTTGGATTTGGAGATGCAGATTCAAATGACAGCTTAAGCGCCGTGCGGATTGATAGCTTGCCGATGGCAGGTTATCTAACGCTTGATGGAGCTACAGTTGCAATCGGTCAGGTAATCGAAGCTGCAAGTATCGGCAGTTTAGTATTTATACCGGTAGCTAATGCTAACGGCGCCAACTACGCCAACTTTACATTTTCGGTTAAAGATCAGCTTGGCGGTTTTGATACTGCTCCTAATACGCTTAGTTTTGATGTTACTCCAGTCAACGACACTCCTACCGGCAGCCTGATTGTTACTGGTACCACCACCCAAGGCCAAACGCTAGTTGCAAATACCGCATTGATTGATGACACAGACGGTCTTGGCACATTTAGTTATCAGTGGCAAAGCAGTGGTGATAGCGTTCTCTGGATTAATATCAGCGGCGCCACATCAGGCAGCTATACCCTCAGCAGCACAGATATTGGTACAGTGATGCGTGTGCAGATTTCTTATACCGATGCTGCCGGCAATGTTGAATACATGACATCAAGCCCTAGTGCAATCATCGTAGCAAGTACTCCTATCACAGGAGCTGCCGGCAATGACTATCTCGCAGGTACCACTGGTGCTGATACCATGATTGGTGGCTTAGGTAACGATACTTACGAGGTAAACCATAGCGGCGATATTGTGACTGAAATGGTAAATGGAGGTATTGATACCATTTACGCCAGCATGACGTATAGCCTAGTGGATACCGATGGCGCTGGTGTGAATGGTTCCAATATCGAAAACCTTACGCTCACCGGCTCAGCTGCTATCAATGGCACAGGTAATGCGCTGGATAACACCCTCATTGGCAACGGTGCAAATAACACACTGGATGGCAACCTAGGTAACGATACGCTGGAAGGCCAAGGGGGTAACGATATTCTAATAGGTGGTGAAGGTAATGACCAATACAGGTTCAATAAGTATGATGGTATTGATCAAATCATAGATGCCAGCGGTATTGATCGCATCATGTTTGATTCCGGCACGGGTCTTAGTTTAGATGCAAATATTATTGCATCACAAATTACAGCCAGTCGTAGTAATGGCGAAATTACACTGACCGTTAATGGCAGCGATAGTATTCGCTTTGCAGAACTGGCTGCCGGTAGTTATGCCGTAGAAGAATTTGAATTTGCAGATGGCACGATATTAGGTGTTGATTGGCTTAGTTCATTGCTTAACACGGCCCCAATTGCCACCAATTTGAGTACGTCTGAAACTTACACCGAAGACATTGCACTTGACTTGGCTGACATTGTGACTAGTGATATTGATAGTGCGAATATTACTGTTACGCTGGCTTTATCTGATGCATTAGCTGGCAACCTCAACACTGCCACTAGCGGCGCAGCCACTTCAAGTTATGACACTGGCACCGGTGTATGGACAGTAAGCGGTGCTGCTGCCGATATTAACATTCTATTGGCGGCACTTACCTTTACCCCTGCAGCAAACTACAACGGTAATTTCAGCATGGAAACCAGCGTGTCTGATGGCATTAGCCCCGCAGTCACCGGCACTAAATTTTTTACTGGTGTGGCTATCAATGATGCACCAGTTCTTAGCAGCAGTAAAGCCATACTAAGTACTGGTAACGAAGACATCAGCTATAACATAACACAAGCCAGTTTACTCACCGGCTTTAGCAATGTGGATGGTAATACACTTAGCGTTAGCGAGATCACCGCAACGAATGGCACTTTATCTGCATTCAATGCCACGACTGGCAGTTGGACATTCACACCTTCTGCTAATTTTAATGGTACGGTGAATTTAAGCTATAACGTGACCGATGGTGTTGCCAATATAGCTGCTACACAAAGCTTTAACTTGACTGCGGTGAATGACGTACCAATCCTAGCTACCCCTGCTAGCATCAGCTATGCTGATAGCATTAATGACGATAGTTTCAGTAATGTCACTAGCACACTGGCTGGCAGCGATGTAGATAACGGCACCACTTTGACCTACGGCATTAGTGGTGGCGTAGACAACGGCACGACGATTAGTCAGATGAGCGCCTACGGTACCTTGACTGTGACCAAAGCGACAGGCGCTTACACCTTTATAGCCAATGAAGCTGCAATTGAAGCGATTAAAACCAACGGCACTGTAAGTTACACGGTCACCGTGACCGATGGCATTATTACCACGCCGATTACCTCGACCCTGACAGTCAACCTTACCGGCGCTAATGACTCCACTGTCTTTAGCGGTAACTTAGCCGGCAATGTGACTGAAGACGGTACGCAGATCGTGATCGGCACCCTCACTGTAACTGACCGCGATACCGGTGATGCGGCTGTCGCTGCACAAACCAACACAGTAGGGACTTATGGCAACTTCAGTATCGCCAGCAATGGGCAATGGACTTATACCCTGAACAATGCTGCCAGCAATGTGCAAAGCCTTAAGGCTGGTCAGAGTGTGACTGATACCTTTACGGTTAATACTGTCGGTGGCACCAATCAAACCATTACCCTCAACGTAATCGGTGCCAACGATGCCCCTGTACTCACCACAGTCAGAGCCACCCTTGCCAATGGTACTGAAGATAGTGCTTACACCATCACACAAACCAGTTTACTCACCGGTTTTAGTGATGTGGATGGTAATATCTTGAGCGTTAGCGATCTTAGCGCCAGTAATGGTACGCTGTCTGCATTCAATGCCACGACTGGCAGTTGGGTATTCACACCAACTGCCAACTTCAATGGTGTGGTGAATCTCAGCTATATTGTCACTGACGGTAGCGCGAATACGGCAACCACTCAAAGCTTTTCAGTAATAGCTGTAAATGACACGCCTACTGGCATGCCTACCATTACAGGCACGCTGACCCAGAGTCAAACATTGGTTGCCAATACTGGATCCATTGCCGATGCAGATGGCCTCGGTGTATTTGCATATCAGTGGCAAACTTCTATCGATGGTATTACCTGGAACAATATTGACGGTGCTACCTCTGGTAACTATACGCTTGGCAGCATGGATGTTGGCAAAATTATCCGAGTGAGAATTAGTTATTCCGATAATGCGGGCAATATCGAATACATTGAATCAAGCGCTACAACAGCAATAATAACGAGTCCGATTAGAGGTACGAACGGCAATGATTATCTGGCAGGTACCACTGGTGCTGATACCATGATTGGTGGCTTAGGTAAAGATACTTACGTGGTAAACCATGCTGCTGATGTCGTGACTGAAGGTGTAAACGAAGGCACAGATAGTGTACAAGCCAGTGTCAGTTACACACTTGCCAGCAACCTTGAGAATCTTACATTGACTGGCACTGCCAGTATCAACGGTACCGGCAATGAGCTAAACAACAGCATTGTTGGTAATGCTGGTAGCAACATCCTCACCGGCGGTTTGGGCAATGATGTACTGAATGGTGGATTAGGTACTGATACCATGCTGGGTGGCACAGGCAACGACACCTACTATGTCGACAACATTGGCGACGTAGTCACAGAGAACCTCAACGAAGGTACCGATATTGTATATAGCAGCATTAGCTATACATTAAGTGCCGATGTTGAAAACCTGTATCTGACAGGCACAACTGCTACTAACGCCACTGGTAACACATTAAACAATGTGCTTTATGGTCAAGTCAATACGGCTGTTAATACTCTAGTGGGTGGCTTGGGTAATGACGTTTACTACGCAGGTGTTGGCGACATCGTAATAGAGAGCGTCAACGAAGGTGTTGACAGTGTATACACCTATGCCAGTAACTATACGTTGGGCGCTAATCTCGAAAACCTTTATCTCAATACCGCCATAGCATCAACTCTGACAGGCAATGAACTCAACAACGCTATCCGAGGTAATGCAGGTAACGATATGCTTGATGGGGGAGTCGGTAATGACAACCTCAATGGCGGTTTGGGTAATGACAACTATATATTTGGCCTTGGATACGGAACAGATGTTGTCTATGACAATGATGCGACTGTCGGCAATATGGATACCATACAAATTGCAACCGGCTTGTTGCCTTCTGATATTGCGGTGAGTCGAGATGTAAGTAATCTTTACTTAAAAGTTATCGGCACTACAGATCGACTAACACTAAGTGGCTGGTTCAACAGTGACAGCCAGAAAATAGAACAAGTTAAATTTGCTGACGGCACGATTTGGGATGTGGCAACCTTGATTGTCCAAGCTAATATTGGCACCACTGGTAATGATTATATAGCAGGCACAGCTGGTGCTGACATGCTGATGGCAGGCTTAGGCAATGATACCTACATCGTTAATCATGGTGATGACATCATCACTGAAAACCTCAACGAAGGCACAGATAGTGTACAAGCCAGTGTCAGTTACACACTTGCCAGCAACCTTGAGAATCTTACATTGACTGGCACTGCCAGTATCAACGGTACCGGCAACGAGATCAACAACAGCATTGTTGGTAATGCTGGTAGCAACACCCTCACCGGCGGTTTGGGCAACGATGTGCTGAATGGCGGTTTAGGTACTGATACCATGCTGGGTGGCACAGGCAACGACACCTACTATGTCGACAACATTGGCGACGTAGTCACAGAGAACCTCAACGAAGGTACCGATATTGTATATAGCAGCATTAGCTATACGCTGGGCACCAATATTGAGAATCTTTATCTTAATAGCACCATTGCCGCTACACTAACCGGTAACGCACTTAACAATACAATCAACGGTAATATCGGTAATGATATGCTGGATGGCGATGTTGGTAATGACAGCCTTTATGGTAAGGCCGGGAATGATATTTATTTATTCGAGCGTGGATATGGATCAGACTATATTAATGATTACGATACCAAACTTGGCAATATTGACAGTATTCAAATACAAGCCGGCTTATTGCCAAATGATGTTGTAGTAAGCCGAGATAGCAACAATCTTTATTTAAAAATTGTCGGTACTACAGATCAGCTCACCTTGGCTAACTGGTTTAGCAGTGATGCTTACAAGATAGAACAGGTCATGTTTACGGATGGTACCGTTTGGGATATCGCTACCTTGATTGCCCAAGCTAATATTGGCACTACTGGTAATGATTATATAGCAGGCACAGCTGGTGCTGACATGCTGATGGCAGGCTTAGGCAATGATACCTACATCGTTAATCATGGTGATGACATCATCACTGAAAACCTCAACGAAGGCACAGATA
>Ga0208116_1000114_pt1 | contig 30264 bp, 30 predicted proteins | sample LakWasMeta9_HOW4_2_FD_183859 | JGI IMG/M metagenome (GOLD analysis project Ga0208116, IMG submission 183859) | Freshwater sediment methanotrophic microbial communities from Lake Washington under simulated oxygen tension - Sediment Metagenome... | ecosystem: Environmental > Aquatic > Freshwater >... | reverse complement strand
GGCGGCTACCAGCCGGCGTGAACGAATGACTGCACGAATATCCTGCAGCGCTTCTTCAAAATAATGGTTAATTGTAACATAATCGAACTCCCCTACGTGGCTCATTTCCTCGCGTGCAGCGGCAACCCGCCTGGAAATGGTTTCCTGGCTGTCCTGCCCTCTGCTGTTCAGGCGCTGCTCGAGCGTCTCTATGGATGGGGGCAGCACGAAGATGCTGATGGCATCTGGATACAAGCGCCGCACCTGCTGCGCTCCCTGCCAGTCAATTTCAAGAATCACGTCCTGCCCGGCTTTCAGCGGGGCGTCCACCGCACATTGCGATGTACCGTAGCGCGCTCCATGCACATGCGCGCTTTCAAGGAACTGCGCCTCGCCCAGCATGAGCAAAAACGTAGGCTCGTCTACAAAATGGTAATCCACACCACTCACCTCTCCCGGCCTGGGTTTGCGTGTCGTGTGCGAAATCGAAAGTGTTACGTTCCTGTCTTCAGCAAGCAGAGCCTTGATCAGGCTGGTTTTGCCCGCGCCTGAGGGTGCTGAAATAATAAAAAGATTGCCTGACGTCATATCAATAATACCGATCTAAATTTGCATGGCGCTAAAAACTCACAATAAACCATCAGCTTAGCTTTGCAAAGAATTCATTTATCAAAATTTACCGTAATGCCTGATAGCCAATGCCTACTCAATATTCTGGATCTGCTCGCGCATCTGCTCAATCAGCACCTTCAGCTCCATTGATACCTGCGTTGTCTGCACGGATACTGACTTGGAACCCAGAGTATTGGCTTCACGGTTCAGTTCCTGCATCAGGAAATCCAGGCGCTTGCCGGCAGGCGCATCGGCATTCAGGATGCGCTTTACCTCCGATACATGCGCAGTGAGCCGGCTTAACTCTTCATCCACATCAATGCGCTGTGCGAACAGTACCAGCTCCTGTGCAATACGTTCCTGATCTATCGATTTGATCGTTTCCTGTAATTTCTGCTCCAGCCTGGCCTGATACTCTTTATTGAGCTGCGGCAGCAGCGGTTTCACTTTTGTAACCAGCGCTTCTATCTGCACCAGCCTGTCCAGAATCAGCGCTTTCAGTTTTTCACCTTCACGCGCTCGTGATGCCGTCAGGTCCTGCAAGCCTTGCAACACCAGGGTTCTGATATCGTCCGCCATCGATTCCTGGTTCGGTTCCTCATGCTGCACTACGCCAGGCCAGCGCAGGATATCCGCCACACTCAAAGCGCGGCTTTGCGGAAAAAACTGCTGGGTCTTTGCCTGCATTTCAGCCAGCTGCTGCATTAACTGCTCATCAAGCTGCGGCGCCTGTGCCGACTGAGTGCGCTGAATCAGGTTGATTTTACATTCAACCTTGCCGCGGCTTAACTGCGCGGCAATCAGCTCCCTGATCTGCGGCTCGAAGCTCTTTAAGGATTCGTCCAGTTTAAAATGCAAATCCAGATAACGGCTGTTCACGGCGCGCAGTTCCAATAAAAGCGTCGCCCCTTCTACCGGCTGCTCCAGCGCAGCGAAGCCAGTCATACTAAAAGTCATGTAAATTTCCCTAATCTAACAAATGAATGCTGTTTTTCTTTACCGGGTTCAATGTTACCAAACACTCGCTATTCCATACGAAAATAAAGCAGAAAGATTGTTATAAAATCACCGTTTGGATGAAGTTCTCGCGACTACCGCATCAAAAAAACTTTAATTACAGTCGATTAAGCGCTATATTGCGCTAATTGAATCGAAGTTTGAACGCCATGCCAGTGATTATAAAAAAACACTCATCAACAATCGATTAATAGTTAAAGAAATTATCCTCAAAAGTGTCTACTACCCATAAGAATTTGGCATTACCTGCCGGCTACAAATTACAAGATTATGAAATCAAAAAAGTCTTGAGTTATGGCGGGTTCAGCTTTGTGTATCTAGCGCACGATAAAAATAAAAACTTCGTCGCCATCAAAGAATACCTGCCGTCTTCCATTGCCTTGCGTGACGAGAATGCAACCGTGCAGCCCAATTCTGACGACGTTGCAATGTTCAGGCATGGCCTCAAGAGTTTCTTTGATGAAGGCCTGACGCTGGCTAAGATCGAACACAGGAATATTGTGCGCGTGGTCAACTTCTTTCGTGCCAACGATACCGTTTACATGGTGATGCAATATGAGCGTGGCAAATCACTGCAGGCCTATATCCTGGAACACACCGAACCGGTCTCGGAAAACTTCATACGGCGGGTTTTCAGTGAGTTATCCAACGGCCTGCGTGAAGTCCATACGCACAAACTTCTGCATCTGGACATTAAACCTGCCAATATCTATATCCGGCTGGATGGCTCCCCGGTGTTGCTGGACTTCGGATCTTCACGCCAGGCATTGAGCGGGACACAAACCAAGATTTCACCTAGCTATACGCCCGGCTTTGCCTCACCTGAGCATTATTATGACAAAAAACTGCTGGGTCCCTGGAGCGATATTTACAGCATAGGCGCTACCATGTATTCATGCCTGACACGCAATTCACCGATCTCGGCAGACCAGCGTTTAAAAAAGGATGTGCTGGTGCCCGCCATAAAAATAGGAAAAGAACACTATTCTCAGGAATTACTGGAAATCATCGACAATTGCCTGAATCTGGACTATCTGAAACGCCCGCAAAGCGTGTTCTCATTACAGAAATCATTAATGGAAACACCGCACAAGCCCCAACCAAAAACCGGTTTTGTACATAAAATCTTTAATGCGCTCAACAAGCACAGCGCACCCAACAGCAGCAAAAAATCATCATGAAATTCACTATCTTCCAGAATAGCCGTCAAGGTCCGCGCCCTTACAATCAGGATCGGCTGGCTTACTCATACAGTAAGGATGCATTGCTGCTGGTCATTGCCGATGGCATGGGCGGGCACCGCCATGGTGAAGTCGCAGCGCAGCTTGCCGTCACGTCAATGACAGATGCGTTTCAGCGCATGGCCATACCTTCGCTATCCAGCCCGGCAAAATTCCTGATCGAACAGATCCAGCAAGTGCATGACATGATCGACCAGCTGGCTCAAGAACAGGAAATGCTGGAAGCGCCACGCACCACCATTGTAGCTGCCATCGTGCAGCGCGGCATGCTGTACTGCGCGCATGCCGGTGATTCACGCCTTTACCATTTCCGCGACGGTCACCTGCTCTACCGCACCGAAGACCACTCCATCGTGCAATCACTCTACAACAAGGGCATGATCACCAGAGCGGAAATGGCAAACCATCCATACCGGCATAAGATTTTCAGCTGCCTGGGCGGTGATGTGCCGCCCAAGATCGAGCTGGCTGACCGCCAGGAACTACTCGAAGGTGACACCGTCTTACTCTGCACCGATGGCTTATGGGGAGCAGTCAGCGATGACCAGATCAAACAGGTCTTGCGCGGCTCATCCATTGAAGAAAACGTCACACGCCTGCTTGACCTGGCTGAAGCCAACAGTGCAGAAAAAGGTGACAACATGAGCGCTATCGGCCTGCAATGGGGCGACAAGCTGCACAGTGACATGGCGGTTTCAACCATCACATTGCCCATGGGGTTTTCAACGACTATCATGAACCCCAACACCCGTAGCGACTATGACGGTACGACAGACCCGGCACAGGCCGAGGACCTGAGCGATGAAGATATTGAAAGAACCATCGCGGAAATACAGCTGGCGCTGCAAAAGACCAAACGTACTTAATTCATTTAAATTTAAAGCAGGATTTAACCGATGCAATCCAGTCACACAAACAACACCAGACCCAGCCAGCGCGAACTCAACCAGTTACGCGACGTGGAGATTATCCGCCATTACACCAAACATGCCGAGGGCTCGGTACTGGTTAAATTCGGCGATACCCATGTGCTGTGTACTGCCAGCGTGGATGAAAAGGTGCCTGGCTTTCTCAAGGGAAAAGGCCAGGGCTGGGTCACCGCAGAATACGGCATGCTGCCGCGCTCAACCGGCAGCCGCATGGACAGGGAGTCAGCCAAAGGCAAACAATCCGGCCGCACACAGGAAATCCAGCGCCTGATCGGCCGTTCTTTACGTGCCATTATTGACCTGCAAAAACTCGGCGAACGCAGCATCCAGATTGACTGTGACGTGATCCAGGCCGATGGCGGCACACGCACTGCCAGCATCACCGGCGCTTACGTGGCGCTGCATGATGCTATCTCCACCCTGCTCAAAAGCGGTAAAATCACGCAATCACCGCTCAAGGACTCAGTTGCGGCAATTTCTGTCGGCATGCACCAGGGGCAGGCAGTACTTGATCTGGACTACATTGAAGATTCGGACTGCGACACCGATATGAATGTCGTGATGACCGGTAGCGGCGGTTTTGTAGAAATCCAGGGCACTGCCGAAGGTGAGCCCTTCTCGCGTGAAGCCATGGATGCGATGCTGGCACTGGCCGCTTCAGGCATCAAACAACTGTCTGATAAACAAAAAGAGGTTTTAAGTGTTTAATAAACTGGTTATCGCCACCGGCAACAAAGGCAAACTGCGCGAAATTCAGCATGTACTCGGCAAGCTGAATATCGAAATACTGCCGCAATCTGAATTCAATGTGCCGGAATGCGAAGAGCCATACTGCACGTTTATCGAAAATGCGCTTGCGAAAGCGCGTCACGCCAGCAAGCATACCGGCCTGCCGGCACTGGCGGATGATTCCGGCCTGTGTGTTGATGCACTGCAAGGTGCGCCGGGCGTATTGTCTGCACGCTATGCCGGCAAAAACCAGGCCCACAGCCTGCTCACGCAGGACGAACGCAACAATGACAAACTATTGCAGGAAATGAGCAGCCTATCGAACCGCCACGCACATTTCTACTGCGTCATGGTACTGGTACGCCATGAGCATGACCCCGAGCCTATCATTGCCGAAGGCTGCTGGCAGGGCGTCATTCTGCGCGAGTACCGCGGCAGTGACGGCTTTGGCTATGACCCCTTGTTCCTGGATGATAAAACCGGCAAGACGGTTGCGGAACTACCGCTCGATATTAAAAGCCGCATCAGCCACCGTGGCCACGCCATGGCTAAACTGCTGCAAAAGCTGGAAAGGCTGAGCAATGAGTAGCCCTGATAAAACAACCTGGCCTAAATGGGTGCGCGATGACCAAAGCGTGGTGTCATGTACCGAAAAAGTCAAAGTGATGACCGAAAACTTTGACGAAATCAAACAAATTGCACAGGATGCGCTTGAAGATGGCCTGCTCATGGAAGTTTCCGAGCAGCAAATGCGCGATGCACTGCATCAACTGGTTGAATCACTGATCAATCCTTACAAAAAGTGAATCCATACAAAGCAAATCCATACAAAAGGTAAACTGGTATCAAAAAAGTCATCGAAATCAAACCTGCCGCCGGCTTCATTCAGGCACCGATCAACACGGTCGCCCCGCTGGCAGGTGCCAATACTGTCTCAGGTTTAACGAATCCGCCGCCTTTGTCGCTGTACATCCATATCCCCTGGTGTGTGCGCAAGTGCCCCTATTGCGATTTCAACTCGCATGAGAGCCGTTTCAAAAACGGTGAAATCCCTGAAGCAGCTTATGTCGATGCGTTAATCGCCGATCTGGAGGCAGCCACGCCCAAAGTATGGGGCAGAAAGATCAAAAGCGTATTTTTCGGCGGCGGCACCCCAAGCCTGTTTTCACCAGAGGCCATAGACAGGATTTTAAGCAATGTGCGAGCGCTCACTCCGCTGGAATACGATGCGGAGATCACGCTTGAGGCTAACCCCGGTACCGTTGACAGCGCGCATTTTTCCGGCTACAGGCAGGCAGGTGTCAATCGCCTGTCGCTCGGGATACAAAGCTTTAATGCCGATTACCTGAAAGCGCTGGGTCGGATTCACGATGACAGGCAGGCCATCGCGGCGGCCGAACTCGCACTTAAAACCTTTGAGCGCGTCAATCTGGACGTGATGTATGCACTACCCGGGCAAACATTGGAGCATGCGCTGGAAGATGCAAAACAAGCCATCGCGCTGGGACCTGACCATTTATCGTTTTACCATTTGACGCTGGAACCCAACACGCCGTTTCACCGCACGCCCCCTAGCCTGCCCGATGACGATACCAGCAGCGACATGCAAGTTGAGATCGAGAACTTACTGGTCGCACATGATTATGAGCATTATGAAACTTCAGCCTTTGCTAAAAAAGGCATGCAGGCCAGGCATAACCTCAATTACTGGCAGTTCGGCGACTATTTAGGCATTGGCGCCGGTGCGCACAGCAAGCTCAGCTATCACGATAAAATCACGCGTGAAACCCGGCCGAAACACCCCAAAGCCTATATGGAACAGGCCATTCTCGGCAACTCGATAGAACGCGTATGGGATATTGAGCGCGATGAACTCGGTTTCGAATTCATGATGAATGCACTGCGGCTGATTGAAGGCGTGCCCGCCAGCCTGTTCCAGCAGCGTACAGGGTTAAGCCTGCATACACTGGATAACGCCATCAGGGCTGCACGAAACAAAGGCCTGCTCACGGCGGACCAGGGTCGCCTGCAGCCTACACTGCTTGGACAACGCTTCCTGAACGAATTGCTGGAGTTATTCCTCGAGTAACGCCATCAGTCATTCCTGGGCGCCCATAAAATAGCGCTTGCTAGACGCCAGGCATGCTAGTAAATTGATACGCACCCACTTTAATCCGCGAAAGAATGACCATCATGCTTAAAACCACCATTGGATTATTCATCATCTTTTTACTGTACGGGTGTAGCTCTACCCCTTCATCCACCACCGGTGGAGACAGTTCGACGGTAAAAACGCATACGATTGCAATCGATAACAGTAAAAAATTCACATTCAAGTCTTCCGGCTGCAAGCTCGAACAAGGCTCATTAAGCAATGAAGCAGATTTTGCCAGCGCCGGCTCATATGGCACCCTGGTCGTAGCCAACAGCAAGAGCAATGCCACGGTAGACCAGTACCGGGTATCATGCAGTGCCGTAGCGCCCGGGGCAAAATCTGCATGCGTGATACAGCGCGTTCAGGGTACCGGCACAGGGAATGATTTCGGTGGCTCCAATTGTCCAGACATGAAATTCAGCTTAATCAATTTCAGAAATTTCTAATTCTGAAAAAGCACGCCTGTCAATCATTAGCTTATTGACACCAAAGGATCTGGAGCAATCCAGGTCCTTTGTTTTTCGGGCTTGCAAGCAGGCTTGGGCGATACAGACCGAATCCCGTACACGGATACCAAGCCATATCAACCTCATTAATTAATAGACACGATATGCCTCTATCGGATATATTGATTCCATAATAATGGTAAAAATAATAATAGGATTAATTCGATTATGTCTATTCAAACGTCAGAATCCGAGTATTAGTTCAGAGCTGGAATTATCATGCGCACACTTAAAAACCGGCAATGATGTTCAGAGCTTTAGCCTTATTTCTTCTCTTATTGATCAACGATAGCATTGCTGCGGGCGACGAAGACGTCGTCATCGCCGTTAACCAGAGTTTTACAGACAATCACATTTCACGCAGTTTCGCCCGCCGCATATTCACCATGAAAGCAAGGGAATGGCCCGATGGCAGCCCGGTGATTGTATTCGTATTGCCTGACAGAAGCCCGCACCACCTTACATTTGCAAAAGAAATCCTGGAAACATTCCCTTATAAACTGCGCTCCGTCTGGGATCGCCAAGTCTACTCCGGCACGGGTCAGGCACCGCGTGAAGTTGCGACAATAGACCAGATGATGACCAATATTGCCAATACACCCGGTGCGATTGGCTACCTGCCAAGGGAAAAAGTCGATGGCATCAAAATACGTTTCGTTGAGGTACGCTGATATGTCAAGAGTCTATATTGCAGGCATGATTTCTTTGTTAAGCGCGCTATGCTCAACTCCGTCACTGGCATTGGAATTCAATGACGGAAAAGTGCAGATTCATGGTTTTGCAAGCCAAGGCATCGTATCCAGCACAGATAATAATTTTTATGGCGACAGTTCCCACAACATCAGTTTCGATTTCCGTGAAATCGGCATTAACGCTTCATACCGCCCCCGGCCGGATTTACAGTTCTCTGCGCAGGTCATCAATCTTGATGCTGGTGATGTAAGCGAGAATGGCCTGCTGCTGGATTACGCCCTGGTTGACTACACGATTTCGTCGACCGAAGACCGGCAATTCGGCATCAGGCTTGGACGGGTCAAGAATCCATTCGGTCTGTATACCACGACCCGAGATGTGGCATTTACGCGGCCGAGCATTGTATTGCCGCAGTCTATTTATTTTGACAAGGCACGCAGCCTTGCACTCTCATCCGATGGCGTCGGATTTTACCTGAACAAGGAAAGCGATTTTGGCAGCATCAACTTTGACCTGGTTGTCGGCAATGCCAACGTTGACCGAGGCAGTGAAGCAACGTTCTTAAGAGCTGATTTGCCTGGCAGCATGAGATCCGAAAAGCCATCGCGCCTGATGCGCATCATGTACATTACCCCTAATGACCGTTTGCGCATTGCTTTCACCGCTGCCAATATAGACCTTGAATACAATGCACGCTCATATGAGTTTGACCCCAGCCTGGCCGTACACCTGGACCCTAAAATCATTTCTGCGCAATACAGCAATGAGAAATGGGAACTGACGGCAGAGTATTCACAAATGAAATCATCGATCACCAGGAGCTTTTTTCCGAACTTCAATAATGTGATCGAGGGATATTATATTCAGGGCAGCTACCAGCTCACCCCCGCTTTGCAGGCGGTAGTGCGCTACGATGCAAGCTTCAATAACAAAAGCGACCACTCCGGGAAAAAACTTTCCGCAGAAACAGGCCTGCCTGCCCACGTCTTTTTCGCAAAAGACTGGATGGTCGGCCTGCGTTACGATGTCACGTCCACGTTCATGATCAGGGGCGAATGGCATCATATTGACGGTACCGGCTGGCTATCCACCCTTGATAACAATTCAGACCCGGGGGCAATGGAGCGCAGATGGGACATGCTGATGCTCATGGGTTCATGGCGGTTTTAATCAATCGTGAAACACGAAGACGCACATCACCAGCATTTCCTCAGCCTGCGCTGGAAATTGCTGCTTATCCTGTTCATTGTTTCCGCAATCATCGGCATTGCCAGCTCATATTACTTCCAGCACCAGCTGCTGGTCCAGTTCGACCAGGCACGCAAAGAGGCGCAACTAAAATACGCCAGGCAGATTAACGGTTTGATCAGCCTCGATGTCGAGCGGGTTCGCCAGCTGACCGCGACACTCCCGACTTTCATCAGCCTGAATAATGACCCCATGGAATATGCCAGTCCCGCGTTCTACCGTTATTTCGATAACTTCTGGTCAAACTTCCAGATTGACATGGGCGTGAATGATGCCAAGCTGTATGCTCCGGACGGCCATATCATTGCCTCATGGGGCAATGATGCAAAAGACAACCTGTCCGTTCAGTCCAGGTCATGGAAAAGCAACTGGGAAGCGATCCTGAGTACAGAAACCTCGAGCGGCTTGATTGAATGCTCGTATACATGCAGCATTTATGCCTTTGCGCCCATACTTAAAAAAGGTAAAACCGTCGGTGTTTTCTCAATCGGCGCCTCCCTCGCCGATGCTGTACTGTCATTCCAGAAAACATCCAAAGCAGACGTTGCCATTGTTTTCTCAAAGCCTGACGCAGCCAATGTTGGAAAATCGCTGTGGGGGATGCATATTGCGGCGGCTTCCAACCCCGAGTATTTAGTGCCTTTAATCACAAGAGCGGCCAACATTCATTCTTTTTCAGAATTATCTGAAAAACCCGTACGCTATGCGGAAGCAGATAATATCTATGAAATCAGCCTGATTAAACTTGAGCAATCCTACTGGACCGACGGCATGCAAATGATTGTCGTCGAGAATATTACCCCTGACCTTGCCATCGTGCTTCAGAACAGCAAACAGATCATGATATTTGCAATGCTGGCGACCGTGCTGATACTTTCATTGCTTTATTTCCTGCTCAGCATCCCGTTAAAACGCCTGCGTCGCATCGCATCGTCAATGCCGCTGCTTGGCCAGGGGGCATTCCAGGAATTGCGCTCCGGCCTGAGACCGCAGCGCCACCAATTAACGGATGAAATGGATGTACTGGACCAATCCACGCTGGACCTGTCCAATAAGCTGGAATCACTGGAACATGAAGTGGTTGAAAAAACCCTTTCGCTGAAAAATCTTTTTAACGAAGTGTTAAGGGAAAAAGAATTTGCGACAAAACTCCTGAATCAGGCCGAAGCCATCATTGCCACCATCACTTTAGAGGGACGCATCTTATCCATTAACCAGTTCGGACTTAATCTGACAGGAAAAAACAAAGATGAACTGATGTACAGCGACTTGTCCCAGGCTGATTTGACTGCCCTCAAGCAAAAATTGACGGAGGTTGCCAATATGGATTTATATAATTATGCGCATGAGTCGGTACTGATCGCGGCCGACCGGTCTCCGCGCAATATTTCCTGGGTGCATACCCGGCTGCAGGATGATATCAAAGGCGACACGATTCTTTTGTCCGTGGGTATGGACATCACCGAGCGCATCCGCTCTCAGGAAGTCATCCATCACCTTGCAAACTATGATGCACTGACCAACCTGCCGAACCGGCGCCTATTGATCGACAGGCTCAAACATGCCCTGAGTTCCAGCACCCGCAGCGGTCAGCACGGCGCATTGCTTTTTATCGACCTTGATAATTTCAAATCACTCAACGACACCCTTGGCCATAAAATTGGCGACCTACTGCTGCAGGAGGTCGCCAAACGGCTGACCGTATGCACCCGTGAAGGAGACACCGTCTCACGCATCGGGAGTGACGAGTTTATTGTCGTACTGGAAGATTTAAGCAACAAGGCGATTGAATCGGCTGGGCAAGCCGAGCATGTCGCAAGAAAGATACAGCATAGGCTTAACCAGCCATTCCAGCTCAAAGCGCATTCATACCAGAACACGGTCAGCATCGGCATCAGCTTGTTCAGCGACCACGATAAAGATACGGAAGAACTACTGAAACAGGTCGATATTGCGAGCAACCAGGCTAAACGCCACGGTAACAACAGCATTTGTTTCTATGACCCAAAAATGCAGGAAAGCCTCACCGCGCACGTGACGCTCGAACGTGAACTGAACCAGGCCATCATTGCCCAGCAATTCATACTGTATTACCAGATCCAGGTTGACAATGCAGGCCAGGCGCTCGGCGCTGAAGTGCTGATCCGCTGGCAGCACCCGCAGCGAGGCATAGTATCGCCTTTTGATTTTATCCCGCTGGCAGAAGAAACCGGGCTGATTATCCCGATCGGCAAATGGGTACTGGACAATGCCTGCGCACAGCTCAGCACATGGCAAAAATCTGAACACACCAGGCACCTCACTTTATCAGTCAATGTCACCGCGCAGCAATTCCTGCAACACAACTTTGTGGCACAGGTAGAGTCATCCATCAAGTTATATGCCATAGACCCTGCGCTGCTGAAGCTGGAGCTGACTGAAAGCATGCTGGTGATTGAGCTGGATAAAACCATCGCCACGATGCATGCGCTTCAGAAAATCGGCATTAAATTCTCGCTGGATGATTTTGGTACTGGCTATTCCTCCTTGCAGTACCTGAAACGGCTGCCAATCTATCAATTAAAAATCGATCAGTCTTTTGTGCATGACCTTGCCAATAACGTCAGTGACCAGGCGATCGTGCGCACGATCATCGCAATGGCGCAGACCCTGAACCTGAACGTCATTGCGGAGGGAGTGGAAACGGCTGAACAAAGGCAGCTGCTGCTGGATAACGGCTGCTATTGCTATCAGGGTTATCTGTTTGGCAAACCTTTACCGATTAATGCATTTGAAGCTTTACTCAAGGAAAGCCTGGTATTCTAGCTTTTTAATACCGGGCATGGACCGGCAGCGCGCACTCGGCTATGCCATACAGCCTATCTCTTTTTTGACAGCTGCCAGATGCTTGGAATCACGATCTGGTGTTCTTGCTCAAACACAGTCGTCGGCTGCAACTCAGGTTGAGCTTCTCGATTCAGCCTGATGGCTTCAGCAACAAAGCGCTGCTGCATAGACGGGCTTTTCGGGTAAATCAGGCGCGACAAATCCCGGATACTTTCTTTAGGCTGCAAAGGCCAGTCCATCACTGATAACGACTCATTACTTGCCGCGGCAGTCTGCAATGGAACATGTAACAGCAGCGCTAGCGCGATGAGTGTCAATTGCTGTCTTGCCGCGTAAGTTTTCATTTTCAGCTCATTTCTTTTTTAGCCCGAGCAATAGCCGCTTTCACCTGAACCGGAGCTGTACCGCCAATGTGATTACGGCTTTGCAGGGAACCTTCCAGTGTCAATACAGCATACACATCATCACTGATCTCCGCCGCAAATTTCTGCAAGCTTGCCAGCGGCAAATCGCTTAAATCCACATTCTGGTCTACCGCGTGGCGTACAGCCAGCGCTACGACTTCGTGCGCATCCCTGAACGGCATGCCTTTTTTCACGAGATAATCAGCCAGGTCGGTCGCTGTCGCAAAACCTTCACTGGCGGCCTGGCGCATGTTTTCTTTATTGACGCTAATGCCGCGCATCATATCCGCATAGATTTCCAGCGTAACCAGTAAAGTATCCGCCGTATCGAACAGCGGCTCTTTATCTTCCTGATTATCTTTATTATAAGCAAGCGGCTGCCCTTTCATCAGGGTGAGCAATGCCGTCAGGTGCCCGTATACCCGGCCGGTTTTACCGCGCACCAGTTCCGGTACATCCGGGTTCTTTTTCTGCGGCATGATCGACGAGCCGGTACAGAAACGGTCCGCAATATCAACAAACGCAAACCGCGGTGAACTCCACAAAATCAACTCCTCAGACAATCGGGATAAATGCATCATCACCAGTGAAGCGGCAAAGGTAAACTCAACGGCAAAGTCACGGTCTGACACGGCATCCAGCGAGTTCTCGCATACGCCGTCAAAACCCAGCGTTTTCGCAACCATTTCACGGTCAATCGGATAACTGGTGCCGGCCAGTGCCGCAGCACCCAGCGGCAGACGGTTAATGCGTTTCCTGCAATCAGCAAAGCGCGCGGCATCACGTTTAAGCATTTCAACATAAGCCATCAGATGGTGGCCGAATGTTACCGGCTGCGCCACCTGCAAGTGCGTAAAACCCGGCATCACGGTATCGTAATGCGCTTCAGCCAGCGCCAGCAGGCTGGCCTGCAATTGATGCAAGCCGGCAACCACCTGATCCGCCGTTGCACGCAGCCACAAACGCACATCGGTTGCCACCTGGTCATTACGGCTTCTGCCCGTATGTAAGCGCTTACCTGCGTCTCCGATCTTGTCGGTCAGGCGTTTTTCAATATTCAGATGCACGTCTTCCAGGTCAAGCAGCCATTCAAATTGCCCGGCTTCGATTTCCTGTGCGATTTCCTGCAAACCCTTTTCAATCGCAGCGAAATCCTGCATGGAGATAATCGACTGCGCGCTCAACATGCGTGCATGAGCGATGGAACCCTGTATGTCATATGCCGCCAGGCGATAATCGAAGCCCACAGAGGCTGTATATTTTTTCACCAGCTCTGCTACCGGCTCATTAAAACGCCCTGACCAACTGGTGTCTTTTTTATTGAGCGAATTTACTTTTTCTGTCAATTTCTTAGCCTATCTATTTTAAACTTTGTCATTAACGACGATATACTGTAAGTATAATGCAAAATAAATACTTTTAAGGCCGATTGTATCAATACGGCCACTCAAACAAGGCAAAGTCATACGCCAAATTAACATGAAAAATACCGGCCGTTTACCCAATATCCGTAATCTGGGCATACTGTTACGCGTACTGATCATCGCTAACACTGCCCTAATATTGGTTGCCTATACCTTGAGCGCAGACCCGGTAGATTTTTTCCAGCATATGGCGGCCATCTCCGCGCTGGCGCAGCCCATGCTGTTAAGCTGCCTGCTTCTGCTCTATGGCTGCTACCCCCTGATTATCAGGTTAAATTATCAACAGGGGCTGATCGCGATATTAACCCTGGTCATGCTATGCACCTTAACCATCTACATACTCTTTGCCCGGCTCTGGGTTTTCGATGACTTGCCGGAATTATCACGCATACTTTTTGCCGCCGCCTCCATCAGTGCAATCACGCTGTATTATTTTAACCTGCGCTATCGCGCCCAGTCGCCGGCCGTGACCGAAGCACGGCTACAGGCGCTGCAGGCACGCATCCGCCCGCATTTCCTGTTTAACAGCATCAATGCGGTGCTATCGCTCATCCGCAGCCAGCCCAAACAAGCCGAAACCGCTTTAGAAGACATGGCAGACCTGTTTCGCGTACTGATGGCCGACAACCGTGAACTGGTGCCGCTCGCGCAGGAAATCGCACTATGCCGGCAATACCTGGCGCTGGAAAAGCTGCGCCTGAACGAACGCCTGAATGTTCAATGGCAAATTGACAATATGCCGCCGGATGCCATGATCCCGCCACTGGTACTCCAGCCGCTGGTGGAAAATGCGGTTTATCACGGTATTGAGCCGCTGGCCAGCGGCGGCACCATTACGATTCAGATCTATACCAAACTGAACGAAATCCACCTGGTATTGAAAAACCCCTACAGCACCCAAAACAACCGCCAGCACGGCAATAAAATGGCGCTTGGCAATATCAAAGAGCGCCTGACACTGCACTTCGATCTTGAAGCCTCCCTTAAAAGCAGGCAGGAAAAAGGCGAATATACAGTGCATATTGTCCTGCCCCACCAGAAACAGAAACATTGATGCCTATGCTTAACATCCTGATCGCCGATGACGAAGCCCCTGCACGCAATCGTTTACGCGACCTGCTGACCGATATCGGCAACACCCATATTGTTGCCGAAGCAAAAAACGGTAAAGAAGCCTTGCTGCGTGCGGATGAGTTGCGGCCGGACATCGTGCTGCTGGATATACGCATGCCGGAAATGGATGGCATCGAAGCTGCCCAGCACTTGCAGAATTTATCCAAGCCGCCTGCCGTTATTTTTACCACCGCTTTTGATAATTACGCCATTCAGGCATTTGATATGAATGCCGTCGACTACTTATTAAAACCAATCAGGCTGGAGCGGCTGGAAAAGGCGCTGCAAAAAGCACGTGCCTTGCAGCCGCAGCAGCTCGCTGCACTCACACCGCTATCACCAAAAAAAACGCATCTCACGATTACAGAACGTGGCCGCATCCTGTTGGTACCTGTTGACGAGATCATTTACCTGCGCGCCGAACTCAAATACGTCACCGTACGCACGGCAGAGCGTGAGTACCTGCTCGAGGAATCGCTGACGCACCTGGAACAGGAGTTCGAGCATTTATTTATCCGCCTGCATCGCAACTGCCTGGTTGCACATGCTTATATCCTCGGCTATGAAAAACGCAGCAGCGATGAACATGGCGAAAAACAGTGGGTGGCGCTGTTAAAGCACGTGCCGGAAACCATCACGGTCAGTCGCCGTCAGCAACATCTTATCCGCATGACTTGATTAAGCTTTATCGTTGATCCAGCTTTAGATTAAGTGCGCTTAAAGACTGTTTAGCCAAGGCTAGCGCACAGCTTGTGCTAAAATAAAAGCTCATTATTTAAAATCAGCATAGCCTGTACTTAGCGCATGAACAACTCCGCCAACCCAACCTCAAATACACCGGCTCCGAAAAAACTGGTGATCGCATCCCGTGAAAGCGCGCTTGCCATGTGGCAGGCACGTCATATTCAAAGCCGCCTGCAAGCGCTCTACCCGGAAACGGAAGTCACGATCCTGGGCATGACGACAACCGGCGACCAGATTCTGGATACGCCTCTGGCCAAAGTCGGCGGTAAAGGTTTGTTTGTGAAAGAACTGGAAACAGCATTGGCAGATGGCCGCGCCGACCTTGCCGTTCACAGCATGAAAGATGTGCCGATGAACCTGCCGGAAGGCTTTGTGCTGGCAGCCACCGGTGAACGTGAGGACGCCCGCGATGCATTTGTTTCAAACAACTTTGCATCACTTGAAGATCTGCCGGCGGGCAGTATCGTCGGCACCTCAAGCCTGCGCCGCCAGAGCCAGCTGCAAGCGCGTTTTCCGCACCTGAAGATCGAATCCCTGCGCGGCAACCTGCAAACACGCTTACGCAAACTGGACGAAGGTCAGTATGCCGCGATTATTCTTGCAGCAGCAGGTTTAATCCGCCTGGAACTGGGCAGCAGGATCCGCCAGTTCATCACCCCGGAACAAAGCATTCCGGCTGTTGGACAAGGTGCGCTGGGCATAGAAATAAGCGCTAACCGAACTGATATGATCGCGGTACTGGCACCGCTCAACCACGCTGACACCCAGGTATGCGTTGAAGCCGAGCGCGGCATGAGCCGCACCCTGGCCGGCAGCTGCACCGTACCGCTCGGCGCCTACGCGGTATGTGAAGGCGATCATATCCGTATCACCGGTTTTGTCGCCAGCGTCGATGGCAAACAGATGCTGGTTGAAACTGCAAGCGGCAGCAGAAACGAAGCCGAAGCCCTGGGTAAGCAACTGGCAAACCAGTTGATTGCGCAAGGTGCAGATAAAATCCTGGCTGCGCTGTAGCAAAGGCCAACAACCCTCCGGTATACCTGAATATGACTTCTGACCAGCTGCTGAAGAATTTGCATGTCGCGGTGACACGGCCGGTCGATCAGGCGCAAGTCCTTTGCAAAGCGATTGAGAAAAACGGCGGTGTTGCGATTGAGTTTCCATTAATTGCCGTTTCTGCGCTGGATAATTATCAAACTTTCGAACAGCAGATCACACAGTTAGCGAACACCGACTTGGCGATATTCATCAGCACCAACGCCGTAGAGTTTGCGGTGCCGCGCGTACTTGAAAAATATGGTCAATTTCCGCAGCAATTAAGATTTGCAGCGATCGGACACCAGACTGCGAATGCCCTGAACCAGTACGGCATCAATGAAGTGCTGATTCCCGAAGGCCGCTATGACAGTGAGACCCTGCTGGCACTGCCTGAGATGCAGGATGTTTCTGGCAAAACTATCGCCATCTTCCGCGGTGCAGGCGGCCGTGAGTTGATGGCAGAGACACTGAAAGCGCGTGGCGCCCATGTGTATTTTGCAGAAAGCTATCGGCGAATCAATCCACAGCATGGCACCGAGGTGCTGAATAGCAGCTGGCAGCAGCGCAAGCTGGATGCCGTCATCGTTACCAGCAGCGAAGCCATGCGCTATCTGTTGCAAATGGCCCAGAACGAAACCTGGCTGCAGCATGTCACTTTATGCGTCAATCATGAGAGAATAGCTGAGCTGCCAAGGCAGCTTGGACTGAAAGTGCTGGTTGCCGAAGCCCCTGGAGATACCGCCATGCTGCAATGCTTATCACAGCTTGTTGAATCAAAGCCTGTTGAATCTGGACATGTTCAACATCATGAATGACCAGGATATGCAAACGCAGCTGGTGCAGAAAAACAAGCCTTCCATGGTGCGCATCAGCTGGGTTGTACTGGTCATAGCCGCACTATCCACGCTTGCCTGGCAATGGCTCAATACCCGGCATAAATTTAACGAGATCGAGCTATCGCTGAGCCAGAAACTGGAACAATACCAGGCCATCAATAAACAAAGCCTGGCACTAGCCAAGCAAGCTGAAGAACGCAGCGTCCAGGCCAATATGCGCACCATCGTGCTGGAACAGAAACTTGCTGAATCACGCGACCAGCAAGAGGCTTTGCAAACACTTTACACCCAGCTCGCAGAAAACCGTGAATCAACCGCAGTGGCCGAAGTAGAGCAGCTGCTCACCATTGCAAGCCAGCAACTGCAATTGAGCGGCAATGTGAAATCAGCCTTGCTCGCCTTGCAGGCTGCCTATAAACGCCTCGAACCGCTGGAATTGCCGCGCGCCATCCAACTGCGCGAAACGCTCAACCTCGAAATAGAGCATCTGCGTGAAATACCGCAAGTAGATGTGATCAACATGAGTTCGCAGCTTACCCATCTGTCGGAGCTGTGCGGAAAGCTGCCTTTAATCAGTGAGCGCCAGCCAACGCTGAATGCAAAGGCGGCAGCAGAGCAACTGCCGGCGCAAACGGAAACGACCTTACAGAAACTGGTTAACAGCATCTGGGATGACATCAAGAACCTGGTCACGGTAGAGCGCATCAACAAACCAGAACCGCCATTACTGGCAGTAGACCAGTCCTTCTATTTACGGGAGAACCTGAGGCTAAGGCTGCTGACCGCACGCGTAGCGCTGCTGCAGCATGACGAGGCAACTTACAAGGCAGATTTGAACACCGTTAAAAACTGGCTGAATGAATACTTTGATACCAAACACCCGGACACCATCAAAGCTTTCGCTCTGCTGAACAAATTATCCAGCAACAATATCAGCATTGAATTACCGCAACTCGCAGAGAGTTTTGCCGCGGTGAATCGTTATAAGCTGACATTGGAACAGAATGACTGATAATCCATGATCAAGCATAGAATCCTCTGGTGGCTGCTGATGTCCCTGCTACTGGCAGGCCTGGTATGGCTGGCCAGCAATAATGAAGGCTACGTTCTGATTATACGCACGCCTTACCGCATACAGATTTCATTTAACTTTTTTCTGGTTTTATATGTGCTGAGTTTTTTAGGCTTGCATTACTGCCTGCGTTTTGTTCATTTTCTGCGCTGGCTGCCTTTTAAAAGACGCAGCAAGAAAGAAACCCTGCGCTTAAAAGCGGGCAATGCGGTATTGCTGGAAGGCATGCATGCCTTGGCGGAAGGCGATCTGGAAAAGGCCGAAGCCTCTGCCAAACTGGCTCAGGAACTGATACAGAATACTGACCTGGAAAAATTGATTCAGGCACTGGCGGCTGCAAAAAACAAACAGGGCCTGTTATTTAAACAAACAGACCCCGTGCCGTGACCGCTCTTAATTTATACGGCAGCAGCCGGCGGGGCTACTGGCTTGGCATAATTGAAAGCATCCGAATAAAAGGCATCTTCCGGCAAGCCTGCCTGCTGGAAGCTGGCATGGGCAACTTCCACCATGGCCGGGGCACCGCAGCAATACACTTCATAAGCACTTAAATCCACAATATCATCCAATACGGCCTGGTGTACCAAACCGGTTCTGCCCAGCCATTGATCTTCAGCAACGGCATCCGACAATACCGGGATAAACTTGATATGCGGGTATTCTTTTGCCCACGCTTCCGGCAGTTCAGGCATATACAGATCCGCACCCGCCCTGGCACCCCAATACAGCGTGACTTCACGTTTAATATTGTTGTGTAACATATGCTCAATAATGCCCTTGATCGGGGCAAACCCGGTACCGCCAGCGACCATGATCATCGGTTTATCAGAGTTATCACGGTAATAAAAGCTGCCAAACGGGCCTTCAATGCGCAAAATGGCTTTATCCGGCATTTCATTAAACACATATTCAGTGAACACACCGCCCGGAATCAGGCGCAGGTGCAGTTCCAGCAAGTTATCCGCATGTGGCGCATTGGCGAGTGAAAAAGCACGGCGTTTGCCGTCTTTGAGCAGAAACTCGACATATTGACCTGCCATGAATTGTAAACGTTCATTACTCGGCAGCTTCAGAAACAGCGCCATGACATCATGCGATAGCTGCTGCTTGCGTTCAACCCTGGCTGGCAGGATGCGCGGCACGACGGTGCCGATAATCACTTCCCTGCACTCAACGGTCAGGTCAGACAAGGGACGCGCGCAGCAGAAAAGCGCTTTGCCAGCCGCTTTTTCATCTTCGGATAATGCGCTGCTTGCATAATCCCCGTAATCAACTTCCCCGCTCAGTATCTTTCCCTTACAGCTGCCACAGGCACCGTTACGGCATCCATAAGGGATATTAAAGCCCGCTTCCAGGGCTGATTCCAGAACTGTTTCGTAAACTTTGGCACGGCAAGTATGCCCACTGGGTTGAATCGTAATTTGATATGTCATGTCAGGTACTTCTAAGGGGTTGATTAAAGTTAATATCAGGGCATTTCTATAGATGCAGGGTCTGGTGCAGTATGATCCGCATGCCCGCGCAACACTGTCATGCGTCCTGGTGGCTTAAGCAGGCGATCAGCTAGGCTGATACCTGAAAAAAATGTATCAATAAAAATGTCTTCAGTCTTCACGGCGGAATTCTCCCTCTATCACATCGTCATTCGCGGCCTGATAAGGTGATGATCGATAGGGTTCATCCGGAGGCGCATTGAATGGCTGCGTATTTCTGATCGGGATCAGCAACAGAGTTACCGCAATAATATCAGTGATCACACCGGGCAGCATTAACAATACGCCTGCAATCATATTGCGTAAACTGCCGAATACCGCTTTTGCAGGGCTGCCGCCGCTGGTCAGATTTTGCATCATGCGTAAACTGAATGCGGATTTCTCCTCACGGATCAGACGCAGCCCCAACCAGCCTACCACGATTAAATACACCAGCAATAACCAGCCATAGCGATCTGCCAATTGAATCAATAGCCATATCTCTGCAATTGGAAAAGCGAGTAAAATCAAACCTACAAAAAAACGCATGCGATGCTACCTTAAATGTCGAATCAAAAAACAGCCATACAAAATGAAGTCATTCTGGTGCTGACCAATATGCCGGACGAACCGAGCGCCAGGCATTTAGCGGAAACACTGGTAATGCAGAAGCTGGCAGCATGCGTCAACCTGCTGGCGGCCTGTCAGTCACTATACTCATGGCAAGGCAAGCTGGAACACGCCACCGAAATACCGATGCTGATTAAAACCAGCCAGGCACAGTACGGCGCAGTAGAAGCTGCCATTATAAAAATGCATACTTATGAACTTCCTGAAATAATCACTATCAACGTAGATGGTGGCTTACCTCGATATTTACAATGGGTAAATGCACAATTATCTGCTGAAGGCTCTACATGTTAAAAAGATTTCCATATTTTTTATTAATTCTATTCACCGTCTTTACCGCCCAGTTGAGTGATGCCGGCAATGCCAGCAGCTTTACAAAAAGTCTGTTCAGTCAGGACGCGGCTGAAGATGAATTTCTGTCTCCAGATGCTGCATTCGCATTAGACATTGTTCAGGCCGGCGCTCAGATCAATGCCGACTTCAAGATTGCGCCAGGATATTATCTGTACAAAGAGCGCATCAAATTTGTGTTATCGCCTGACCGCGATCATGAAGTGATGCTACCTGCCGGCGACATCAAGAACGATCCTAATTTTGGCAGGATGGAAGTCTATCATCATGATTTCACTGGAAAAATCATACTCAAAAGCACTGACAGCGCCCCCATCACGATTAAAGCCACCTATCAGGGCTGCAGCGAAAAAGGCTTATGTTATGCGCCGCAGCACAAAACATTCATCATCAATCCACAGGCCGCTGATAATTCAGATAAGACAGCCGGCTTAAAAGTTCCGGATCAGTCGAATCCCGACAGCGCTGTCAGCCATAGCAATATTTCCGATAGCGATAGTCAGGCTGCCAACTTGCTCAAAAGCGGAAAATGGTGGCTGATCATCCTTGGCTTCTTTACCGCAGGCCTGCTGCTGTCGTTCACGCCCTGCGTATTCCCGATGATTCCTATCCTGTCTTCGATCATCATTGGCAAAAACGCTCACGTTTCGCGCCTGCATGCATTCAACCTGTCTCTGGCTTACACATTCGGCATGTGCCTGACCTACACGCTTGCGGGTATCGCTGCAGGCTTATCCGGACAGATGCTGAGTGCTGCACTGCAAACGCCATGGGCTCTAAGCTTTGGTGCATTGGTGTTTGCATGCCTGGCGCTATCGATGTTCGGCTTCTATGAGCTTAAGCTGCCGAGCAACCTTGAAAACGGGCTGATGTCCGTCAGCCGCCGTATCAAAGGCGGGAAATTCTTCAGTGATTTCCTGATGGGCATACTGTCGGCATTAATCATCAGCCCCTGCGTAGCGGCACCGCTTGCCGGTGCATTGCTGTATATCAGCAAAACCAGTGATGTAGTGCTGGGCGGCGTAGCCCTGTTTTCACTATCCCTCGGCATGGGGGTACCGCTGCTACTAATTGGTGCATCTGCGGGTACGCTGCTGCCTAGAGTCGGCAGCTGGATGAATGCCGTACGCAACTTGTTTGGCGTACTCATGCTGGGCGTTGCGCTGTGGCTGATTACGCCGATTATTCCAGTCAGCCTGCAGCTTGCATTATGGGCAGCACTACTCATCGTACCCGCAATTTTCATGCATGCGCTAGATCCGTTGCCTGTTGATGCAAAACCGGCGCTCAGGTTCTGGAAAGGCATCGCCTTGATGCTGCTAGTCACCGGCCTGGCGATGCTGATCGGCGCATTATCCAATGCAAAATCACCGCTGCAGCCGCTCGGTGGCCTGCTGGCAGCAAAAAGCACCTCATCCCAACAACAGTCGCAGCATGCCAGTCTGGACTTTAAACGCGTCAAGAACCTGGCTGAACTGGATGCCGCATTGAAATCCGCGCAAGACAAGCCGGTAATGCTCGATTTTTACGCTGACTGGTGCGTATCATGCAAAGAAATGGATCAGTTCACATTCAGTGACCCGCGCGTACAGACCGCTCTGAAAAACACGGTTCTGCTGCAAGCCGATGTCACCGGCAACACAGCTGAAGACAAAGCCTTATTGCAGAAATTTGGCCTGTTTGGCCCTCCGGGCATTTTGTTTTTCAACGATAAAGCACAAGAAGAAACTCACCTTAAAGTGGTCGGTTATAAAAACGCCGATGACTTCCTGAAAATCCTGAACCAACGCGGCAGTTGCCTGCCGGAAACTATCCAATGTTAAAAAAATCGCTTTCCTTAACGGCCTATCTGGCAGTAGTAATCATTCTGGGGCTGACTATCAGGCACTTTGCCATGAACGTGCCGTCCGGCAAACCGGCCATTAGCGCAGCGCCGCTATTTAACACCCCGCTGACCGACATCCACGGCAGCAAACAGAATCTGAGCCAATATAAAGGTAAAATCATCGTGCTTAATTTCTGGGCAACATGGTGCCCGCCCTGCCGCGAAGAAATGCCGGAACTTTCCCAGCTGCACCTGGAATATAAAGACCGGAATGTTGTGGTATTGGGAGTCGCGGAAGATGATCTGGCTCCAGTCAAAGAATATCTGCAACTTTCCCCTGTGGCTTATCCGGTTTTTATTGCCGAAAATGAAAGCGCAGATCTCGGAATGCACCTGGGCAACGATAAAAGTGTCTTGCCTTATACGGTAATTATAGGGACAGATGGCAACGTGATAGATACATTTTTTGGCAGAATAAACAAACCACTGCTCGAAAAGTCGCTGCAAATCTTATTGCCGCAGCAGAAATTGGCTTATAATTGAAACACCGCCGCATAAAAGCCCTGATCTGCAACCGCATAATTTATATGTAATTTCGCTTAATTACATTAATGTTGCTGGACAAAATCCATTAACTTCGGCAAACTTGCGTTTATGAAATACCGTAATAAACGTAAAAATTCGCTCATAAAGGCACGCCACCATGCAATCTAAATCGATTTTAGTATTACATGGTCCCAATCTCAACCTGTTGGGGCTGCGTGAACCTGAACATTATGGCAACGCCACGCTGGACAGCATTAACCATGCACTCTCCAGCAAAGCAAAGTCAGCCGGCATCGCATTGGAATCCTTTCAAAGCAACTCTGAAGCCGAGCTTGTCACTAAAATCCAGTCCTTAGCCACAAATAAGGCTGATTTTGTAATCATCAACCCGGCAGCATTCACGCATACGTCGGTTGCCATGCGCGATGCATTAAGTGCAGTAAAAGTACCTTTTATTGAGGTACACCTATCCAACGTTTTTGCACGTGAAACATTCCGTCACCACTCATATTTCACTGATATTGCAGTTGGCATTATCAGCGGCTTAGGCGCCCAGGGCTATTCATTGGCGCTTGACTACGCTATTCAGCATATAAATCGTTCTAATTAATATAATTAAAATTAAAATTTTCAGAGGGTTATCATGGATTTACGCAAACTTAAAAAGTTAATCGATTTGGTAGAAGAATCTGGTATCTCAGAGCTTGAGCTTACAGAAGACGGCGAAAAAGTACGCATTAGCCGCAATTTCACATCAAACGCAGCAATACAGCAGTACGCTCCTGCGCCTATGCAATACAGCGCCCCGCAATTTGCAGCGTCTGCAGCAGCACCAGCTGCAGCTGAAGCACCTGCGGTTGAAGAAGGCCATGCAGTTAAATCGCCAATGGTGGGCACTTTCTACCGCTCACCTTCACCAGATGCAAAAGCATTTGTTGAAGTCGGTGACACGGTTGCTGTTGGTGACACCCTGTGTATCGTTGAGGCGATGAAGCTACTCAACGAGATTGAATCTGATAAAGCCGGTGTGATCAAAAAAATCTTAGTCGATAATGGTCAAGCCATTGAATACGGCGAGCCACTCTTCATTATTGGCTAAAATTTTTTAAAGAATGGGATTCAATTTTCATGGCTATGTTTGACAAAATCTTAATCGCAAATCGCGGTGAAATCGCACTGCGCGTTCAGCGCGCCTGTCGCGAGCTTGGTATCAGGACGGTCGCCGTTCACTCAGAGGCTGACCGTGATGCCAAATACGTAAAATTAGCAGACGAATCCGTTTGTATCGGCCCGGCCCCATCCAGTCAAAGCTACCTGAATGTTCCGGCAGTGATCAGTGCCGCCGAGGTTACCGATGCCCAGGCGATTCACCCCGGTTATGGCTTTTTATCTGAAAATGCCGACTTTGCGGAACGAGTGGAACAAAGTGGCTTTGTATTCATTGGCCCACGCGCTGAAACTATCCGCCTGATGGGTGACAAGGTTTCTGCCAAAGATGCAATGCGTAAAGCCGGTGTGCCGTGCGTACCGGGTTCTGAAGGTGCCCTGCCTGACGACCCGGCAGAAATTATGAAAATCGCCAAGCATATCGGTTACCCGGTCATTATTAAAGCGGCCGGCGGCGGCGGCGGGCGCGGTATGCGCGTGGTACACACGGAAGCAGCCTTGCTCACATCCGTGAACATGACCAAGGCTGAAGCGCAGGCTGCCTTTAGCAACCCCATGGTTTACATGGAAAAATACCTGGAAAAACCACGCCATATCGAAATTCAAGTGTTAGCGGATCAGCATGGCAATGCAGTATTTTTAGGTGAGCGTGACTGCTCTATGCAACGACGCCACCAGAAGATTATTGAAGAAGCGCCAGCGCCTTTATTGAACACTCGCCTGCGCGACAAAATCGGCGAGCGCTGTGCCGAAGCATGCCGCAAAATCAAATACCGCGGCGCCGGTACTTTTGAATTCCTGTATGAAAACAACGAGTTTTATTTTATTGAAATGAATACGCGTTTGCAGGTGGAGCATACCGTTACCGAAATGATTACCGGCATCGACCTGGTTCAACAGCAAATTTTCGTTGCCGCCGGCGAAAAATTGAAATTCCGCCAGAAGGACATCCAACTGCGCGGACACGCGATTGAATGCCGCATCAACGCAGAAGACCCTTACAGCTTCGTACCGTCCCCCGGCAAAATCAACCGCTTCCACATGCCTGGCGGACCCGGCGTTCGTGTCGATACACATGCTTTTGGTGGCTACACAGTGCCTCCGCACTATGACTCCATGATCGGTAAGTTGATTACCTACGGCGATACGCGTGAACAGGCCATAGCACGGATGCGCATTGCACTGTCTGAAATGTATGTCGAAGGTATTCACACTAACATCGAACTGCACGCGGAGTTAATGGCAGATGCAGCGTTTCATCTGGGCGGCACCAGCATTCATTACCTTGAACAAAAACTCGGTATCTACAACAAATAAACAAGGTAAGTATGGCTTGGGTATCACTTAAAATTGAAGCACAGGATAATACCGCTGATCTGATTAGCGATACCCTCATGGAGCTGGGCGCATTGTCTGCAATCATTGAAGACGCTAATGCAGAAACCATCGATGAACAGCCTATTTTCGGCGAGCCTGGCGACCCGCCGCCAGGTATCTGGCAACAGAACCTGGTCAGCGCCCTGTTCGATGAAGGCGTAGATATTGATGCCGTTATCGCTGACCTGCAGTCGCAGACTAAGTTATCCAGCCTTAATTACACCACTGAAATCATTCAGGAACAGGATTGGGTACGTGCAACACAATCGCAATTTGACCCGATAAAAATTACCGATGCCTTGTGGATCGTGCCAACCTGGCATGATTCACCCAATCCGGACGCCATCAACATCATCCTGGATCCAGGCCTGGCATTCGGTACCGGCAGCCATCCGACTACGCATTTATGCCTTGCCTGGTTAACGCAGACGGTCAAACCCGGCCAAACCGTGCTTGATTACGGTTGCGGCTCGGGTATTTTGGCAATTGCAGCTAAAAAACTGGATGCAGGTAAAGTAGTAGGGGTGGATATTGACCCACAAGCTATTCAATCCAGCCTATACAATGCAGAACAAAACTATGTAAGCGCTGATTTTTATCCAGCCAGTGAATATCAGTCTGCGGAATTTGACATTGTCGTTGCCAATATTCTATCCAGCGCATTGAGTGTGCTAGCCCCGGCGCTCGCCAGATCATGCAAAGCTGGAGGAAAAATCGCACTGTCCGGCATTTTACGTGAGCAGGAGTCAAGCGTTTCTGACATTTATGCCGAATGGTTTGACATGGAAGCGCCGCAGTATATGGATTCCTGGGTTTTGCTGACTGGCACTAGAAAATGCGCGTCATAACCCATTGCCCAGCCTGCCAGACTCAATTTTTCGCGACTGAAGAACAGCTCAATCAACATGGCGGCAAGGTTCGCTGCGGGCAGTGCATGCAGGTATTCGATGCCATGGCACAACTCGTCTCCATCAATGAAGGCGCAGAGAACATCGCTGATGCCGACAGTAGCTCCAAAGATGATACACCTGCGATTGATAGCGCAGCGCCAGTACAAACCGTCCCAGAGCTGGAAGCGTCTGATAGCGTTATTGAAATAACCGCCCCGGAAACTGCAACGGAAACGGCTAAGCAGCCCGCTTACCTGGGCGATGCCATCAAAAAAAACCGGCTCCGCGCCAGCCATACCACCGGCAATAAGTCTCGTAAATGGCTATGGGTTGCGGCCTCGCTGCTCATGCTTCTACTTGCTACGATACAGAGTGTGTATTTTCTTCGCGAAGAAATCGCGATCTATTATCCCCAGGCCAAACCCTTATTGGTGCAAGCCTGCCAGAAGCTATCCTGCACGATCAATCTGCCTAAAAAAATTGAATCCATTGCCATTGACGATTCTGACATGCAAGAAGATGCAGACCACCCGGGATTGATACATTTTGCAAGCACCCTGATTAATAGCGGCCACCATGTACTGGCTTACCCGAACCTTGAGCTGACACTGACAGATGTTGAGGACAAACCCGTACTGCGCCGAAATTTCAAACCAAGCGAGTATCTGCCGGCCGGAACCAATATCGCCGACGGCATTCAGGCCGGTGATGAATCCAGGATCAAACTGTCTATCACGACGGGTGACATTGCCGTTGCCGGCTATCGCGTATTTGTTACCTACTGAATCCAGGCCGTAATTACATCCGGTTTCTAATGATAATCATGAGCGTTATTTAAGCGGTTTACATAGCGCTATTTTTCCTGAGCCGGGTATTATTCTTACCATAGAATCTGTATTTAACTCATTAACTTCAGGAGATTTATCATGTGGACAAAACCAGCTGCTACTGAAATGCGTTTCGGTTTCGAAGTAACAATGTACGTTTGCAATCGTTAATTTTCAGCTCAACGAATATGCATCAAACTTACTGAATCATCATGATTTAAACCATAACGATAAAATCATAAACAATCAGAATCAGTAAGATTAAAAAGGATACCTCGGTATCCTTTTTTTACGCCTGGCGCTTTATTCACTCAGGCTGCATTAATCATCTGCAGGCATTCCGATTTAATCTGCCGGATAGAATCAGCCACACAGTTTATCGCAAGTTCACGCGCATAACTTTTGCGCCATGCCAGCGCCACCCTTCTCACCGGTACCGGCTCTGAAAACGGAATCACCTTGACCAACGGATTAATATAACGCTCGCTGGCCGCACTGCACGGTAGTACGGTAACGCCCAGATTGGAAGCCACCATGTTCCGTATCGTCTCCAATGAGTTTCCCTGCAGCACCTGCCCCTTGCGTGACAGATCCGGGCAAGCCTGCAACACCTGATGGCTGTAGCAATGACCGCTATTCAGCAGCAGCACGTTTTCATCAGCAAGCTCCTGTGCGCTGATAGACGCACGATCTGCCCAGGCATGACCTACGGGTACCATCACCACATAATTTTCATCGTAGAGCGGCATAGTGTTGATTCCAGGCACATCGAACGGCAACGCAATCACCGCAGCATCAATAACACCGTTTTTAAGCTGCATTTCCAGCTGGGCTGTCAGGTTTTCTTCAATCTCCAGCGGCATGTCCGAAGCACTGTGACGCAGGATAGGAATCAGCTCCGGTAATAAATAAGGCCCCACAGAGTAAATCAAGCCCAGGCGGAAAACACCGTTTAACTGATTATTACCTTGCTTTGCAATTTCACGAATATGGTTTACTTCTTCCAGCGCCTTAATCGCCTGCTCGATAATCTTTCCGCCAATCGGCGTCGGGCTGATGTCGGTGCGGCTGCGCTCAAAAATCGTGACGCCCAAGTCATCTTCAAGCTTTTTTATAGCCAGGCTAAGCGCAGGTTGGCTCACATAGCATTTCTCGGACGCACGCCTGAAATTGCGCTCTTTAGCTACCGCTACTACAAAACGTAATTCGCTTAAGGTCATGACTTATTTTTGCAAAGGTTCTTGATAAATCTAGTATATCAACAAAAAACGGACATTCAGTAATTCAAATCATAGCGATCTGATATTAGGTTTCGGTTACTAATGCTGTTGTTGTCGCGTCGCTATCAGACTTAATAAAATGCTGGTTCCGATTACGGCAACCACCACACCCAATGAAACTGCTACAGGAATCTTGAACCATTCCACAATCAACATTTTCGTACCCACAAACACCAGCACCACAGCCAATCCGAATTTAAGCAAATGGAAACGTTCTGACATATCGGCCAACAAGAAATACAGCGCCCGCAAACCCAGGATCGCAAAGATATTTGATGTAAATACGATAAATGGATCACTGGTAATCGCAAAGATTGCCGGAATGCTATCCATTGCAAAAATCACATCAGAAAACTCGATCAGCATCAGCACCAGGAACATAGGCGTAAACCAACGCACGCCTTTTTCCATAATCCAGAATTTATCACCGTGATAATCATGCGTGATCCGCATGTGTTTTCTGAGCCATTTCAGCAAAGGGTTATTTGACAGGTCAGGCTCATGGTCGGCAAACAAAAACATCTTGATGCCGGTCGCGACCAAAAAAGCCCCAAACACGTATAACACCCAATGGAACTGGGCTATCAACCATGCGCCCAGAACAATCATCAGCGCACGCAGGATGATTGCACCCAATACGCCATATACGAGGATGCGCTTCTGGTATGCCAGGGGCACTGCAAAATAACTGAAAATCATCACAAAGACAAAAATATTGTCCATCGCCAGGGTTTTTTCCAAGAGATACCCGGTTAGATACTCCATGACTTTGGCATCTGCAATCTCGCGGCCTGCCGTATGATCCAACCACCCCCAAAGCACGGCGCCGAACAGCATCGCCATTACAAACCAGACCAATGACCAGATAAGTGCCTCCCTGACGCCTACTTTCTGTGCGCCGTTGCGGTCCAGCAAGAACATATCTACCGCCAGCATCAGCAGTACAAATACCCCAAAACCACCCCACATCCACCAGTTACCTATCGATTGCAGCTCGCCCATGTATCTCTCGTAAATATTAATAACTACCATTATTTGCAACGGATCACCTTGCGGTGATCTGTTGCAGGCCATATCTTATTGCTGACGTAGTGCTGCGATACGGTCATCCAGGCTCGGATGGCTAGAAAACAGTTTTGCAAATCCTCCCCCGCCTGAAATACCAAATGCAGCCATCTGTTTAGGTAACACTGATGGCGCATGCTGTGCCTGCAAACGTTCCAATGCGGCAATCATCTTGCTGCTGCCGGTTAACTTGGCTGCACCTGCATCAGCGCGGAATTCACGCTGGCGTGAGAACCACATCACAATCATGGAAGCCAACACCCCCAGC